>Ga0247769_1000300_pt1 | contig 12010 bp, 5 predicted proteins | sample UWRJL166409R6_FD_179942 | JGI IMG/M metagenome (GOLD analysis project Ga0247769, IMG submission 179942) | Plant litter microbial communities from Arlington Agricultural Research Station in Wisconsin, United States - UWRJ-L166-409R-6 | ecosystem: Environmental > Terrestrial > Plant litter >... | reverse complement strand
TCGATCGAAGGTAAACCTATCTTGTTGGCGGCCGGTGGGCCGCCCTTACTACTAACTACGGTGTGGTTGTTGTTGTTCTGTTGAGAGCGACACAATGGAGGAGAGCCGCGGTCTCTCCCCAATTCAAATGGGGGCTCTGTCGGGGAGTTGCACAGCAACCTGGCCAAACTGGTCAGACTCCTCGATCCAAAACGAAAACACTATTTACATCGCGAACGTCGGCAAACGAAGAAGTCAGAACGCGCCCGGACGGGCATGCATGTGTCAATACGTCCGCGACGACGAAAAATTTTATCGCCCCCCTCCGATCAGAGCAAGGTCGAAAGAAAGGTCCAATCCGGTGCCCTTCAGAAGGCCGAGCAGCTGTTGTTGGGGACAACAAAAAGAAAGACGCTGGGAGCCAAGCGGCAATGATCAGCGCAAACTAACCAAAAGCGGGTACAGCGCCCCGTTGCCGAAATCAGCGTTGACACGGATTCGCTTCGTTCACCACTTGTGCTGCTGCTCTGGTCGGAGCGATCCACGCCACTGGGAATGGCGCCGGTCTAGTGCTGACCCAGCTGAAGTTCGCCCTGGCGATGAACCCCTGACTGTAAGGTCTTGTGATCAGGACTCCCTGCGTCAGAACGCAAAAATTGCCAGTATGGACGCAGACAACGTCGGCGTCGGAGGTGGATATCCGATCCAACCTCTTCCGATCGGAAGAGCGGTGGTAATTTTGAGAAGAGCGTTGGTGTTATTGGTGGTTGTGTTGGCGTGTGGCATTCTGACGGCGCTCAGAAATCTTGTCGAGGTTTCGTGGTTTCTCAGGCAAAGAAAAAAGAGGAGGTTACCTTCCCTCTCTCAGTCAGTAAAACCAGACAAGAACATGATAAAGAAACAAACCGCAAAAACGATCCGTACACCACGACTGCCACCGCAAAGCCAGCAACTTGCAGCATCCACCAACACCTCGTCGACGTCAACCCCTGCGTCGACACCGCTCGTAACACCACTCGGTCTAGAGAGTCAGCAGCTACCAACACCGACCTTCACAGCGGTTTCTGAAGCGTCTTCCTCCGATCGAACCAACATGTCACCCGCCAGGAATGCCCGAGACTTCCCCACGTATTCCGAGGCTGGCCTTGACTCCCCGTTCCAGGGAGCCGACATCACGGAATACCTCGAGGCGTTTGACGACAGCTGTGAGGACTTTGAGCTCACAGACAACCAAAAGTATGTCAAATGGCTACGGTGGTGCCATTACGACTACAAGCAACAGGTCCGAGCTGGGAAAGAGGACCTCGGCGAGCCGTTCGTATGGGAGGACTTCAAGAAGTTCCTCAACGATCAGTGGGGCTTTCGCGACCCTCACCAAAAGGAACGACCTCTTGAGGCCCTTCGGCGATTCTACAACCGTCCGATCGATGCTCAACCACCTAGCATCCTGAACGCCATCAACCAGCACGGCGCGCTTCTTGCTAAGTTGAAGGCGGACGAGAGAGCTCACGCAAAGACGGAGTGTACGAGACACTTCTACAACGCCCTGGACCCGGTCGTCAAGGCCAATATCCGTCAGCGCAAGGACAAGTCCGACGAAGAGGTGATGGAGATCCCCTGGGAAACCTTTCGACCTTGGATCCTCCGCTTCGCACAAGATGGGTACATCCTAGAGCAGGGACAGGTAGCTCGGCCGAACCCGCTCTCCCCTCTCAGTGGAGCGGTCGAATCGATCGAACGTCCGTCACGCCTCTCCTCACTACCTGACAAGGACAGTGCTGAGAACTTCCTACTGGTCCCCGCGAAAGCAGCACCTGGTGCTCCCTCAAGAGGCTTAGCCAAGCAAGAGGCCAGGGATGCAAAAATCGAAGACGGTATTCAGCAACTCACGGAACAGATGGCCGCAATGAAGCTCGCGCTATTGCATGCCACTACCAATGTTCCCGCGCAACCGGGTATCCTCCGATCGAAACAACCCGTCAGAACCCACGTGAACACCCAGAGGGTAGCTTTCGAGGATGATGATATCGACATCGTGGACACGCTTGCGATGCGCACGCGGGAGAGAGCAGTTGCCAACGGCTCCGGCCTCTACAACCCCAACCGTCGAGCCGAAGTACGCTGCTACTGCTGCGGCTTTGAGGGTCATTCCTTACCTCAGTGTGCCATCTACAACGAGGTCTGTGGCACAGGGCTGTTTCACCAAAGCTGGGGGGAGAGTTGGCTTGGTCCTCACCCTGGCGGAGCCAATAAGCCTAGTCCAGCTGACAAGCTCGACCGATCGGAGGTGGAAGACATGAAACGGGATCATCAGTTTCTCGACTACCTCATCGCGAAGCTGGCGTCGGTGCCTAACCGGCCGTACTACCAAACTTTTGTGAAATGGTACTGCGAGGTCTTCAAGCCGCAAAACCCTAACTACGTCCTCAACTGGGAGTTGATCGGCCAGACAGGAAGACCCGAGCCATCCCTCGACGACCCCTACGGTCTTAGGATCGGAGGGGTACCGCCAGTGAAACCTGTCCAAGTCAACATCCACAAGGTTGCGAACGCCCAAGGGCGGCATCTCATTACGTACCCTGATGCCAAGGATATCCGATCCCATGAGTGGAAGAGGGATGTGAAGACCTTTGTCCAGCTAGTGGAACAACCTTTGGCTGATCTAGAACCAATGAGCGAGGACGGATCGGAAGAAGAGGCAGAACAGAGGAAGGCCCTTGTCCTCGCAGCGAAGAGGAGGAGAGTGGAAGTGGAAGACGCTGAGGAGGAGGAAGGGACGAGGGATGTGCCTTCCACTTTGGAGGACAAACCGACGGCCCAAGCAAATGAGGAAGACGTCACGCAACCCCCTGTGGAAGAGGAAGGGGCAACCTCGAAAACCTCCACAGCGGCCTCGTCCACCGGCACTGAGGCGCCCAAGAGAAAGGGAACTGCCCCCACGAAGCGCATCAACCTCAGAGGGCCTGACAAGGACGGCTCAGCCCCTAACGACGTTATCAATGAATGGATCGAAAGGATCATGACTGGTAAATCCCGAGAATCCCTTGCGTCGCTGTTAGAGCTGTGCCCGCCCCTGAGGGTAGCTCTGGTTTCCTATCTTGAAGACGATTCGGCCGAGCCGATCATCGTCTACAAGGGTTCAGCCGTTGCCACCCCTGATGAGCCTAAGTCCCGGCCTGTGAAGACCAACGTACTCCGGGTCTCCGATCGAGAGAAGATGGCGAGATATACAACTCCAGCAATCTCTGCCGTCGCCGAAGACGGGGAACTGAGGGTCTATCATGACGGCTTGTGGAAGGACTTGAAGGCAGGGAACCTTACACCCTCAGCCTTGGGCGACCTCAACGACAGAGTTGCGAAAACGTACTTCCAGGAGACAACTTCCATTGGTTTCGCGAATACGTCGGGGCCCTACACGCGCCTGACCTCCTTGCCTAGCCTCTACATCAACATTGACAATCCGGATTCTCGGAAGGTCCTTGCACTCTTGGACTCAGGTTCAGAGTGCAACGTGATCTCCATAAGGCTCGCCAAGGCTCTCGGTCTTCCGATCAGAGAGACAAAAGTTCAATCCCAAGGCATCAACGGAGTAGACCCAGTCCCTTTCCTCGGAGAAACGGTGGTGCCCTTGTTCCTCTGCGAAAAGAAGCTGAGGGTGCACTTCTTCATTTCTCAGTGTGATGTCGCCAACCATGACATGCTGTTGGGCATGCCGTTCTTCATGGACAGTCGCCTAAACTGGTTGCATTCCGCAGAGGAAGAAAAAGAGCGCCGGATCATTGCGGCCAAGGTCTCCTTTGAGGGTGTTCGCATCATTGCCTCCGTTGTAGTTGGAGACCCTGAGCCGGGGCAGTGGGTTTAACTATACCCAAGCTCTCAAGGGGTTAGCACGTTCGATCCCCCGAAAGTACGTGCCGGCGTGGGTAGAGTTGGAGGAAGAAGAAGAGCCTGTAGGGTTCTTGGATGATGATGCTGGTGTGGCTATTTTCATGGACATTTTTCATCGTTCGGTTCTACCCCTCGTTAATGCGGTTATGACTCGGGCTCTGACTGCTGATTCTAATTCTGTTTCTCGTTCTACTCCCTCCGATCGGATAAAGACTCTAGGGCGCGAGCGGTTCTTGTTATGGGAGGTTTTGAAGATGGAAAAGGCACGAAAGCGCAGGGCGCCCCTTATCACAAAACGCACACGCCTCCCACCCAATCCCAAAACCCCTCTTTTCCCCAACGCAAAGACTGAAGCCGTACGCCTGAAGACCTTCACTCAATACAAGCGTGTTGACAGGAAGGTGAAACCGGTGGATGACGTGCCCTCAGACGGTACCGTTCCTGAAGGTGACCCTGACTGGAAGAAAAAGAGGATGGCTGAGGCCGAGGAAAAGATGCGACACGGACATCACTTCGACCCCTATTCTCTCCCCCGTTTCTCTTCGATCGAACCAGGCTCGAGGTTAACAGAAGCACGGCTCCAGGAGATCCTCGAGCGTGTGTCTAAAACCTTAACTCCAAAAGAGCTTGAGTTGTTTACCCACATCCTTAAGAACCGTGAGCAAGCACTTGCGTGGGACTTCACGGAATGCGGACGCATCCGGTCGGAGGTGATGCCTCCTCAGCGGATTAAAACCGTTCCCCATAAGGCCTGGCAAACGAAGCATATCCCTATCCCGAAACCCTTAATCCCAAAAGTCATCCAACTCCTGAAAGACAGAGTACTACGTGGCGTGATCGAGGAATCCCACGCAGCTTACCGCAACAATTGGTTTCTCGTTCAGAAAAAGGATGGTGGCCTCCGTCTGATCAATGATGCGCAAAAGATGAACGGAGTAACCCTTCGTGATGCTTTCAGTCCCCCAGGTGCAGAGGAGTTTAGTGAAGAGTTTGGTGGTTGTCTGTTTATTTCCTTGCTGGACCTGTTCTCAGGGTACGACCACGTCGAGCTAGACCCGTTGAGCAGAGACATGACAACTTTTTCTACTCCGATCGGACTCTTCAGGATGTGCACATTGCCCCAGGGGGCCACGAACTCTGTCGCTCAGTTTATGAGAGCTGTAGTTCGAATGCTCTACGATCTCATCCCCCACAAGTGTCGGCCTTTCCTCGATGATATTTGTGTTAAGGGTCCACGCTACAACTATGGAGGAGAGGAAGTCGAGCCAGGGCTCCGAAGATACGTGGTTGAACACCTGGTGAACATCGACGCAGTCCTCGTCAACTGTGAGTTGGCTGGGGCAACTGTGGCTCCCGTTAAATCGCAATGGATCCAAGAACAAGCTGTTCTTCTGGGATATCTCTGCACTCCAGAGGGCAGGGCCCCCGATCAAGCCAAGGTGATCAAGGTCAATGAGTGGCGAACATGTTCAACACCCAGAGACATTAGATCCTTTGTAGGTTTGACGGGGTACTACAGAATTTGGATCCGGGACTACGGCATGTTGGCGGCCCCTTTGTATGCCTTGATGAAGAAGGATGCGGAATGGGAGTGGACAGAAAATCAGCAGACGGTGATGGAGATTTTGCAAAGAAAAATCACGACTGCTCCGATCCTAGCTGTCATGGTCTTTGATGACCCTCGGTACACTGATATCTTCGTTATGGTGGATGCGAGCCTTGAGGGATGGGGAGGAGTCATCGAGCAGACTGGACCTGACGAAAAGCGTCACCCTTGCCGCTTTGAAAGTGGTGTTTGGAACAATGCGGAAAAACGGTACGATGCCACGAAGCGAGAGCTCCGCGGCCTCCTCAACATGCTCAAGCGGACACGCCACTATCTCTACGGCACTCACTTCACAATCGAGACAGACGCCCTAGTGTTGAAACATCAACTTAACGGAGCGGCCAGTGACGTCCCAGGCGCCTTGTTGATGAGATGGATAGCGTGGATCCTTAACTTCGACTTCACCGTCAAGCACATTCCGGGCTCCAAGAACTGTGTGGCCGACGCCCTGTCCCGAAAGCCAGCAGGCCCCTCCGATCTGATGGAGAAAGATAGAGAGCAAGACATCGACGACTTCGTAGACGCCCAGATCTTCGCTCAGTCAGCCCGAGCATCGTCGAGAAAAGCCGAAAAGAAGCCTCATCTTCAAGGGGAGTGGTCGAAGGAATCCCACGAGATAGCAGCCTACCTTGAGGAGTTCGTGGTTCCAGCAGAGATCGCAGCCAAGTCTCCGTCTAAGATCAGGAAGTGGAAGGCCAGCTGTTACAAGTATTTCGTCAAGCATGGCAATCTTTGGACGCGTCCGAACCGAAAAGGGGCCCTCCCTCGGAAAGTCGTGGATGACCCGAAACTGCGTCGCGAGCTCTGGGAGAAAGTTCACAAGGCCTCTGGTCACCGAGGACGTGAAGCTACGTATGATCGGATCACCAAGTACTACTACTGGCGTGGTATGTACGCTGAGGTGGAGAATTGGGTCAGGAGTTGCCCCGACTGTCAAGCCTTTTCCCCAAAGAGGTTCGAAGATGAGCCAGAGCACAGCATCCCTTCTCCTTGGCCGTTCGCCAAATGGACCCTCGACATACAGAATGTAGCTTCCAGCGCGGGAGCGAGGACAAAGTACTTTGTGGTCGAAGCAAGGGATGATCTCACGGGTTACCCTGAGGCCACCATCGTGACCTCAACGAAGTCAGCACCCGTGGCAGCCTTCGTTCGCAAGCAGATCCTCCTGAGGTGGGGATGGCCAATGGTAGTTCTGGTTGACGGCGGCAGCGAGTTCGAAGGAGATCTTGTTGCGCTCCTTGAGAACCTTGGGATCAAAAGAGTCGTGATCTCGCCTTACAACTCAAGAGCCAATGGCCTCAACGAGAGAGGGCACTTCAGTATTGCCTCAGCACTTGCCAAGCTCTGTAAAGGGAAGACAGTTGGGTGGCAGAAGTGGCTGCCTTACGTCCTCCACGCCGATCGAACATCCGTCAGAGAAAGCCATGGGAAGACCTCATTCTTCCTAGCCCATGGCTTCAACCCCACGTCAGAATTCGAGGTAGACCATCCTTCGTGGCGACTAATGGAGTGGGAAGCCTTTGAAGCCTATCGATCGGAGGAGGGGATGTCCGATGCCGACTTGAGAGCCGCCCTACTTCTTGAGAGGGCCAAGTGCTTGCAAGCCTCCCAATTTGACCGAGCCATCGCTGCCGACACAGTTGGTGAAGCTCGGAAGAAGTGGGCTGAACAAAGGAAGAAGCGCTTCGCACACAAGCTCCGACCGGAGGTGGGAAAGATCAGTGTGGGCGACCTAGTTTTGGTATGGGACAGCCTGAGGGAGATAGATATGTCCTCCTGGCGGAAGCTTACCTACCGTTGGGACGGCCCATACCGGGTTAAGAACATTGGCGCAAAGGGAACCTACGTTCTGGAGACTCTTGATGGGGTTGAGCTTGAGCCAACCTATTCTTCACGAAGAGTCAAGAAGTTCTTCAAGTATAACGGAGTGTGGCTTGAAGTCGACGACGACCCTCTGTTGGACCCGGACGACCCTGACCCCGATCACCACACGCCCGCTCTCCTATCTTCCGATCACATAGAGCTCCCCAACCTTGAAGAAGACTTTGTTGACTATCCTGACGAAGAAGCCAACAATGAGGAAAAATCGAAGGAAAGCAACAAAGAGCCACTGGAGGTTCAGCAGGATGTAGTAGGCCGAAGTGCTACTCCTCAGCCGCCCCCCAAAGCAAGACGAGTGCGACCTCTTGGTGATGATGACTGGGTGGTGGAAGTTGCTCGAGGCTTGCCCCCAGGCTGGTAGGGCTAAAAGAGAGAGGTTGTTGTTTGCCTTCCTTCCCAGCAGTCGGGAGCAGTGTTGTTGTGTTCGTGTGTGTGTGCGTGTGTTGCCGTCTTGTAACAACACACGAGGGGAAGTGGGAGACACAACACAACAACACCACCCAAAGCCCTCTGTGTCAGGACATTAAGGCCGGGGCACCCTTTCCTTGATTCGATCGAAGGAACAATGACTTTCCTCTTCGGGGCAATACACCGGGGGAAGCGCGGGACAATGATTTTCTTTCTCGGGGCAGTGCACCAGGGGAAGTACGGGACAATGATTTTCTTTCTCGGGGCAATGCACCAGGGGAAGTACGGGACAATACTTTTCTTTCCTTTATCCGATCGGAAGAGCAGTATTTGCTTTCTTTCTTTTTACCGGACAAAACACCAGGGGAAGCGCCAGACGCAAAAACACAAAACCCCCCCCCAGAAATTTTTTTCTAGCCCATCTCTTCCTCTATTCTTTTGGTTTGTCTTTTCTTGTGTTTAATCAAGGTCTGATCGGAGGTGTCGAGATGGCCTGGTAAGTTTTTTCTTCCCACACGATTGTTCTTCGTCACCTTATCAGAATGAACCCCGGGTGCAGGAAAACAAGGCGTGTGGTGTTATTGTTTGTTTTTCATATCCTTTACAGAAGAAACCCGTCCCTTTATTTCTTTCCCTTTCGTATCCCTGTCCCCCGATCTGTACCCCTCTCAGGCTTGGGCCGAGTCACCCCCTTCTGATCCCACTGCGTCTCCATGCGTGAAGACGGAGCCTCATACAGGCGGTCTCCCAAGGATGAGACCTCCCACAACGCCGACTTAGAAGCAGGAGTCCGACTCCGCCAACGCCGCAACCTGCGAAGACCTCCAAATTCAGAGTCCTCGTAACAACAAGTTCTGCCGTTGAACTGGCAGTTGCCGCAGCGACCAGTGTGAGAGCCGTCCTTCAGCCAAGACGCGGAGATGCAGTCGAAGAAGGGCCACATTAGCTGCACTCTTTTGCCATCGATTTCCCGAAAAGACCGCGAGAACGACTCGCTACAATGGTCACAAGCGTTGAGGTTGCTATGATCAGAGGAAGTTAGCTTTGCCCGTCTGGCTTGGAAGAAAGACAGGACTTACATTCGACCAAACATCTGGATGAAGAGACCCTTAACATGTTCGAGTCGTTGGCAGATCTGGTGCAGGAAGCGACCGTAGAGCCCCCCGTTGTGAGCCTCGACAAGAACAGCGTTGGGCTTGGGCACACTGCTCCGATCGAGGATCGCTCGCCATTCTGGGTGCAACTTGACCTTCAGGAAGAAGCCGCGGGCAGTCGGGAGACTGCGCAAGCCCCAGGCAACGTACATTTTCGAGTACGGGCCTCTAAGAGCGCGCACCTCAAGGAGGTTGTGAACGGCGAAGTGGGTGGAGGAGATGATCACCGTCTGCCTGGCGCCCTTGGGAATAGCTTCGTCAACCTCCTCCCCCTCAAGGTGGTTGATCACCCAGACGAAGTAGGGGTCAGCCCGCACACCCCTCGTCTTCGGGACGAGTCCCAGATCAATAGGCCGCGATGGGCGGTAGGGCACGATCTCGTTGTTCTGATCGGAGGAAGCCATACTGGCAAAAGGAGGCCGAGCACAGTCGAGAAGTTTGGTGGTTGAAAGAGGAAGAGGTGGTTGGCAGTTGGAAAAAGAAGGAAGTTTTTTTTATGGCAAGATGGTGCCACACAACGAAAGGCTGCCTAATTTCCTGGCCGAGGCAAGAACCAAAAAGATCAGACTAAAAACAAACAGGAAGCCGGCTCACCAAGTGGCTCCTTCCTTCGATCAAAGGAGGTCTGCCACTTGCCTACAACTACTTCAACCCCTCTCCTTTCCTCTCCTCCGCCAAAAACTTCCTCCCCTCAACCACAAAGATCACCATTCCTGGCACCGTTCTCGATCTCCAGACTGCTTCTTCTAGTGGCTTTACCCACTCTCTAAGCCCTCTCTACCTCTGATCAAACGAATAACCTCATTTTCGTGCCCCAAACTCTCGACTGCACTCACCGCCACCTTCTCTACCCTTCTTGCCTCGCGGCGAGTCTCTCACGATGCCTCCCAAGTCCGCCAACGGAGTGGTGGTTTCAGCCTACGACAAAGCCCCTGCTCCGGTTCCTGGAATCTCTAAAGAGGGGGACCCTCTCGATCGAGCAAAGCGGCCGCCCCTCTCGAAGCAGTTCCCGGAAGAAGCCAAGGTGTTCTCACCGTTCCCGACCAACGACTACGTCCTGACGTCCCGGTTCGAGGGAACCCAAACAATTGTCACTGCCCGCCTCCGGAAGTCCTTCACTGCGGCCGTCCTCCGATCGCACCTCGACTATCGCGTCTCGCTTGCCCTCAATCAGCCTTTGTACCCTCACGAGGAGGTACAGCGTGGTGAGCTTCGGGCATTCCGTCACGAGCCCATTAACTACCCAGAGGATGTTGTTGCCTTGCGTCCTTGCGTTTATGGTGCCCTGGGTACTTCAGATGACGAGGTTGTTTTTGCGAAACACTTCCCTGGCTGCACCCCTCCTCCTGGAGTCGAAGGAGCGATCTATGGCACACCGTGGCCTACCCTTGCCCTCCAGTTGTGGGACGCAGCGTCACTGATCGGAGCCGAGAGGTGGCTCACTGACACGGAGGTGGTTGCCCTCGCGAAGTACACTCTCCGAGGCCTTGAGGATATCGTTTGGATCCTGGATTACCCTATTTCGAGTGAGCACTTCAACCCGCTGACTCATCCGGTCAACCGAAGGAGGATGACCCAGCGCCGGTTTTGGGTCTTGCCCGTCAACCTCAACCAAGCACACTGGGCCATGGCTGTGTTCGATAATGCCCAAGGAGTCTTGTACTTTGCGGACTCTCTACTGGAAGGGCGCTCCTTGGAAGCGATGAAGACAAGTGGGATGACCACCATGGACTCAGTGGTTATCCCTTGGCTCGTGTACTCCTCCGATCTGATCGTCACTCACAAAGATGTCACCAAGGTTTGCTGCCTGACTGTTCAACAAGGCTCCGAGTACGAATGTGGGTTCTATGCAGTTGAGGCAGCCAGGACAATTCTGTTGGAGACAAAGATTGTTCGGTATAAGGCCATTGACGATAGGTTCAGAGCCAAGCTCACGTCCTCTGCCTACTCCGTCGGCCACGGTGATAAACGTCCTACTGATGCTATAGTTCGGGCATCAATGGATTGGTGGTGGCAGAGCCTAGTTGCTGACGCCTTGCAAATCGGCAACGTCGAGCAGTGGGCGCTCCAAACCCGGTCTGAGAAGGAATGGGAGGACTACATTCCGGCTTATCGTGCGAAGAATCCACCCACGCCTCTTCGTCCGCAGCCCGGTAATCCTCTTCCTTCGATCGAGAGGATCACACCTCGGTCTGCTGTCTTCCCTGGTCATCGCCGAGGAGTTTCCGACGGAGACGCTTGCCAGTTCACGACCAATCGCAGCACTCTACCCCGGTCGTTCTCCGACAGCACTTCAGTGGGTGCTGGTACATCGAGAGGGCCAGCTCTCAGTCACGAATCCACCTCCGATCTGAGGAACCGGATGGCCAGGGTGCGCCTGAAACGGCCTATATCGACACCGCCTATGTCTCCTCAGTCCCTTCGAAGTGCCATATCCCCGCCGACACCCTTGGGGGACTCACCCCTAATGACGCCATCGCCAGTGAGACCCCCTAGCCAAAAAGCTTCACCTGCTCGGGAGGCTCCTCCTCCACCTCCTCTGGTCGAACGACGAGTGACTCGAGGGTCTGCTCGGTTGGCTGCAGAGGCGGCTAAGGAGGCTAGGAAGGATGCTCGGAAGGCCAAGCAGCTGGAGCCGATCGTGAGCGAACCAGAAGGCGATCCCAGCTCTGGGTCTAGTTCTGAAGCTGACTCGGAAGATACTTCTGATGGAGACTGGGAAGGAGATGATGATCCAAGGCCTCTTTTTCCACGAACGTCTGAAGTGTTCCTACCGCCAACTGTGAAGAGCAATTTCAAGGGATGGGCTCGCTTGAAGAGCAAGTACAGGCGTTGAACAAGGGGGTCATGGTGTTCGGATTGGTTGGATCGAAGGGGTAGTGGTTCGTCGGAAGGGGTCGTGGTTTTGTTTTCTTCGGTTTTTCGAGACTGGTTCGTTGGGACTGTCCGCCAGTCTCGAGGGGAAGTGTGACTTGGGGTGAACCCTCCAAGGGGCTAGTGGGCCGGATTTTTTTCGCGTTGTTTTTCTCGTCTTTTTATTTTTAACTTGTCGCGCGAGCACGCGTGCATATATAGCTTAGGGGAGTCCTCCGGT
>Ga0247769_1000299_pt1 | contig 12014 bp, 9 predicted proteins | sample UWRJL166409R6_FD_179942 | JGI IMG/M metagenome (GOLD analysis project Ga0247769, IMG submission 179942) | Plant litter microbial communities from Arlington Agricultural Research Station in Wisconsin, United States - UWRJ-L166-409R-6 | ecosystem: Environmental > Terrestrial > Plant litter >... | reverse complement strand
GGCTGCGGTAGAGAGGCTGGGGTTTGAAGAGCAGGCTACCAATGTAAGAGTCAGTATCGGCGAGGAGGGTCACCGTGGCGTCGGGCGAGAGATGGTAATTCTCGGTGCGATCGGCTGCTGCGCTGTGAGGGCTGCTTGCATGGTCCGGCTGCATGCTGCTGCTCCGGCTGTCGGCAACCATGATCGTGGGGGCGTCGATCACGGGGAGTGACGAGAGCCGGCGGAGGGCATTGATGAGAACCAAACCTTCCACGTCAGCCTTGCATGCTTCCACGCACGGGGATGAGCCAAAGTAGAAGGGCGACAGCCTCGTGGCGATCATGGGCGCCGTGGAGAACAGAGGGCTGGGCGGCCGCGTAAAGTGTGGAACATGGTCATGTATGCCGAGCTCAACCTCACCAGCAGTGAACCGATGCTTTGTGCCTTCTTCGAGACTTTTGGCCGCTGCTATGTAGCTGCCAATACTACATCTACATGATCAGTTCCACGTTTTGCCATATCCAAGGTAGATGCGAAGGTAGGAGCCGGGGGAGCATACGCTAATATTATCCTTTGAAGTAGCCCGTATATTCGGTGCTGCCACTCTTCGGGCCTCTTCATATCTAGCAGGGTAAATAGGCCGTTGAGATGGGCTTCAGCAGCAACGTGATCGCCCATTCCGCTCTATCGATGGGGAATTATGTCAGTCACCAGTCTTCAGCGTGTTCTCGAAGCGGACACACCTCAACCAGGGCCAGGGCCGCAATGAGGCTCAGGCAGCCATCGCTCGTGCTCTGGGCTGGGTCGGCGATCTGCTCGTTGACGATCCTCATGGCCTCTAGTTTGTGATATAGATACGTCTCTTCCATGTCGGTGCTCTGGAGCGAACCGGGCCCCGAGAGCCAGGAGTAGTTTAATGTCGTCATCAGCAGACACGCCCGGAAGGTGCCTGGGTCCGAGAGCGAGATGCCAACACTGCTCCCGTTAGCCAACCAGGTGCAGAACCACACGATCTAGCAGAAGATTTTGTACCATTCGGAATCGGGGTTCTTCGGCACAGCAGTCCGGCTGAATATCCGATAGTGCGTATCTACACGGGCACGCCGTCAACATCAGCAAAGCAACAACCACCTCTCGATGGAAATCGACAACTTACAGTGGTGAAACAGTTCCAGTGACCGGTGAGGCATTTTAATGGGCAGACAATCGAACGGATCGGCCGGCGACGACGGCACGGGCACGATTCGCTGACCGAACAGCTCGACCCCCAGCGTGGCACCCCGGAAGCCGCTGCCGGCTGCGGACCCGGCCGCAGACCCCGGGGTCACGACACCACCCGGCTCCGGATATCCACATTCGCCACCGCGAGTGAGGCAGTTGGTGCTGTTCGTGATTGCATGCCACCAGTTAGTAGAGCTCGAAAGGTGAGCTTAGGCGAGGGAAACTAAAAGAGAAAAAAAAAAGGGAACGCGGGGACGAAGGCCGGGAGCCATCTTGGCGCCCTTGCTCGGCCGTATGTCTATACGGCGGCAGAGAACCACGTGTTGAGTAAGGATCGGACGCCGGCACTGCTTTGCTCGGGGGTGGAACATGAAAATGTTCCGCGCCAGATGGGAAAACTTCCATAGCTTCGGCTTCGCGAGTAGTAATCCCCATCCCCATGACTTTTGGGACCGAGGAAGGCGTGGCGGGATCTCCGGCAGACAGAGTGCTGACTAGACATGTGCATCACGCGAACCTGCACAAGCCAAGGCAGGTGGTACGGATACCTCACGCAGCTAAGGCACTCTGGGGATGGGAGGAGGCACGCTACTCACCAGATCGGCTTCACCTCGTCACACCTGATATGTCGCTGCTTGCAGGTCGAGCAGCCGTTGCGGCTCCTCTTATGCGCGCGCCGTTTGCGTCCAGGCTGCAATGGTGGTGGTTCCGACGAGGCCATTGTGTGCGTGAGATGTTAGGTGATGGAAAAAAGGGGGGGGTGGAAGACAGCGTGGCGGTGAGGAGGCGCTCGAGAGCTGGATGCTTCGTACAGGTTTTAAGGATACGGCACTTCCCTCCCTCAGTGCCGTATTAGCAACCATGAGCCCGCGAGGGCGTGCAAAGAAGGTGTCAGAGGATGTAGGTATTTCCGATCGGAGCTGACTAGTAGGTGGTGGTGGGCCATGGGCAGTGGCCCTATCGGCCTTATATGGATGGACGACGATGCCGAGAGCGCAGTCCCGCAGAAGAGGGAGACTGAGCGACACTCGTGCCCATCGTGCTCATGCCATGGGTAAGGTACATACATTGGTAAGGTAAGGCAAGGTAAGGTATGGAACGGTGCGGTAGGTTGAGAGGGAGGCAAGGTATGAGAAGGCCCTTCGCCTGCACATCAACACACACACCCCCGTCGTCACTCCCGGGCTGCCTCATGCTCCAGGCTGCAGACCAAAAAAATAGGAAGGAAAAGGACGCTCGGGACATCTTCAGGTGAAGAATGGGAAATATGACGCCAAAACACGACACTGGAGGTGCTTCAAAATCACGTTGCCTGGGGCTGACTCAGGTTGTCAAATTTCCTGCGAATCTCTCCAAGCAAAAGGGTCGGCCATTGTCGGTCGCTCACAGCGTTGCGGGCGATGACGGCTTGTCTTGGCCGATATTCCGCGCGGTTCCCGTCGTGGGGAGCATCAGGCGTTGTTGTGGCGTCGGAAACTTCCCCGAGCATTTGAGGAAGGGCGGCGGCGAGGGAAAGCGGGAAAACAGAAAATAGCAGTTTTGGGTGTTTTTTTGCTGCGAGATGGGCCAAGAAAGCTGCGCAAGGAACCTTCCATGGCTGACAAAGTCCACAACCGTTTTGGTCGTTCTTGCCTCTTTCCCAACGCCGCTTGATCGTGGCTTTACAGTCGGAGGTTGTGGTTGGTTGGAGTGGGAGAGGCCTCTTTCCCCCCCACAACGCAGACCACAGAGCACAGAAAAAGAGATCCCATCCAACTGGAGCTAGCCCGGCATTCGGAGAACGTGCAGTCTGGAGAAACCCCGGTCGAGACAAAACACAAAAAAAGAACGAATAGCAGAGCCCGATGACCTCACCGCCCTCAGCACTTACACCAACCGCACTGGAATGCCCGAAGCGGTAAAATGTAATGAATGATTAGTCGAGACAAGGAGGCAAGATAGCCGACCCCGATCCCGCGCGGAGCTTCAATCGTCCTATCCCCCGTGTTGCGGTCGACTTGCGCGCGGAATAATGTCTGGGTAGGAGCATACAAATTTGTCAGGCAGAGAGAGTAACAATGCGAATGATACTAGCGCTGAAGAAAAAAAGGTGATCAAGCTGATGTTTCGCTGTGACCTTTCTAGGTTCACGGACGACGTTTCTCGCTTGTATTCTTCGATGCCTGGGGCTGGAATTTAGTGGTGGTGCCTGTCCCTTCAATGCCTGTCGGGCAGGGTCAGTGATTGCTTTCATGGTGCTGGTCGTCGCTGTTTGGCCCGTTGGTGGGTGACATTCGCCTCGACGCCTGTCAAAAGAGAGTCCCGGCAAACCCAGCGTGCCAGCCCAACCCGCCCCAGCCTGTCAGCGCCTGGGAAGGCTGGTGGCCTCGTTCGGGATCAAATTAGTGGACCCCGGCCGTATTCTAACTCCCGCAAGCTTCACTCGATTGGCATCGAGTCTTGTTCAGGAAGCTTTCCGCATCGGGTTCGAGGGGCGAGGAGCGAGGGGGGAGCCTGTAGAAACTGGGAACTTGCCCCAGGGAAGAGGAAGAGGTGTGTTGTTGGATTCAGTGGGCCAAGCCTTCGGGTTAACCACCCAGTTCCAGGTGTATCTCCACTAAATGGGACGGGAATGTCTCGATGGTCGATTTCGTCAAACGCCGTGCGCGCGCGCTTGTCCCTCTACTAGAATAGTCTGAAGTCTCTCCGGATACACGCTCCTAGACGGGCCTCACACGCGTGACGCGCCGCCTCACCGCAGCCTACCTCACCGTGCTCACAGCTTCAGATCCCTACTCCCTGCCCACGAAATATATAGGTGGCCCTGGTAGGTAAGGTAAGGTAAGGTAAGGTAGCTAAGGCACCTAAGGGAAAAGGTGGGTGGACGTCGTTCATTCCTCTGCCAAGCACACGGGACGGTCCACAACCCGATGAGCCGGGTTCGTACCAGCCAAACCACCTGCTTTTTCCGGTCAAGACCACTGCGCCCTCCTGCGCACCCATGCGCCCACCGCTTATTTTCACCACGAGACATCCCATCTCTCCATCGCCATAGGCTCGCAGGCAGCGAACATTCACCTGGGGCTCTGGGGTATGCATATTCCGATATTCCGTGTCCCACTGTCACCACCAATTCTTGTTCAGCTCGTCAGCACGATCCACACATTCTCTTCGACTCTACTGTGCAATGCTGAGAAGTCCCACTCTGGACAACACGCTGCCACGCCTTCACCCCTTCTCCCGTGCTGTGGTTGGCCGTTAAGGCCCGATATCAACTTTGCGCTCTCGCAGGGGTCCGCTGTCACCCCTTTCCCCTGCAACTCGAACTCGCTGCTTTTAGCGCGTCGCACAAAAAGGCATCAAGCCACAACGCGCCCCCCAAACCCAACCCTTTCGCACTCCAGCATCAACGGCCCGCCTCCCGGTCCACTTGCGTCCAAGCTTAGTGTAACCTTGCCCCGGTCGGCGATGACATGGACCGTCTCCCCCAGGTTTCTGTAGTCCGTCTCACAGTGATGTTCGCCTTGGGAGACACCACTCCCGTTACCGGCCGCCACGCCATTCTCCAGACCCATGCCGCCCTTGACTTCGCGGATGTCCACATTCGGGAACGGCAACCAGCCCTCCCTCAAAGGGATCAACAAGAGCGGTATGTCTGCTTCCGTCTCCGGCGTCGACGACAGACCGTCCTCGTCGTCCGGATCAAGCATGGCCGGGATCACAAAGTGCCCCTTTCTTCGGCCTCCCAGCAGCCACGTGTCCGGCGGGGCCGTGATTTCGTACCCAAACTCCAGGTCCAGGGATCGGCCGCCGGGGTCGGTTGGGATCTTGCCTCCCGATGTAGGACGTGCGGGATCTGCTACCGCTGTGTCCCATATCCGCGTCCACTTGAGGTGGAGCGTGGCGGGCAAGAGCTGATTGGTGCAAACCGTCGGGTAATCGTCAGCCAATTCACCGGCCTTGTTATTCACAGAGAACAGAGGCTCCTGGAACTGGATATCGGCCGTGTGGACGATGGTGATGGGTGGGACGTCCACCGGGATGACAATCGTGCTGGGCTGCACGCTGGTGGGGTCGGGGTGCGGAAGTTGCAGTTTAGGGTGCCTCTTGAGCCAGTCGCCCATGAAATTGGCTATCGCAACTACAGGGCTGCCATCCTGGTTTGGTGTTGACATGTATCCAAGCCCCGGGAACTGCTTCTCCCATCTGACGCCAGCCAAAATGTCTGTTTTGAGATCCCCAAGGAGAGTCGCCTTCTCAAGATCGTACCCGGTCAGACTCCCTCGGACGAGTGACAGAGCCCTAGCGACGACCAACTTCGAAAACTCCTGCAGCCCGGCCTGCTTGAGCTCTTCTGTGATGCTTTTCTCAAAAAGGGCCTCAATCTCGTCATGCACCACGCTGTAGTAGAGTTTGAGGTGCAGAGTCTGTTTCTTCTTAGGCGTCACTTTGACTTCTGCTCTCCTCTTGACTTTGTAGAGCAGACTGGCGGGTTGTTTCGGAAAGACAACTATCGGGTGGCTAGGAGGCCTGCCAAAGTGCGACTCAAACATCTCAGATCCAAGGAGTTCGCTCTTGAGGATCCGAAGAGGACTGGCAGTGGCTGTTGACACGGTAAACCGAGAGAACAGCGCATCGTGCTTGAAGACGTCCTGGACGTTGACGCCGAGTGCTAGCGTGATGGGAACAGAAGAGGTTCGTGAAAACGTAAAGTCGCCATTAGCTGTTACGTAGGATACCTCGGCTTTGACCGCGACACTCATCAGGTCGTTCTCGACGCTGAACGGGAACCTGATCATTATGGAAGTCTTCTCGGGGATTGCCCCGAACGTGAAGGCGCCGCTATCCGTCCGCTTTGACGGTTGCAGCGGTCCAATTACCGTGGCCTCGCTCATCAAGAGCCTTAATCCGCCGGTTGCCGACCTGATCTTTACTTCGCAGGCGCTGATGTCGTTCCAGCCGGAAGAGATCTCCAGGTCGAGGGAGCTGTTCTTGTCCAGTCGCACTTCTTTGGTAGGGAGAAGACGGGCATCAAGGGAGCTAGCTCGCGGGTAGAGAGTAATTTTGTGGTTCTTCACAACGTCCGACGTGGTTTCGACAGGCTTTCCAGTCTCCCGTTCGTGGTGCAGGAGGACATTCCCGCAGGAGAAGCGTATCTGGTCCACTTCGTAGGCACCGGCCATCATCACCGAGCTCTGCAGCTGCAACTTGTTCCTTCCCGGTTTTATTGTGACCGGGCCCTTGGCCTGAAGCCAAATCTCTTTGTTTACGCCCCCAGAAGTACCGGTGATCCTGATACTGGCCCGTTTGATCTCGAATGTATCAACAATAAGGCTGTAAAGTTTTAGGGAGACCGAGAAGCTGTCCTGGCCGTCGTCGTAGACAGGGGGTCCGCCTAGCTCCACGTCGCAAAAGAAGTTCATCAACGGGATCCTGACCTCTTTATCAAGAGATGAAGAAACCGCTAGCAGGTCGGTGAAGAACCCAGACATGGACGAGGACTTGGGGAACTGTGCATCTGGTTTGGACCCAATACGAATCTGGGATTTGTGTCGAATCCTGTCCTTCTCTGCGACAGCGGCTTTACACAAGAGCTGACGGAGAGCCTTATTAACGTAATCATCCAGCTTGTGGAGCTCCTTGAGGCATCGAGCGTACATCAGCAGCATAGATAACTCGAGAAGACTCCACCCTGTCTCGCCGAAAAATGGAATGGTTCTGTAAAAGTAAAATGCCGCCTCGGAATACTGGCAAAGGTGGAACTTGAGGACAGCGAGGTCCGCCATGTTAGTTTGGATAGAATGGTCATGAGACGCAACGGTGTAATGTCGAAGGGCTTTATCCGTGAGGATTTCGTACAGCCTATAAAAGTCATCTCTGTTGTCCAATGCTGTCCGCAGAAGCTCGTTGTTCAGGCCAGCCATGAGGGCTTTTGCGTCACTGTCATCCTGGGCTTCGGGCTTTGGAGGCGAACCTTCCTCTAGGCTGATCTCGACCATTTCAGTGAAGTCGTGCTCCCCAACGATAGGAACACCAGCCCACCCCGCGGTCCACCCACGCTTCTTTCCGCACTCCTCAAGAATGTTTCGAGATAGGGAGTAAAGTTCGGCCCTTCGCGCGGCGAGTTCCTCAAGACCGGCTCTGTAGAAGGGCGTGCTCTCTTCTGCCGCACGCATAGGAGGAAATCCCATTGGGCTGGGAGGAGGGCGCTGGCCCATACGATCGACTAGAGATGAACCTCTCGCCGGGTGCATCATCGTTTTCGGCTCCGGTATCACAGCCTTGGGTTCGTGGCCATCTGGCACTGCCAATGTCGACGGTGGAATAGGCAAGGCTTTCGTCGAAGTCTGTGCGAGGATCTGCTGGGCCACAGAGAATGCGAAAGACGCAACCACATTGTTGACAACCTCTGCAACAACAGGGTCTATAGGCGGTTGCTCGCCATCCTTTGCGGGCTCCCCGGGTGTGACAGAAGCCATTGCCGAAATCAAATCCTTCCTTGCTACCACAGAGATGGCTGGGACGAACTCCAACGTACGCCTGCAAATTTCGGCAAGTTGCGAGAGGTTTTCTGCCTCGTCCGTGTGGTTCGGCATAGGGGCTCTCGACGCTACTCCACGGGGAACCAACTCCTGGAGTTCCTTGAGTTTAGCCAGGAGCTCTTCTCGTGTCGATGAGGCATTGCCGAGCCGGAGAAGAAGAGAGATTTGGCGAGAAAAGATGTAGCAACGGAAGTCAAAGAGGGAGACGTTGTTCGCCAAGATGAGTTCTCGGTATGCCTTCTTGGAGGAGCTGATAGGGATGTTGTGAAAGGTGTCAAGGGGCCCTTTCTCGCGAGATTGCAAATCGACGGCTTCCTCGTCAAACTCCAGGTTTCCATGGGCAACTTGATCGAGAGCCTTCTCCGCAAGCACTTTTAGCTCTTCCGTGTGTGTAAGAAGGGCGCCTCCGTGTGCCTCGGCCGATCCCGCAATGGCTTGCTCCTGGATGATGGCGTCCAGCCCAACGCTGAGCTCATCGTAGCCCACCAATGCATCCTCTACCAGCCCCACACTCTCGAACCCCCTGGCCAGGCCTTCTTTCAGGATAAAAAAGGTGCAGAAATTCCACCCGGGCAGCCCTCTCTGCCCATCCCTCTCTTTTATATCCTCCTCATACTGGGTCACGCGAGTGTCGAAGCTGGACAAGATAAGCTCCTTGAGCTTTCCCATCAGGTCCCCCCAGGCATTGTCGCGGTCCAGTGCGGTTTCGTGATACCCTGTTGGTACAGCGGGGACCACGCGTGGCAGGATGTCGTAGGGCACATCGTTGACGTGAATCCGGATTTGCCGCACCCTGTCCACAGCGGACTTGCCAGACCCATTGAAATCGCTTCGCAATTTCTCCAAGAGGGTACTAGATCCGCCCCTCCACCGCGATGCCGCCGCCTTCGCATTGGGGTCTGATGTTGAGTCAGGAGCCTTGGAGCCGGTCACACGGGGTTGTGTGTCGGCGGTTGTGTTGGGGAGAACGACATGGACGATCAACCACTCGAACGCATCGTGGTTCTCAGCGGTGCTGGTGGGTTTATTATGAGATGACGGTGTATTTGCCTTCACCCACTCTCGAATCTCGGCCCTCGTTGTTGATTTGTACGTCTCGTTGTCATCGCATCGCACTAGAAGCAACTTGAGGTAGGGTGTTCGGCGCAAGCCAGGGATTTGGTGACGCCGCTCTTTGCCAGCGGTCACTCCACCGCGGAGTACCGATCCAATCGATTCAGCATGCTCGACCGAGCCAGGGCGCCCTCCAACGGATGCGGTTTGAAAGCCATCATCGCGACCGACGGCGGCCTCAGCGGGTTTGGGAGTCGCCGCAGTCAGCGTAGGAGGCACCGAATCTCGTTTGCTGCTGCCCGCTGGGACGAGCTCGACATGAAGCGTCTGGATTGAGCGCACCGGGCCATTGTGTGATTGCCAGTTGAGATCGCGAAGGGGGAGTCGGGGGATTAAGCCAGTAGCTAGTATTTTGTAGACATCGTGCGGATCGTGGTACTCGACTGCGCATCCATTGCTCGCGTCAGGCAACGTCGTCTCGCTGGAAAATAAAGGGGAGGGGGCGAACCTGTAACTTTGGACGACGAGGACGGCTGTTCCATTCTGGACAGCGCTTGGAATTCTATTGCATGGCCTCTGTCAAAAAGGCTTTGGTTGTCCTAACATGAATGTCGGGTGCTGTTCGAGTGGAAAGCCAACGGCTCAATGTGCAGCACCAGTAGCGGCTCGCAACGGAGCTCACCGCCTGTGGATCAGTCCTCACCCTGTCCCGTTTCTGGACTAGCGTTCTGTCAAGCATGGGTTGCTCAGCTTGATGCAAACCCCACCTAAGCCCTGGTGCGACGGCAGGACGGGTGGACGACCCCTGGAGTGGAGGGGCAAAACAGCTCTTCAACATGAGCGAGATATTTCACAGCTCTTTTTTACACCGACGGAATTTATGAGCACATCTACACTCATTCAGATTGTTCTCTGTGTGCTTTCTTCGGGCACTATATATCCATCAGTTTTTTTTTAACCCTGGCCGGACGACACTATGGCGACCTTGGAGGCAATAAAATATTCGCGGGGTAAGTTGCTTGTCCTAGACCAGCTCAGGCTCCCGCATGAGCACCACTACGATGAAGTCTCGACCAGCGAAGAAGCCTTTGATTGCATCAGGTCAATGAGGGTACGAGGTAAGTTGGGCACTATAAAGAGTTTAGTCACTAGGCATGTCTAAACAGAACTTCCATTGCCAGGGGCTCCTGCGATCGCTATTGTTGCTGCTCTAGCGCACGCTGTCGAATTACACAATGGAAGCTGCAGTAAGTTCTCAACTGAAATGAGGTAGCCACTCAACCAGAGAGCAACTTGGGATGCCTGACATTGCAAAGCTGCAACAAGCCCGGAAGAGACGATAGCGCATATCGACTCGAGACTAGACTATCTTAGGGAGAGCCGACCGACGGCGGTTGACCTCTTCAATGCCATCGCACTCCTCAAGGTGGCCATCCGTGCCGCAGTAATCGAAGGCTTGGCCCACCCCGAGGCCAAAGACGCAATACTGAGTGCATACATTGAGGCAGCGGAGAAAATCTTGACCAAAGATCTTGAAAGCAACACATCAATTGGCGCATTTGGAGCGGCATGGCTCCAGGAGCAGTATAATGCCACCCCGGATCGCAAGATCTCGGTCCTCACACATTGCAACACTGGATCACTGGCCACGTCAGGGCACGGCACTGCTCTCGGCATCATCCGCACACTTCAGGCGCAAGGCTTGCTTCAGCATGCCTACTGCACCGAGACCCGGCCGTACAACCAGGGGAGTCGTCTGACGTCCTTCGAGCTCGTCTACGAAGGTATTCCGGCGACGTTGATAACGGACAGCATGGCAGGCGCCTTATTTGCGCGCCACCGTGAGTCCATGCATATCGGTGCTGTCATTGTCGGCGCCGACCGCGTTGTCCGGAACGGTGACACAGCGAATAAGATTGGCACATACAGCCTCGCAGTGCTTGCGCGACACCATGGTGTCAAGTTTGTCGTTGCGGCGCCGACAACAAGCATCGACCTGGAGACTGAGACCGGAGCAGGCATCAAGATCGAAGAGCGGAAAAAGGAGGAGCTGACGCAAATTAGCGGTGCGGTTGTCAACGCTGACGGGAGCGTCGATACAAGCAAGACAGCCAAGGTTGCCATAGCGGACCAGCGTATTGGCGTGTGGAACCCGGCGTTCGATGTCACTCCGCATGTGCTGATCGATGCGATCGTCACTGAGAAGGGGACGGTTGTGAAGGGCCCCGACGGTAGGTTTGACTTCAGTAAGGTGATGCCGGAGAGATGGAGTGAGATTGTGAAAGGCAGATAGCCCCCATACCTTCCGACTTGACGACGGGGAGATCAATGAGAGGAATTGTACGTGGTGTGGGTTTTGCTCGCAGTGTGCCGGGCGGCTCTGTGCAGCGCAACGGGCACATGGCGCAAGAAATATCTGAGAGACCAAAAGGCCTCTTGATTTAGATAGTGAAGTTCATACGGAGTGCCATGGTTCAGGCATCCCAGAATCCGTTGGGGTGCTCCGCAATGCGGCTCCTCGAGATGGCCTCAGGGGCAGACAGGGGGCAGAGTCAACATTCCCCTGAAACTAGTCCGAATACAAGCTAGTTACTGGGGCTTCCCCGTTTGTAGAAGTGGGCTTCAGGCCAAGGGATTAAGAATGACCTCATCCCTGCTTCCCCACTCCCGCCCCCAATTCACTACTGATGCGGGGCGATCTTGGGGAGGCTGGTGGCCGAGACTAACCACCAAGGTCCTCAAAATATTTAAAGTTGAGCCCCCTCACCAAGGGACATTGAGCTACGCGACCAAGAAGTAAACATGAAACCAATCGCCAACCTCTTGCTGTTTTGCGGCGCCGTGGCTACCGCTAGCGCGGCTATAGCGTTCGAGCAACGGGATTTTCAGCGCCCGATTGTTGATTCCCACCCGGCGGCGTGGAGGACAACCCAACAGTCCAACCAATCTTCACCCCCCTCGTACCGAGAACCATTGCTCGCTCTTCACAAAAGCCTTGTGGAAATACCGTCGACCACCGGGTACGGCGGCGAAGATAAAGTTGCATATTTTCTCGTCGACTATCTGACCAAGCGGGGCTACACCGCCCAACTCCAGGCTGTACCAGCCAAGAGTGAGGACAAAACAAAGCGCTACAATGTGCTCGCATGGCCGGTCACAAATTCGAGCTCAGATCTACCCAGCGGCCGCAAGCCTCGCGTGCTTGTTACCTCGCATATCGACGTTGTTCCGCCATTCATT
>Ga0247769_1000298_pt1 | contig 12030 bp, 12 predicted proteins | sample UWRJL166409R6_FD_179942 | JGI IMG/M metagenome (GOLD analysis project Ga0247769, IMG submission 179942) | Plant litter microbial communities from Arlington Agricultural Research Station in Wisconsin, United States - UWRJ-L166-409R-6 | ecosystem: Environmental > Terrestrial > Plant litter >... | reverse complement strand
CCTCACATATCTCGAGCGCGAACTCGGCTGTCGTGTCCTGGAAGTTCTCGGCCGTGAACTCCAGCGTCCATTCCGTCCGCCGGAGCTCAGGATCGGCCGAGTTGTCTTTGGTGAGGCTCCGGATCAGCCGCGTGCACCGAACCGCCAGATCGATGGTCTCGCGCTCCGTCATGTTGAAGACGACCTCGCGGAAGTAGGACGAGATGGAGAGGTGGATGTGCACGATGACCTTCCTCGCGCCTCGTGCGGCCTCGATGGTCGTCCGGATGAGCTCCTCGCGGCAGGGCGCCATGACCTGTATCCAGACGTCATCCGGTACCGCGCCCGTGGTGATGAGATGCCTCGTGAAGTCAAACTCGGTCTGGGAGGCTGTGGGGTACGAGACCTCAATCTCCTTGTACCCGTACTTGACGAGTGCATGGAAGTAGCGCAGCTTGGCGTCGCCGTCCATGGGCTGGTTGACGAATGTTAGAATCGAATCATCTACCAGCAGTGAAGGTGGATTCCTATTGTACGTACCTGGGCCAAAGCCTGATTGCCATCTCTCAGGTCCGTTGACAGCCATCGGGGCGGTTTTGTGAGCGTCTTCTGAGGCCATTTCCGGTCCTGCAAATGCAACGCCGGGAATGGGCTGTACTTGTTCACTGTGTGAGCGAGCCTAGTTGATTTGATACGACACAGATGTGGCCGTGGTTAGTCACGGAATATCTTTATCGCAGAGCTGACCTTTCGTCCAAAAGACGGAGGTTTACTTCTCTTGCTTACATTGTATCCAGCCGCGAGTCTAGACTGAGAGAACGACCAACGAATGCTTCGCACAGAAACCGAACGACAGTTGATGGGCTCCGTTTCCGGCTTGCACTCAGGACCTGGGTTGTTGGGGATCAACAAATCTGAGCGGAGAGGAGGGGGTGTGATAGACTATGATCAACAACAACAATAACAACCCAGAAGGCAAGGCTCCTTAGCCTTCAGTTACCAAAGTCAACCTTATCAGAGTCAAAAGACCCGCAAAAAGCCCTCTCGAAAGAAGCCTCCCAAACCGGAAACAGTACGCCCGAACATGCTCCGAGAGCCCACCGAACAAGCCAAGAATGTCGTCGTCGGATAGTCGGATCCAATTCGTTTGTTTATCCGAGTGTGCGAGCCGTGGCGGCTCGCACCTACATGATTCATGTACGTCCCCCCCCCCCTTCCCAGTCTTTCGGACTACCTACATTACCTCATCTAGATAACCAGACCCGGTAAACCAAAAAGGCAATTCCCCCAGTCGGTAAGATGGTACCAACGAACCTTATCTCTGAATGAAGGAATCACAACGTGCTCACCACCTACTGTATGCCACCCTACCCGTGCAACCCAACCCAACCAAGCCAACGGGGACCCGATCCCGCTTCATGACGGGCAGATGATAAAAGTATAATATTCCGGCGGGGATATGGTTCCATTGTAACGTAGCTATGCGTAAGCTACCCACATACATACCCCGACTGGACGCAAAAGGGAGGCGCAGACAGGCACAGGACGGAGCGGACGCGAGATAGCGGCGCTGGGACGGACGGATGGGGTATGGAAACATACGGCTGTAAGTGCCCTGGCGGGAAGAATCCCCTTTTGAGGGGGTTTCCCTTCCGGCGGCCTTTTGCCTCCTGGATCGGGAAATCCCTTACCCGATCTGTTTATGCAATGTCAGCGAAGGTCAGTTTTGGTTCAACTCATTTCCCCGTGGGGCATCTGGTTGGCTGGGAACGCCACATCGATGGTGGTATACGGTTTCGGAGCAGGGAATGATGGGGGAGGGTAAGGTACGCCGCTTGATGTTTGGTTTGTTTTGAATTTGGTCGGGGCTGGTGGGTGGGTTCAGCCTGTCGAGCCTCGCGCCTGGATACTACCTGACGGGCGTCACCTATTTTGGCTTGGCGCCTTACTTGACCATCGCGTCAGCTGAAACACATTCTTATTTATCCCCTTTACGGTTTATCCTAGGAAGTTTGAGTTACTGGGCTCAATACTACTACCCAATTACCTACTTGCTTTCCTGCCTCATGGTATCGCCTCCGTGGCGTCATTTACCCCCTACGCCGCCACCATGTTAGCCTCACCCATCCTGCACAATGGGACTGAAAATGTCCATCACGAGCCCGGACAGGTATGTCATTCCCCTAAGGCTACTGCGGTATTCCTGTCCTTTGTGCCGCAAAATAAAGTCCAGTGCTAACAACACCAACTGTGGAAAAAACTAAACAGGGCCTGGAATTGTCAAGATGGCACCTCCACCACCAAGACTCCTCGGTAAAGAACAAGCTCCGCGAAATCTGGGCCGACATCCTCCACGATGACCCGTCCATGTTTGCCGACGAGGATGTCTTCTTCGACGTCGGGGGCGATTCCGTCCTGGCGCAGAAGCTGATCACCGTCGCCAAGGGCCATGGGATCTACCTCACTATGGAGCAGATCTTCTTGAACGCCGCGCTCGAGGACATGGCGAGGGTTGCCAAGCTCGTTGTCGTAGCTCCTCCTCCTCCTCCTCCTCCTCCTACTCTTGGTCTTGGTGAGCAGGGGGTCGCGGAGGGAGGAGGGGACAGAAAGAAATCATCCGCTGTGAAGAGACCGTTCTCCTCGTTATCGGGCGAGGAGGAGGAGGAGGAGGAGGAGGATGTCCCTCTTTTTGACTACGAGGAGATGGAAAACCTGGCCGACAAGTGTGATGTCAAGGTACAAGATGTCGAGAATGTGTATCCGTGCAGTCCGATGCAGGAGTCGCTTCTGGCCGATCTCGACGATACGAAGACGCTGTATCTGCGGCAGTTTGTGTTCCGCCTTGCTGGGGATGCCGATCTCGATCGCTTTCGGCGAGCGTGGCGGGATACCGCTCGGGCTAATCCGGTTATGCGGACGCGGGTCTGTCATCTGGGAGGCGGGTCTGGCCATGTTCAAGTCGTGCTGCGTGATGAGAGCGGAAGAGGAGAGTGGGAGGATATCGAAACCAACCTTGACCAGTTTCTGAGACGGGATGCCGCGAATGCCATGAGGACTGGGGAGCCCTTCTTCCGGTATGCCGTCGTAAGGGATCGAGACGAGAAAGGGAGAGGCAGACAGCATTTCGTGTGGACGGTGCACCACGCCCTGTGTGACGGTGTGTCCATCCCCGAGATTCTCGACGAGGTCTCGAAGCGGTTTCGAGGAGAGACGCCGGTGGATCGGGAACCCTTTGAAACATTTGTCAAGTCCCCAGCAGTCACCCCGGATCAGACATCCGAACAGGCCTTCTGGAAGCAGGCGCTGACTGAAATCAATCCGACCCCGTACCCGTCGATTCCTCAGGATGCCAGTTTCCAACCCGAACCAGCCTCGGTGATGGAACGGGAATTAACTCTAGACCGAGTTCCTTTGCACGGAGGTGTGACCAGGGCGCTGTTGCTCCGGGCGGCGTGGGCGATCCTGCTCTCGCACTACACCGGGACAGAAGACGTGGGTTTTGGCGCGGTCAACAGCGGCCGAACGGCAGCGGTGGCCGGGATATCTGACATGACAGGTCCTACGATAAACCTGGTCCCCGTCGCGTTGCATCTGGATTCGTTGGAGACTATCGCCTCTTTCCTCTCGCGAGTGAGAGTGCAAGCCGCCGAGATGATACCGTTCGAGCATGCGGGTATCGCCAGGATTCGAAAGCACCTGGCGGCCCAGGGCTCGACGGCTTTGGAATTTCAGACCTTGTTTGTCGTGCATCCCATGAGCTTCGAGGATGCGGTGAAGCCGGCGACCGAGACCTTGGGACTCGAATACGTCGACGCGCTGGGGAAGAAGGAACACCACCCGTATCCCCTCGTCCTCACATTGACGCTATCGCCCGGCAGCTCCGTCACACTGACAATCCAGTACGATGAGCTGGTTGTTCCGACAACACAGGCAGAGTATCTAACTCATCACTTCCAGTCGGTACTCTCGCAGTTGAGCCAAGCGACGAGGGACACCAAATTGGAGGCCATCTCGCTGTTCAGCAATCACGATCTGCGGCAGATACGCGAGTGGAATGCCTTCACCCCGCCGGCCGAGGAGACAACGATACACCACCTGTTCCAAAACCAAGTTCTCAAGCAGCCGTATGCCATCGCCGTCTGCTCCGTGGACGACTCCCTCACCTATCTCGAGGTAGACACATACTCCTCCTCGCTTGCCATCCAACTCGTTGGCCTGGGAGTCGATACGGGAACGTTTGTGGGCGTATGCTTCGAGAAATCCATCTGGACTGTGGTAGCCATCCTAGCCGTCTTCAAGGCAGGCGGCGTGTACGTCCCCGTCGACCCCGCGCACCCCCGAAGCCGCATCGAGGAATCCATCCTACGAGTGGGAATCACCGTGGCCCTGGCATCCCCCGCAGGGAGAGTAGTTCTCGACGGGCTCGTCCGCGATATCATCACGGTCGACAGCCGGCCCCCGCCTCCTCCCGACGACGCCATCCCGGCGCCGTCCAACTCACTCCCAGCCAGCATGGCCTACCTCCTCTTCACCTCGGGAAGCACAGGAAAACCAAAAGGTCTCCTCATGTCCCACCGAGCCATCTGCACATCCATCGTCCATCACGGACGCGAATTCGACGCCGGCCCGCACTGGCGAACGTTACAGTTCGGCGCCCACACCTTCGATCTCTCCATCGGCGAGTTCTTCACCACGCTCTCCCACGGCGGCTGCATCTGCGTGCCCTCAGAGCACGATAGGCTCAACAACCTGGCCGGGGCCATCGCGGCACTCCAGGCAAACACCCTCCTGGTCGTCCCGACGGTTGCCAATCTCCTCCGTCCCGAAGACGCACCGAGTCTCAAGACAATCGTCCTAGCAGGCGAACCCATCACCAAGGAAACCGTCACCCGCTGGGCCGACGCCGTGGACCTCACCTGCGCGTACGGCCCGTCCGAGACGGCGGTCTGGTGCTCCGGGAACCTCCGCGTCTCGCCGGACGCCCACCCGGGGAACATCGGCCGGAGCATCGGAGCCACCATGTGGATTGTCCATCCGGATAACCACCACCGACTGAGCGCCATCGGTGAGGTGGGGGAGATTGCCATCTCGGGCGCGCTGCTTGGAGGGGGATATTTTGGGGACAAAGCCACCACGGACGCGGCGTGGGTTCCAGGTCCAGGGTGGCTCAGGGAGATCGGGTCGTCCGGATACGACGCGCTGTACCTCTCGGGCGATCTTGCGAGGTACAACCCGGATGGGACGTTCCAGATCGTCGGTCGACGGGACACGCAGGTCAAACTCAGGGGGTTCCGGATCGAGTTGGGCGAGATCGAGAACCAAGCCATGGCTACGGGGCTGGTCACTGCCGCGCTGGCTGCCCTGCCGACTTCGGGGCCTTGCGCCCGTAGCATTGTTGCCGTGGTGTGTTCGAGGAAGCCAGATCTCAACGATCATAGTGGGGGCGCTGATATTACTGTCTCGCGGGAGGAGCAGGGCTTGCTCAAGAGACTGAAAACCCGGCTGTCTCGCATTCTGCCTGAATATATGATGCCTACCGTTTGGATTGCTCTGGAGAGGATGCCGCTGCTCATCTCGGGCAAGATTGATAGGAAGTTGATCAAGACTTGGATCCAGGGCATGGATCACGGCCTTCACCGGGAGCTGGTTGAGGGTGCTGATGCTTTAGAGGACGGTGCTGAGAATGCGATTGCCCCGGGGTCACTGGCCGACAAGCTACGGCATCTGTGGAGCGAAATCCTCGGCGTGCCAACTGAACACATCGGGATGCGTACCTCGTTCATCGCCATAGGGGGAGATTCCATCGCGGCCATCCAGATTGCCGCGCAGGCCAAGAGGAGATGGGGGCTTTCCGCGACGGTCCGGAGTATCGTCAGCACCAAGACGTTGGGGCACCTTGTGGCGCTCGTCGAAGAGAGTACCGGCGGCGAACAGGCGCATACAAGCAACAACACCACCCACCCTGACGAGGGTAATCTCGAGGGAAACCTTGCCATCAGTCATCATTGGCCCGACCGCGACACCATGCTCGGCAAATACCAGAGCATCCTCCAGTCCCGCCTCCAAAACAAGCCGGAGGCGCAAGTCGAGCACATCTACCCTCTGGCCCCGTTCCAAAGGGAGATCATGAAAGCGAGGAAGCTCAACCCGGCCGTGTTTCTGCTGTCGTGGCACATGGAAGTATTCCCGCTAACCGCCACATCCCAGATCTCTCTGGAGGGGCTCGCACAGGCATGGAGACACGTGGTCCAGCGCCACCCCATCCTGCGAAGCATCTTCCTCCGGGATGTGGAGGACGACGACGATAACCTCACGGCGGTCCAAGTTGTTTTATCCGCCCAGGGTGGCGGTGTAGACCCAGATATCGCCATCTCCTCGACGCCGGCCACGGACCCCGAGCCCAGCTTCGCAACGACGACTAAGATCCCGCCGGTGGACGACTGCTTCCTGCCTCACCGGGCGCATTTTTACCGGCACGGGGAGAGATACTTTGCCCACATCGAGCTGGACCACTTGGTGATTGATGGATGGTCGCTCAGGATTATCAAGGAGGCGTTTTTGGATGCGTACCGGGAGGAGGAGACAGGTGAAAAAGAAGAGCAAGCAGGTCTCATCAAAGCGCAGGACGGGAATGAACAACAATCCCCTTCGTACCAAGATTTCGTCGCCGCCCACCACAACCCAGACCGCGTCAAATCCTCCGATTCGCACTGGGCCTCGGCGCTCCGAAAACAGCCGGCCTCGATTTTATCCCTTCCCGTCACCACCACAGCACCATCCCTTTCTCCGCCGCCTTCAGACGCCGGAACGACAGCGACCCATCCACAATTCAGCCCCGCAAAAACAATCCTCTACCTCCCCGAAATCTCCGCACAATCCCTCAAACCCTTCAGCGTCCACCACGGCATCACGCCCGCCACCATCTTCGACGCCGCCTGGGCGCAGACGCTGAGCTTCTACACCCACTCGCCCGACGTAGCGTTCGAATATGTCGTCTCCGGTCGGGACGAGGATATCCCCGGCGTGTTCGACATGGTCGGGCCGCTCATCAACGTCCTGCCTTATCATCTCGACGGCGTTGTGTCCCGCGGCAGTGATGAGAATGATAACGCAGAGCAGCTGGCGAGATTGGCGCAGAGGATGCAACTCCAGCGGGATCGAGACAGCGTGCATACCTCCAGCAATGTGAGGGAGGTGGTCGAGCGGGAGCTGGGGATACCGCGGAAGCTGTTCAACACGGCTGTGAATTTCCAGAGGCGGCCGACAGCGGTTGAGAGGGGCGGGTTGAAGGTTGATGATGACTTGAGGAAGAGTCGGGATCCTTGGCATGTGAGTTTTTTTCTTCTTTCTTTCTTTAATCCCCAAGGATAAGTACTCTCCTTTGCACTTCACAACCCTTGAGTGGTCTTTTTTTGATGTTGTTGTCATTGATGAAGTTGCACTTTACTGACGCGAAAATGGATGCAGTTTGACGTGCTGGTCAGGGTGATGCACATTACAGACGACGACACGTTCAAGCCGTCGTTTGAGTTTGATGCTTTGCATTTCGACGCGGGGGGGATGATGGAGGTTGCGCAGGACTTTTGGGGGAGGGTACAGGCTCTTGTTGCGTAGGAGGGTCTTATATCCGCCTACATTATTTGATAGGTGTGATGTCTGGGATCGGTGAAGAGACATCTCTGCAGGTTAATATACAGAGACCTCCCTTTCTTATTTAAATTTTTTTTGGAAGCGCAAATTCTTAAGACTGGACCGCGTTTTAGTGCCGACTCGTGTTGAATTTTCCAGACCTTTACCTCATGCATGCCAGCCATAATGCATACCACACAGCTTACCCCACCTCGATCAATACCCGATATCATCCATGCCAAGTGCGGAAGCCACTAAACTTCTCAGGAACCCTTCTTACCAAAGGTTCCCTACCTACCCTAGGCAGGGATATATTTCCGTATAAACCTCCCCTTACCATTCATTTATTTATTAAATCATCACAACGCACACGTGTAAAACAACACAACACCACCCAATCCCCAACAAAAGATCAAACCCCCTTAACCACCAACTCATCCCCACCTCCATCCCCATCCCCATCCCCATCCTCCGTATCCTCACCCCGACACAAAAACCCAACCCCATCCACCAAGTCATCCAACCACTCACGACTCGCCGGCATGTCCAAAAACCGCCAGAACCCATGCGGCATCCCGCTGTACAAGTGCACCTTGCTCCTCGTCCCGGAGTGCTCGCGCAGCAGCTTCTGCCAGAGAAACGCCTCGTCGCGCAGGGGATCCCCGCCGCAGATCTGGAAGTAGGCCCTCCCCGGGAGGTTGGTGTGGTCTTTGTTGAGGAGGAAGGAGATTCGTTTGTCGGAGGGGGGTGAGCCGTATAGCTCTGTGTTTTGCACTTCGTTAGTATAGTGTTTTTGGTTGTTAGTATAGGTAAGGAAGGAGGTTGTGTTTTACCTGGGAAGGAAGGGAGGTGATACACGATAGTTTAGATGTCTATGAACTGGGGTTCGTCTGTGGTGATGATAGGGAAAGCCGAGGAAGGAAGGAAGGTAGGTAGGTAATTGATATAAAGAAGGAAGAGATGAGAAACAAACCTTGGATATCACCCAGCGACTTGCCAGTCAGGAGCGGATTCTCGGCGTTCTGCTCGAGACTGCGCAGGCTGTCTCTCAGCTCGGGAGACAAGAGCCCGTACGCCTGCGGGAGGATGCAGACGGGGATCGAGACGAAGAGCCCCGTGATCGGCGGCGAGAGCCCCGCGTCGCGCGCCGCGTACGCGACCACGCCCGCGAAGTTGGCGCCCGAGGAGATGCCCCCTACGAGGAACCCTCCCGCGGACGGGGATGCGTTTAAGGATTTTTCTGCGTTTGCTGCGGTCTTTTTGAGGGTTGGAGAGATGTGGTTAGCCTCGTTTGCCATTCATTGCCTTCCTCTCTGCTGGTTCCTGTCCCGACTGTGTGTTTTCCGATTCTTTGGCGTTGTCATTGTCATCCACCCTTGGGAAGTGGGAAGTAGATACCGAGATACCAAGACAACCCCGGGGGAGACGATCTCAGACGGTACAAAACCTAACAAAGGAAATAAAAAAACTCACCCAAGCAACAGCATCAAACGCATCATCCACCCCGCACGGAAAAGGCCACTCGGGCGCGAGCCGGTACCCGACGTTCAACACACTGATATCCAGCCTCGCCGCCAGCGTCCGACAGTTGATGTCGCCCGACTCGAGGTCGCCGAAGAGAAAACCGCCGGCGTGCAGATACACCAGGACCGGCCTTTGGCTCCTCTTCGACCCCGACCCCGACCCCGACTCCGATGACAAAGGGACATAGCTCCGCACCGGGATGTGGTATCCGTCCCTCGCCGTGATCGCAAACGTCCTCACCTCGACCGCACCCCTCGCCACATCCTCCGGGATGGTCCGCGGCGGGAGGGAAGCCTCGACGTCGCTGAAGATGCGGCGCCGCTCGACGATGCCGACTTTATCTAGGTCGTGGAGCTGCGGGTGGCGAGAGACGAACTGTTTTTTTTTTTTTTCGAGTAGGGTGTTGATTAGTCTGTGTTTTCTTTTTTTCTATTATATGGAACTGAATGTATGTGTCTCAACGCTAAGAATAGGGTAAATGCCGCTGGGGTGATGGAAGCCATAAATCGGCAGGTGCTGTCTTTCAATCTGTGCCCCGGTATAAGGCAAGGTACAATACCTACCTCGGTCCATTGCGGGTTGACTTTTGAGTACTTGGAGTATTCCATGGCTGGTAAGGGGTTTCCGTTTATCGCTTTTCCAATAATCTCTTGCTTCAAGTCAACAACACTCTTGGATCTCAGTTCCAAGTACTTGTACCTACCTACCAAGCTAGCTCAAACCGGGGTTGACAGCATATGGAGGTGCCACCAAAACCAACTCGGCACTTGTACATCCATTTCCATGCTAAAAAGACTTGTGCGTGTACAGTACATAAATCCCCAAGTACAATACAATACAATACCTTGGACGCACACATATAATTTCATTAATAATCCCCAACACCCCAACCACAACCACTCATCCTCAAGCCCAAACATCACCTACACAGAGATTTCAAATCAAATGCTCAGCTCAGATTGGTACCCAATCTCCAAGATGAAACATACCGCTACAGCACCTCCCACCCCCTGAAAGCGTCTGAAAGCCCAAAGACTCAAAAGACATTCGTTGACAGGTAAACAAAAAACCGGAATATTCCTTCCCAATCCGGAAGCACCCACCCCGGCCGCCGTGCCGAGACCCACCCCGACTTCCCCACCCCGCAAGCCACCCGCTGCAGCCAGCCGCAGCCCGCCAACCGACAGGCGGGCCGAAGCGAACGCGCAACGGCGTGGTCAATGAATGTGGGGAAAAGCCCGCCGGAAAATTCATTACCGAAATAGGAAATTCCCAATGTTTTTTGCACTTCTGCTTGCCGACTTGCATGGCACCACATCGTCGTCCGCGACGATCGCCCGCCCGGCATCGATCGCAATGTGCTTTGTAATCGAGGGGACTGCTTGATTGTCCATCGTGCCGACGTGGACTGGAGTGCATGGCAGGGTTGACCAGACCGGCTGGTGTCAGTGGTGAGTGTAGGTGCAGGTACAGGTACAGGTACCCTGAGTAGGAGGTAGGGGCCAGACAGACAGGGCCGAGAACGGCCACCTACCACCCGGTACCTCTCTTCTCTCCAGTCGTCTCAGAATCCGATCACGCCCTGAATCCATCTCTTTCCCGTGCTGAGGTCTCATTCCTTCTCGACCTAATCTCCCACCCACTGTGAGGCTCTCCGGATAGGTAGCAAAGAACTCTGCAGCCCGTGTAACGCGCTAATTCCCGATCTCCCTCTTACCTACCCCTGCCGGCATTCGATCGAGCTCTTGGAAGAGCTTTTTCTTCTTCTCTTTTTGCCATTGTCGTCCTTGTCCCTCGCATTGTTGATTACAAACACCCATCTCTGGTCGGCTTTGCTCGCTGGAGCTTCTAACTCCATCCGCACTCTATTCTCCGGTTGGTAGACCCCTTAACTACCATGCTGGAGCTCACCCTCTGACCTTCCGGACCGTCTAACAGAAGCCGCTTCCTCTACTCCCTAGACTGGTTCTTTGCGAAGGATTACCAGCCGGCGGTCCATCAAGGTATCGGCATAGAGATAGACTGACGCGACGCGGCAATCATCGGGTCTTGCTCTCGTAAGTTAAGACATGCCGATGTCCGCCCCAACATCTACCGTCCATCAATCTAACCTCATACCTCGGGACAGTCAGCATCAACCGCTCGCCATGACGGCCTCGCTCAAAGACCAAACCGAAGTCTCGTCCAAGAGCGACGACACGGAGACATCCACAGGCCCCGGCGCGGATCCGCTCCCGGTGACCGACAACGAGAAGCAAGATGGGGAGCCACAATCCAAGGAGGATGCACCGGACGCGCCCCCTCGTGACATCACGGGCTGGAAGTGGGCGCTGGCCATGGCCGCCGTCCTGTCGTCCATCTTCCTCTACGCGCTCGACAACACCGTCGTGGCCGCCATCCAGCCCCTGATCGTGACCGAGTTCGACTCCATCGACAAGCTCCCCTGGCTGTCGGTAGCCTTCCTCCTCGGAGCGACCGCGACCAACATGGTCTGGGGCCGCATCTACGGCCAGTTCAGCTCCAAGTGGTTCTACATCTTCAACGTGGCCCTCTTCGAGGTCGGGTCGGCCATCTGCGGCGCCGCGCCCAACATGGACGTGCTCATCGCCGGCCGCGCCATCTGCGGCGTGAGCGGATCGGGCCTGTACGTGGGCGTCATGTCCCTCATCGCCGTCACCACGTCCATCGCCGAACGACCCCTGTACGTGTCCGGCACGGGGCTCACCTGGGGCTTGGGCATCATCCTCGGCCCCGTGATCGGAGGCGGGTTCAGCGAGTCCTCGGTCGGCTGGCGGTGGGCTTTCTACATCAACCTCTTCATCGGCGCCGTGTGCGCCCCGGCGTACCTCTTCCTCCTGCCCAGCATCGATCCCCGCCCCGGCGTCCCCTACAAGCAGC
>Ga0247769_1000296_pt1 | contig 12042 bp, 12 predicted proteins | sample UWRJL166409R6_FD_179942 | JGI IMG/M metagenome (GOLD analysis project Ga0247769, IMG submission 179942) | Plant litter microbial communities from Arlington Agricultural Research Station in Wisconsin, United States - UWRJ-L166-409R-6 | ecosystem: Environmental > Terrestrial > Plant litter >... | reverse complement strand
CCGCTGGGTCCCGGCGGGCCGACCGATCAAGGGCCATCATCCCGCGACCACTGGTTGTGCGCACCCACAGCGCCCCACGGCCGCGACCAAAGCGTCCAAGTGGAAGTGCGCGCCGCTCATCTGCTTTCAGGCCGAAGAGCAGCAGCAAACGCAAGACCGGTGGCACAGGTCGCGGCCCAGGTCGTTGGCCAAAGGGCACTAAGAAAAGCGACTATGGGAACGCCGACAGTGGGCCGGGGTTTCCGCCCGGATGGGTTGCTGAAAGGTCGAGACTGGCAAGTGCTTCATCGACCAAAAAGGAGAAGATGGACGGGACTGACGCGCAGGATACCGTTGAGGTGCAGACTCCGACGATGAAGGAGTCGTCAACAGCTTCGAGGCGAAACGGATCAGTGGGCGGAGCAAGCTCGGGCAATGGCAAAGGATCACCACGGTCACAGTCGCGCTCCCAGTCGCAGTCCGGGAAAGAGAATAATGAGGACGTGGTTATGGGCGAAGTGGACGATGCCGACTGAGGTGCAGGAGGCACGTTAATGGAGGGAGGCGACGCCGGATCATACATGGGTATATATATGATCTGGATGGGGTGGAGTTCGACAACAGAGATGGCAGCGCAATGCTTTCAGGATGGCAGCGTGCCGGTGTACTGGTGTCAGGCATTACGGATCAATTTCCCGGTCGGGATGGGCGGCCTGCGTGATTTCTCAATACCTTACAGATATTTCAGATATCATGGATGTTCCATTCCTGTGACGTTTTGTTTTCGTGTTCGACAGATGTGGAATTGGGAAAACCATCCTTTCCCATCCTGCAATACTCTCACGTTGCTAGGTGAATGGGAGGTATCAACAGGTGGATCAGCTGGTAGTCGGGCCACTTGCATCCGAATAGCTGCATGTACGTCATGGGACTGCGAAGGTCGCGCGTTGGCGGGCCTCCCGCGGTGGGAGTGAGTGTGCTCACTTTGCTAGATGTTGTGCTACCGTTGAGTACCCCAAATCGGCTTAGCTCAGTGCGATTGCTCCTTTTGCCACAGGATTTGGCAGCTTACGCGTTTTTTTTGGGGGGGGGGGTTTCGTTGAATAAAAATTATCCTGAACGCTCCATGGATCCTTGTATCGGGTTCTCATCGTTTGTAAGGTACTGAAGTACAAACAGTACAGGCTATACATCGGTACAATGCTTTGAAAAATTCAAGCGTCTCTTGGCCGATTTTCTTCAAACAGGTGATATTGCCAAATGGGAAGGTACAGGAAATGATTAAATTGCAGAGTGCGCCATGAGCCATAATAATCCTGTGGGGACGGAGCGAATAAGCAAGATCGGTGCAGATTGCAGATGGTGCCCCCCTACCTCCACATACTCTTTAATAAATACCTGAGCGAGCAAGCGAAGCTGCGAAACGGATTGCGCTCACACCTGAATCCGGCTGAGTTTCGCCCCTCTCTTCGAGGTTCACCACATCTTCCAGTGCATCGTCCTGCCAGCTAGTTATCTATCTACCTTATCTCACCCCAAGAGGTCGAAAGTAGAGGCAGGTCACAGGTCACGCCGCGCACTGCCCCAAATTCTACACTCACCTCCCCCCAAAACCTGGAAGGCCGAGCAGCGTATCACGTATGCGTGTGTAGGCGATCCCCATCGCCCTCGCAACCACGTTCACTCCCCAGCGTCGTTGTCGTTGTCGTTGTCGCGCGGACCGGACCTTGGAGAAGCAAAGACGTACCTAGGCTAGGTCGACGAGACCCGAAACTCTGAGACGCGCAGTCCGCGCCTGTGGCAAACGGAGCGTCGCTTTCGCTCTCCGCTCCCCTCCATCTCAGGTCCCCCCTCTCCCCTCTCCAGCCACAGCGCTTTGTCAACCAGCGTCTAGCAGCCGACGAGAAGCCCACAGCCGCTGCCGCCGCCGCAGCAGCCATCCACCCGACTGGGTGTGCATTTGCGATAGGGTAGACTCTTTGCTCTGGACCCTGCGAGACGCCAACGGTCGATCCGACTCGCCGAATATTTCCACTCTCTCGCTGTCGCTTTTCTTCTGTCGACTTTTGTTTGCCGAATTGTCTTTCCATTCCATCTGCCTTGCATCTTTGCCCTTGAAGCGGCGCCCAAGATGTCGAAGGTTATTCGGAGCGTCAAGAATGTCACCAAGGGGTACTCCAGCGTCCAGGTGAAGGTGCGCGATGGTGCGTAGTCGCTCGACCACAACGTGCGCAGGTCTCTTCGGGGGGGCTGCAATCGATGGTGATGTTGGCTAACGGGTGTCGGGGACCACAGCGACAAGTAATGATCCATGGGGCCCAACCGGGGTCCAGATGAGCGAGATCGCTCAGCTCACTTACAACTCGTAAGTTTGTCACCTTGCTCTCTCCTTCGCTTCGATTGTCGTCCCTCCCCGTTCTCGTCGCGGGCGCTGATGTGGGCGTTCTGCTACGCTCTGCTAGGTCCACCGAGTTCTACGAGATCATGGACATGCTTGACAAGCGGCTCAACGATAAGGGCAAGAACTGGCGCCACGTCCTGAAGGCTCTGAAAGTTATGGATTACTGCCTTCACGAAGGGTCGGAGCTGGTCGTCACCTGGGCCAAATCGAACATCTTCATCATCAAGACGCTGCGCGAGTTTCAGTACATCGACGAGGATGGCCGGGATGTAGGGCAGAACGGTTCGCGCGGCCCTATGCCGGTTGCGTGAGAACTCTTTGCTGACGAGATGGACATAGTTCGCTTCGCTGCCAAGGAACTCACTGCGCTTATCTTGGACGAGGAGAGATTGCGAGCGGAGCGCTCAGACCGGAGAAAGTGGAAGTCTCGAGTGACGGGCCTGGAGGAATACGGTCCTCCTCCTCCTCCGCAGCAGCAGCAGGAGCCCGCCCCCCGCCGACAACCCCGCCGACAGATGACCGACGAGGAGGACGCCGAATACCAGCTGGCGCTCGAGGCGAGCAAGTACCAGGAGGAGGAGGACGAGAGGAAGCGCAAGAGCCGTAACACCGCCGTCGACGACGACGACGATCTTGCCAAGGCTATCAAGCTCAGTAAGGAAGAGGCCGAGGAGCGACAGAAGCGGGAGCTAGAAGAAAGCAACGCATCCTCCTTATTCGACGACGAGCCATCGCAACCCCCCCAGTCCCAATTTACCGGGTTCAACCAAGGTTACCAGCAAGGCAGCGCCGTTGACTTCTTCGCCAATCCCATCGATCAGGGCCAGATGCAGGTCCAACCCACCGGCTACATGGCCAATGCCTATGCTGGCTACCAGACGCAGCCGACAGGCTATCAGAACGGGTTTACCAACGGCTTTGGCGTGCAGCCTACAGGGTTCGACCCCTATGGCCAGCAACTTCAGCCCCAAGCAACGTTCCAGCCTCAGGCGACGGGATTCAACCCGTATGCTCAGCAGCAAATCCAGCCACAGATCCAGGAGCCAGTGCTTCAGTCGGGGAGCAACAACCCCTGGGGCAGCAATAATAACGGTTTGCAGACCGGAGGGATCAAACCCATGCCAACGGGCTCAAACAACCCCTTTGCGCAGCAGCAACAGCAGCAGCCGCAAACCTCGTTCAATAGGCCTCCGGCATTCAAGTCACAGTCGGCACTCGGTAGCCTCCCGGAGCAAAAGACATTGACGAGTTTCCCACAACCTCAAGCCTTCACCATCCCCTCCCCGCAGCCTGTTCAGCAGATGCAGTCGCAAAAGGAAGTTAGCGAGCACGAGGCCAGATTGAACGCCCTCCTTGCCAGTGGAGACGGCATGGACACGTTTGGAAATACTGGCAACCTACGTATCCCGGCGCAACACACGGCCCCCGGTACCTTTGTCAACAGCGCAGGTGCGGGTCTTGGTAGGATCACGACTGACCAGACGGGCAGCAACCCGTTCCTCAGGACGCAGTTTACAGGTATGCCCACAGTATCTTACGGCGGCCAACAGTTGCCTGCGGCCACCGGCCCGGCTGGTATGAACGGTTTCGGCCAGGGCGCGAACAACCCGTTTGCAGGGCGCCAGCAACAGCAACAGGGCAACCAGGGCGACTTGATTCAGTTTTAACGAAAATCGGGGCAGGGGTTGGCTAGATTCATTCGGGTGTGGGAGGCAGGAGACTGGCCACGGTTGTTGTACGTTGTTCTGCTCGTCCGGAGCGGTTTATCTCACTTCTCTTACTCTTCTTGACCTTCTTATGGGGAGTGAAAGTGGCTACCCAGATACCCAGAGTGCGATATGTGGTGGGTGATCCAGGGACAACACATCAGCTCCAGCGTATTTCGAAACAAAGGAACGGGAGACAATTGCAGAGCTTTGTGTAGTGGTTCACATGGATCGCAAAAGTTAGATTGGTGACGAGGAGGAGATGTACGATATCAGTTGGCGGATGTCGCGTGGTGTCAGAGGTGCCATTGAGTGGTTGTTTGTGTGAGGACTGTGACTCGCTCCCGGTCTTGCCGGTTCCGCTGTTTGGGCTCTGCACACTCACTCCTGCGACCTCAGCCCTCGGCACTCAGGCACAGGGCACAGTCAAGAGCCCGTGGCGAATCAGTTTCGGTGATTTAATGCTGGCCTGTTAGATATCGAGGGCAAGGCAGACAGTAGCAGCACAATCAGTCACCTCAGGCGGGAGTTGTGTCCAATGAAGATTGCGAATTGGGGCGACAGGCAGCAGCACCGGAGCCACGTGATGGAACCTCCGGGGCGCAAAGAGCGCCTGGTGCACTACCGGTAGAACTACTTCGTACCTCCTATATATTGGAACTGCTGTCCCCGCCCGTCCGGTTTTCTTTCTTTCTTTCTTTCTCTCTTTCTCCAGCACCCAAGTGAAATCCGGTGGCAAAATAGAGACAGATTTGAAAGAGTACTTTGCTCCAAGTGATGCCCGTTGCGATAGTTGCCAAATGAAATCGTAGCGTGTGAGAACCGTCAATCACCAAGCTCGTCCCTTCCAGGCTGTCCGTTTCGCTGCTTTTTCCTTTTTTGCCCGTTGAGAATCGCAGTGCACATTTGCAGAAGTGTTCCCCCGTTCCGACTCCCCCACTTTCTCGCCCAGCCACCCGTCACGTCGCGCCATTGGCCGACTGACGGCAAGACCCATATTTTCGCACTTGGGCTGCCAGAGAACTCGACCAGGCTCGCACACTCTCTTTCCCGCTCGCTCGGCTCGGAAGCTCCAGCAAGCAGAGCACCTTTCTCAGCACAGGTTTCGTGAGCCGCATCATCACCATTCTTCATCACGCGCCTCGAACCGCGAAGGAAGAAAAAGGTGCCCTTCCCCCCTCGACAAGGCAAGGAAGGCAAGGCAAGGCACCTTTCCTCCCGGGCGATTAGCGATTATCTCCTCTCGGCGAGACTCTTCTCTCTTTCCTTGGTAATTCTAATCGCTCTTTGCTGTTTGCTGCGCATTGAGACAGCTCGCCAACTTTTTTTCCCTCCCTCTCCATCCTCTCCTCCCTCCTCCACCAACCACCAAACACGCGTTGAGGCGCTTACTTTCCTCCTCCCCCCAAACCTATTTTGCGCGCCGCGCCCCACACACGTCAACACCGCTTTTCTTCATCCCCAATCATCTACGGCCTGCTTGTTTCGAGACTCGATCTTAATTCTCTCGCTACTCGGCCCGACCGACACCCTCGCCGCCCACCATGTCTTTCGGGGGGTTTGGCAGCGGTGGTGGCTTCGGCCAGACCAACAACCAACAGTCGACCGGCTTCGGCGGCTTTGGCGCCGCAAACACCAATACCACAGGTACGTTTGCTCATCTATTGACTTTGCGCTAGCTCGCGACAGTGGGACATCCCCCTTTTCCTGGTCCCGACGCGCTCCACCCCTCCGGTCCTCCGGTCCTCCATCGATTGGCGATCAACGCGGGATAACTGACATCACCAGGTGGTTTTGGCTCAACAGGAGCGACTCCATTTGGTGCCACGAGTACTACGGCTGCTCCCAGCACCGGCGGTCTCTTTGGAGGCACCACCGGCAGCACAGCGTTCGGCTCGGGCGGCGGGTTTGGCACTGCTGGTGGGTTCGGGAGCAAACCTGCATTTGGCGCAGCAGCCACGACAACCCCTAGCGGCGGACTTTTCGGCGGAGGAACAACCATTACGAATACTCCAAGCACAGGCTTTGCGACTTCCGGTTTCGGAAGCAATACTACCTCGACCACCACGCCGTTCGGCGGCGGCGGCGGCACTACATCGCTTTTCGGACAGAACAAGCCCGCAACGGGGGGATTCGGAGCCAGCGGCGGCGCGTTTGGAACCGGCGCTAGTACGACTGGCGGGAGCCTCTTTGGCGGAGGCACCGCCGCCACGGCCTTTGGCGCGACCAACAATCCCGGCATCGGGGCTGCTGGCGACCCTCCCGGCACCGCGGTTGTCGCGTTCAGTCCCACCATAGAGAAAGAGGCAAACAGTTCGAGTCAGAGCAACTCGTTCCAGAACATTTTGTTCATGGATGCCTACAAAAAGTGGTCCGCCGAAGAGCTGAGACTTGTGGATTACAACCAAGGCCGCAAGCTCGGCAGCGCAGGTGGTACCGGAGCGTTCGGCGGGTCCGGGTTTGGTACGAGCGGGTTCGGCGCCAACACGCAGACCAACACCAGCTTTGGGGGGAGTACTCTGTTCGGGGGCTCTCAGCCAGCCACCTCGGGTTTCGGAGCACCTGCTACGAATACTGGAGGGTTCGGTGCATCCGGGGGCTTGTTCTCAAAGCCCGCAACCACCGGAACAACGCTCTTCGGGGGCACGGCTGCCCAGCCAGCTCAGACCAACATGTTTGGTGGAGGCACAACGACCGGATTTGGCTCCACGGCCAACACCGTAACCGGCGGGTTTGGCCCCCCTGTCGCTAATACGCACGGTGCATTCTTCGCGCCCAACGCCTCTGCGAAGCCTACTGGATTCAGCTTCGGCAACACGGGAGGCGGCGGGCTTGGGACAACGGGGGGAACGAGTGGATTCGGTACTAATACGACGACGGCGAATACGGGAACTGGTCTGTTTGGAGGCACCTCCCAGACCAACACCGGCGGGAGCACGTTGTTCGGGAATACCCAACAGCAGGCACCAGCAAATACTGGCTTCGGTGCGAGCCCCGGCTTTGGTACCCAGCCGCAAAACACCAACACTGGGTTATTCGGAAGCCAGCCGAAACCGGGGGGTCTTTTTGGCGCGCCAGCCGCCACCAACACCGGCGGGACAGGTCTCTTCGGCGGCACAGCAAACACTTCAACGCCGTTCGGTGGCACCAATACAGCCCAACAACAAACGGGTGGCCTTTTCGGCAACAAGCCGGCCACCACAGGCGCTGGGTTGTTCGGTGGAGCCACAACTAACCAGACGGGGAACACCGGCGGTGGTTTGTTCGGTGGTCTGGGAGGCTCCAATCAGACCCAGCAGCCGGCCCAGGGCTCTTTGTTTGGCGGGTTAAACCAGAGTGCTCAACAGAAGCCATCTCTGTTTGGCGGTCAGCAGCCATCGGGCGGCAGCCTCTTTGGTGGGCAGCAACCCCAACAGCAGAGCAGCTTGTTCGGTAATACCAACATGCAGCAAGCTCAGGGCGGCCTAGGTGGTTCTCTTCTAGGGGCTTCACAGAACAGCCAAGCGCAAGCACAATCATTCACAGCCAGCATCACCGATCTATCGGCGTATGGCTCCTCGACTCTGTACTCAAACTTGCCTGACGACAGAATCCAGAACCCCGGCCCGCTAGCGACCCCCTTGGCCAGCAAGGCGAAGCCCAAGAACCGCTCCATCCTACCGATGTACAAGTTGAGTCCGGCCAATGCAGCGTCTCGCTTTGCCACTCCAAAGAGACAAGCTGGCTTCGGGTTTTCTTACAGCAATTATGGCTCACCATCGAGTCCCTCCAGTGTCGCTAGTACCCCTGGCGGGCTCGGCCAAAGCCTCTTGCTCGGCCGTGGACTGTCCAAGAGCATCTCGGCCAGTAGTCTTCGCCGCAGCTATGCTATGGATGACAGCCTACTTACGCCGGGAGCCTTCTCGGCCAGCACGAACACCAGTCTCGGCGGAACCACCGGCAACCACAAACGGCTGCTGATCAACAAGGACATGCGCAGCGATCTGTTCGCGCCGCCACCCAAGGAGATACCGACCCCAGAGGCAGTCAACGGCACTCGCAAACTCTCCAAGCGCGTCAGTTTCGACACAAGCACCACAGAAAACACGCCGCAGGAGTCGGCCACAGAAGCACAGCCGAACGGCTCGACCGCGCCTTCCAACGGCAACGTATCAAATGGCTCCAAGGTGACCTCCGTTGCTGCGACACCCGAGATGGAGCAAATCAAGGGAAAGGAGCTCGCCATCGTCCATGAAGAAGGGTCGCCGGCTCAGGCTCGGAGCAAGTCGGCGCACGCGCCGGTTATGCCGGGCGAGTACTGGAGCTCGCCGCCGATCGAGGAGATCCGTCTCATGAACAGGCAACAACTCAAGAAAGTGAATCTTGAGATAGGCCGTGAGAACATCGGAAGCGTCAAGTTTGAGGTGCCTGTCGACCTCAGCGGCATCAACCTGGACGAGCTTTTCGACGACATCGTGATTCTCGAGACGAGAACAGCCACGGTATACCCAAATCCAGCCAAAAAACCGCCGGTGGGCAAGGGCCTCAACGTCCCGGCTCTCATTTCATTGGAGCATTCGTACCCCCGCGGCGGACTTGGCGCGACCGGTCGCAGGCTGGAGAAACACATCGAGAAACTCCAGACGCACATCCCCGGCACCAAATTTGTCAACTATGACAAGGAGACAGGCGTGTGGGAATTCACAGTCGAGCACTTCACGACCTACGGCCTCAGCGATGACGATGACGAGGATGAGACGGAAGTCGAGGCAACTGCTGGGGCGTGGAGCCCCAAGCAGGCTCCCGGAGCTCAGCAGAGCTCTGTTTTGAAGGACGCCACATCGCCCGAGATGAACCCGGACGACGACACTTTCGACTTCAAGCGTGGCCGTCGCGCTGTGCCCGGCGCCTTCGATGAACATGGGCTGTCCGACGATGAGGATTCGGAGGCTACCGAGGCTACGGACACACAGGGTGTGCGCCCACACCACTCCGATGATGCGGTGATGGAATCCCAGGAGTGGTCAGGAGATGAGAGCATGGCGGCCGCGCAGGATGATTACCAGTATGATGCCTTCCAACAACCTTCTCCTAATGGCTCAATCCAGGAACAACAGGATGAGTTAGCCCTCTCGCGGTTTGCTGAGAATGATGTTCAGGTCCCCGCGGGCATCATGAGAGCAAGGATGCGAGCCGTCAAGAAGTCGACGGCGCCCACGAAGATCGAAGTTGCCGGTGGGGACGACTGGACGCAAATCCTGCAGGCCAGCGTTAGAGCTCCGCGGACAGTAGATCGAGAGAGGCTGCGGGCGCTCAACGAGTCTGGCGCTGCATGGGAGATGAAGGATCGCGGGAGCCCAGCGCCCCAGAACTCTCAGGTTACGGACGGGAACGGTTTTGCGACCAGCATTGATCTGATGAAGTCGCTATTTGAGCACGCAAAGGGCCCGACTCAGCCTGTGCAGGCATCGCCAGCAAAAGGTTTCGTAAAGGTCGGTGTCCCGCTTGCCTCCTAATTTGTGTCATTGTGCATTCTCCTGGCTTGTCCCAGCACGCCTTTTTGTATCTATTTATTATGAAATACAGACTAAGACTTTCTGCCTCCTCTAGTGGCCCTATCAGCAGCGTCCCAAGATTGATGTCGAAGAGCGCAACCCAGTAGCACGGCCTCACTGGGGACCCAACGAAGTGCTAGTTACCGCCCACAACAACGAGACGAACATGATGCCGGTTGACGGCAATCCCCAAGGCGACGAGCGGTCGCTTCTGTCAAGCCAGAATCTCACCCGGTTGAATCGATATATTGACACGCCATCGCCTGACGAAGGCCAAGGCAGATGGACCGGTCCGAATCTCAAAGATCTAGCTCAGGGCGACCCGGTTTGGGATGTGGCTTCGCTTCTCTTTGAGGAGGACGGTGTCAACTTCCCTGCATTCTGGAAGACACTGGTGGCCGAGGCTACGAATTTGGCCCTTGCTGAACACCCATCGCACGAGGAAAAGGCGATTGTTTGTCTCGCAGGAAATCGCGTTGCCGACGCCTGCGGCCATCTCCTCGCAGCGGGGGACTACCGCCTCGCGTCGCTCGTTGCGTGCATTGGAATCCCGAACCAGGATATCCGCACCCAGCTGAAGGACTGGAGAGATTCCAACGTCCTGGCCGAGGTGTCTGAGCCCATCCGAGCGCTCTACGAGCTTCTTGCGGGGAATGCGGGGGTTTGCGATGGCGTCAAGAATGTGCCTCTAGAACATCGCGTCGCGTCATTTGTCATTTCCGAGCGATTCGGCTTGAACTGGATGCAGGCCTTCGCTCTGCGCCTCTTCTACACCACATCCAAACCGGCCGGAAGCGGAGGTGATGTCGCCGAGGCAGTCTGTTCGTTTCAGTCTGACATTGAGCAAGGCAGGGAGCCCGAGCCAGACAGCCCACTTTGGTCGCTACTCAAGGTGTTCGCGGATGGCCGGTTCGATTGGTCGGATACGCGCCTGGGCTGGCTTCTTACCAGGGCTATTTACACGACCGAAAAGGTTTCGTTCGGACAAGATGCAGTCGAGAAGCTGGACCGTGCCTCGGTCTCCTTCGCGGCAACACTTACGGCACAATCCCACTGGGAACCGGCGGCGTTTGTTCTGCTTCAACTGTCCGAACCGTCTTCCCGCGAAGCCGCCGTGCGGGACCACCTCGGCCGCCATGCCCACTTGATCGGAACCCCCCAGGCCCCCGGCAGCCCATTCTCGACCCTGCGCCAGTTTGGTGTACCAGAGAGTTGGATCTGGGAGGCAAAGGCCCTCGACTTCCGCTCCAAGCATGACTCGCGGCAGGAGTTCCTCGCACTGGTTTGGGCCGGTAACTACGGTGAAGCCAGCAATGCGTTTGTGCACCGCCTCGGACCCGACCTGGTCATTGAGAGAGACTTCAAGCGGCTATTCGCTTTCGCAGAATTGCTGTTCAAGGTCAGGAAGAGCCTGCTTGATTGGGATCGCGGAGCAGCAGTGTACCTGCTGTATCCGATGGTACGTCAGCAGGGTAAGATGAGGAAGAAGGAGTTGGGCAGGTTCGATGACATGTTGTATGACGGACTGGTGGCGCTCCGAGGCGGGGCGCATGGGGATACTCGTCAGGAGGCAGCCATCGCAGACATGGCGGAGGAGTTAATTCGATGCAGGGGAGGCGACCCTAGACTGTACCAGTTGCTTCCGGAGGACGCCCGGGCGCGGTACATGCGAGCTCAGGCGTTGGACAACATTCGATGAGCGGTGGATGAGATTGGGGCTGGCAGGAATATGGAGAGCTCGACAGTACACAGCGAGAAAGCAATATTTGGGCTGTATGAGCATAGGACAGAAGAGGGTAGCGTCGCTAGCAGTCAGGGGCATCATATCCGGGAGGGTTTTCGACGGCTTTGTTTTTAAAGGAAGTTGATTGGGCTAAGCAAAGGAAAAGGTTTGGGATGTAGCATGTAGGAGGCAAAGACTAGCGTGTATGGTTGTCAAGTCTGATATGGACACAAGAGCGTCGTCTAACCATAACAGTATGGAAATGGGCCTGACGTGCTCACTTGTGAAGTAGATAGCAAGAAAAATTAAGTAGCTAAATGGTATGAGAGCACTACCATCATAATCGCGCATCCATTGCATTCGTCCCCAGGATGGACCGCATCATGGCCACGAAGGAATACGACTTGAACTGGTTAATCATCTCTCCTTCTTCCCTCTCTCCTTCGTCCCACCGCCACAGCGGAATATGAGATAGGTATTATTATACTAGTAAGCGTTCGATAAATAAATACATGATGGACTCAGTCACTCACCCTACTGCCGCCACGCTATTTCCTCTCCTAGAAGTAAGTCATTGTCACTAGTGAGCGTCGAGACACCGTATTGATGACAACGACAATAACATGCCCATTAGTCCATCACCAGCCCGCTCGCTCCCTGCCATGACCCCCCTGACTCCCCTACTCCCCTACTCCCCTA
>Ga0247769_1000295_pt1 | contig 12045 bp, 22 predicted proteins | sample UWRJL166409R6_FD_179942 | JGI IMG/M metagenome (GOLD analysis project Ga0247769, IMG submission 179942) | Plant litter microbial communities from Arlington Agricultural Research Station in Wisconsin, United States - UWRJ-L166-409R-6 | ecosystem: Environmental > Terrestrial > Plant litter >... | reverse complement strand
GTCTTCATCTTGAGACGTGCCATGTGCTCGGCGTTGTACTCGGGGCCGAAGAGGTAGACGAGCAGCGGTGGATAGCGGGTGCCGTCGGCCTCCCAGCCGAGCAGCCAGGTGCCCTCCCTCCCGTTCACGTCGGCGGCTACCAGGATGGGCATCGTCAGTGGGTCGTACTCGTTGGCGAGGAATGACTCGACCTCGTCGGAGCGTGGACCCCAGAGGTCGGGGTCCACCTTGATCTCGCCAGGCTTCAGCCTGTCGAGGTACGACTTCTTGCCGAGCCGCTCTTCGTAGCTGCTCATCGGTCCCAGTTCCAGACCCTGGTCTTGACGACCAGATCGAGATCCTCAGGCCCGGCGATGTACTCGCTGATGTACTTCTGCTTGTGCCGTCCTTCGGACGGATACCACTGGTTGCGCCAGTGACCGCGCACGATCCAGCGGTGGGTGTAGTGACGGGCCGCACCGTTCTCGCGGTCAGGCTCCTTGTTCGAGCGCTTGCGGCGAAGCTCGATCACCCGCAGGATCGACGGCGGCATCTCGAACCGCTTCGCGTCACGCCGGGCAGGACGGCCAGGCACCCGAGCCTCGGACTGCACGATCTTCTCGGCCATCAGCTTCTGCATCACCCGCCAGAAGAGGAGCCAGCTTGCGGTGTTGTCTCCCTCGCCCCGCATCTCCCGCTCGTCGCTCATGTAGCGGAGCGGGATGGCGGTGGCGTGAGCCACGCCCCAGTTCTCACCCGAGGAGCGAAGCTCGTCGCGCAGTTCCGGGTACTCGTCCGACCAGTCGTCGTCGTCATGCACCCAAGAGATCTGCATGAAGCGGACGCCAGGCTCGCGCTCACCCTCCATGCTGGTGTCGTGGGTGTAGCCCATCTCGCCGCCTTCGTCGTTGACGAAGCTGACCATGGGATCGACCGTCTTCCAGCACAAGATCCGCCAAGCGAGCGTCTTGTCGTTCGTGTCCTTCGACAGGAAGGCGTGGGGCAGGACGAGGAACCCGTCCTTCAGGAAGATGTCATCGAGGGTGACCCGCTCGGTCATGTCGAACCCGTCCATCGCCCCCTGCACCAGGTCCATCATGTCCACGGTCATCCAGAGGATGTCCGTCCCCTGCGCGTCGGTCAGCGCATGCTGGAAGGCGACCCAGCTTGGCATCGAGGCCGTCTCCCCGTACTTGTTGTCTCGGTCGTTGAGCCATGCGTTCATCAGGCCCTTGAAGTCATCGCGGCGTAGGAACTTCACGTAGTCCGTGTGCGCGTAGACCGCGTCGTCGTATGTCTCGAACTTCAGCATTGCCTTTCCTCCGTGTCGTTGTACGTGTGTCTCTCCCTGGTACGGATCCCTGCTTCGCCTAGTCTCGCCAGCGTCCGAGGTCTTGAAGTGGTTCCCAGGCTCTTACTCGACTGACCCCCTCTTGGCTCCTGGGCTACACGCGGTGGCGCTTGCGCTCCGCTTGCCTGCTCCCGCTCTGCCTCACCGCCACATCCCTCGTCCGTTACCACGGCGGTTCCCGGTCAGTCGAACTTCGACTCGACTCTCGCTGTCGTTTTCAGTGGGGGGCTGCCAGTTGCACCTTCCGTCGGTTGAAATGCGACGGGATGTGGCATACTTTCCCCGTCTTCGATCTCAGCGGGTCCGAGACTAGCACGACCGGGTGGGAGTTTCACCTCCGTGTACTCCCACCCGGTGTGCGCTTCACGCTCTATGCGAACAACGTCTGCGGCTGGGCCTCGGCAAGAGCGATGGCCTCGGCAGCAGCAGCCGCCTTCTCCTCCGCCTTGATCGAGACATCGAGATCGATGTCCTCCAGCGTCTTGGTCACGAACTCCATGACGCCGAGGATCTTGTAGACCTCGGACGCAGGCAGGTCGAGCGCCATCAGGTGACGCTCGAACACCTTCGTCGTCCGCTTCCACGCCGTCATCACCGCCTTGCGGCGGTCACCCGACCAGTTCTCGACCTCGGTCGTGATCACGCCGTAGACGTGACGGACATCGACGCCGGGCTGGCCCGGTGCGTGGGTCCGCTTCTGCACGATCTCGATCCCCCGGTCCCGCAGCTTGGCGACCATCTCACCGAAGGTGTTGGTGGAGATCCCGATGGCATCGCAGATCTCCTCCTTCGTCTCGGGCTGCGACTGCATCAGGAGGTGCTTCAGCAGTCGGGCCTGCGAGGGTGCCACCTCGGAGAGGTCGGCAGCGATCTCGTAGTAGGAGCGAGCGGCCACCATGGGTTAGACCTCCTCCCCCGCCAGGATCTTGGCGAGAGCGTTGTCGAGGGCATCGCCATCGATGACTGTCTCGTCGGCGATGTAGCGGTCGAGGTAGACGATGGCGTTCTTCAGCCGCTCCAACTCGCGCTGGAACTGCGGGAAGTTCGCCTCGTTCCCGAGGACACCCGAGACTGCGAGCCGTGCCGGGACGGCGACGATGTACTTCCTCGCCTTCGCCAGCAACTGCGTGGCCTCGTAGACCGGGCCGCTGCCCGTGATCTCCGAGATCGTGCGCCCTGTCTTCTCGGCCTCGGGCTTGGTCACGTTGAGGTGGAGGCGGATCTCCGCCTTCCTCTCCGCCGGAAGCTCATCGAGCAGCTTCTCGACCTCATCGACGGGGGCCTCGCGCAGCACCTTCCGCGTGGCGACCTTGTCCTGATGAGGACGCCCGGTTCCCGAGTACGGAGTGAATGACGTCGGGCCGTCATTTGCAGGGGTTTTACTCCACTCCGCCACCGTCTTGCACCACGATGAGGATCGCCCGAGGGCGTCCCCGATCACGGTCCACGTGGCCCCTGCCTCACGGGCAAGCGCGATCTCCGCGCCTGCCTCGCGGTAGAAGCCGTCGCCCTTCGCGATCAGCTTCCCCGCCTTGACGAGGTGCTTCTGCGCCTCGTTGGTCATGCTCACCTCCGTGTTGATTACGCCGAACGGATGTCCGGCGTGGCCTACCTTAACAGGTAGGTGGGGGGTGTCAACCCCCACTGTCACGCTCTTGCTTCTCGCGCAGCCTAATCTCCTCGAACAGGCGCAGCACCTCGCGCTTGATCAGTCGGTCGTCCGGCTGCTCCACCGCCTTGCCTTCGGCCCAGTCGAGCAGCCAGCGGCGGCTACGACAGGGCAGGCAGGTACAGGTCCTGTCCATCGATCACGCCTTCCTGCTCCAGCCTCGCGGCCAGGGCGTAGATGTCCTGCTCGAACTCGGCGGTGACCTGCTCCGCCCGAGCCTGGATCCCAGCATGCGGGATCCCGTGCTTGTCGCCGTAACGGTAGGCCAGCATGGCCTCCAGCCCGGCGTACTGGTTGATCCGACGGTCGTCGGTTGGCAGGTACGAGGGAGCCGCCATGGCGACCAGCACCTCGAAGGGATCCGTGTCGAGGCAGTCCTCTTCGAGGAGGCAGATGGCCCCCTTGTACGGGATCCCTCGTACCAAGCCGGGGTACAACTGGGTGCAGTACTTCGGCACCTTGATCCATCCCCGCGCCCGGACCTCTCGGACCGAGAGGCCAAGGCGCAGGGCGACCACCGCGTGGGTGGATTCGTGGATGCAGATCCCCGTGTCAGTCACCGGGGATCAGGTCGTAGATCCGCTCGACGCCGGGGAGATCGTTCTCCTTCTGCGCGGAGAGCGATGTCTCGACATCGCTGCCGTCGATCTTGAACAGCCCTTGTAGGACGAAGAGGGTCCGGGCCACGTAGGCCGCATGCTCCTCCTTCACCCCGCTGACGGTGAGAGTGATCTCGTACTCACCCATGTCCGCCACCGAACCTCGTACTGAGGTCGTTCAGCCGCAGGGCCTTGGCCCTGAGCTTCTGCCTGTCGCCGGGTTCCGGGGTCTGGGTCGAGGACGTAGCCTTCAGCACCTCGGCGTGCGTGAACGTGAGCGCCTCGCGAACGAGGTCGAACTCCTGAGGTGAGAGCTTGATCGTAACCGTGGCTTCAGCCACATGACACCTCCGTGTCGTTGATGGTGCAGAACCAGCAGCACCGGGCGGAGGGTCAGACGATTAGACGTATAGACGAATGATCGTCTAGACCCAACACCCGCTACTTCCGCTTCGTGCGCTTGGCGCAAGCGTCGAGCGCTATGCAGTAGCGGTTCTTCGAGAACCGTGAGTAGACGTACTCGCCCTCCCGTACCCGGCGTCCGCACCGGGCACAGGAGTAGCGAGCCTTCGGCTTGGCAGCCATTACCTGACCGCCAGCGCGACCTTCTCCCACGTCTTCTCGGGCATCTGAGCCAGCGACCAGCCCAGTCCCTCGATCTCAGCCTGGCGGTCGAAGGACTCGACCGTCTTCGCGGCTGCCGTGAAGGCGTTGAGCATGCCCCACTGGCCCTTGCCGATCCCGTTGGGATCCGCTGCGAGGGAGAGCATGACCGCCTCTTCCTCGGCCTCGGAGAGTCCGAAGTCCTTCGCCAGGACCTTGGTCGCAGCCACCGGGCTGACGACCTCGATGCCGGACAGGCCCTGCAACTGGTCCACGACCGTGTTGAACGCGGCCTCGGAACAGGTGTGGCGGAGCGTGTCCCGAGCGGCGAGCCAGAAGGCCACGTCATCCGCAGCCAGGGCCTCGTTCGAGAGGACGCCCTCGTCCTCACGCTTGCCGACGTGGCGAGCGTTGAGCGCCTTGGTCGTCGTCATCCCGTTCTTGCAGATGAGGACGAGCATGAACCCGGAGATGGTCAGGGAACCTGCCCCGATCTCGGAGTTCTTGATCTCGACGCCCCAGCGGACGGTGTCGCCGACCTCTTTCACGTCCCGCTCCAGGGCGGGGAACAGTGCCCGGATGTACAGGCGCTGCTCGGTCACCGCAGCCTGGTGGAACTGGACCTCGGTCCCGAGGTTGTCGAACTCGGGGAGGAGGGTGCGAGCGATCTCGATGTGATCGAGACGGCGGAAGCGGTCGGACATCCAGCCGCGTCCCGTCATGTTGCCGCTCGGGTTCGTCAGCCCCCGGATCATGCGAGCCTTCGGCTCGTTCATCATCCAGTGGCGGACGTTCGTCTCGAACAGGCCCGGCGCATTGACCTTCATGCGGTCGAAGTACTTCCGGGGAATGCCCAGATCGGTGGCGATCTGGCCCTGCGTGTAGTCGGTGAGGTTGAACGTACGCAGATCCTCACCCGGTGTGTCGAGCGCAAGCTCGACTTCCTTGGTGACCGAGCCGTCGTTCCTCGGCACATCCACGACCGTGACGCCCATCCTGCGGGTGTCAGCGATCACGTCGTACTTGCGGCGGTCTTCCGCCACGATCCGTGCCATGAGAGCATCGAGGCTCTCGACTGTGCGGGTCATGCTGGTGTTACCTCCGTGTTGGTGGTGGCGGTGCGCTTACGCCCCGCCGGGGTGTTGAGGATGGCGTAGAGGTCCCAGAATGCGTAGCCCCTCTCCATCTTCAGGATCGGCTCGGGCAGCGAACCCCGAGCCACAGCGTCGAAGACGCTCTGTGGATTCCGGTAGCCAAGGACCTCGGCCACCTGGAACGAGTCGAGCAGGCGGTCCTTGACCGCCTCTGCGAACTTGGCCGTACTGATCGGCCTTGGAGCCATGCTCCTTCCCTCCGTCGTCGTGCATTACAGTGCCTACATTCGCACTGGGCAACTGCCATCTTACCAGATGGCAGCACCCACTGTCGAACGTTAGGTGAGCTTGAGCGCCGAGCGAGCTTGCTCGACGGCCTTCGGATCGAGGATCTCCAGCACTCCCCGAAGGGTCGGGTCGAGCAGGAACACGCAGAGCGAGCGGTGCAGGTCCTGCGCTGCGATGGACGCTGCGATCTCGTCCCGGCTACGGGCCAGGAGGATCTCGCAATCCCCCTGGCGCACCGTGTCGTCGTAGTGACGAACAGGGTTCGTCATGCCTTCGCCGCCTCTGCCTGCTTCGCGACGTGGCGCTCGTACTGCCGGACCGACTCGTCCAGCTTGTACTTGATGTGCCGCTTCAGGAAGCTGGCGCGTGTCTCGTCCTTGTACGAGACGTTCGTCTGCAGACCGATGTGACGAGTCACATCGTCCATCGTGATCGGCTTCGGACCCTCGGAGGTCAGGAGCGAAGCTCCGTAGACCTGTTCGAGCAGCGCGATCCGGGCGTAGACCTCCCCGGCGTTCTCCTCGGTGATCCTTCCGATTCCCGTCGAGAGCGAATGCCAGATGAAGGCGTTTGTGAGGGGCGAGAGGTACTGCTTGCCCTTCTCGATGAAGTGGTTCGGCTCATCGACCTCCGCCGTGAACCAGCAGACATCGTCGTGGTTCGCGATGTCCTTCACTGACCATGTCAGTGCCATGCGTCATCACCTCCGTGATGTTGTGGGTGGTGCAAGACGTACCGCACCGGGCGAGGGGAGCGTTAGCTCCCCCACCCGCTGTCGGACGGCTAGAACGGGTGCTGCGTCTCTCCCGTCTGCTTCGCAGCCTCGATGAGCGAGGCGACCTGAGCCTCCAGGTTGGAGACACGGGCCTCGACGGTTCCGAGCGTGTCGAGAACGACGACGGCAGCACGGGCGACCTCGCCCCACTCCTCGTCGTTGCGCTTGCTCTCGGCGAACTCGCCGAGCGTGACGAGCGCCTCCTCGTAGGTCGGGAGCGGAAGCTCCTCGATCTCGACCGAGATGTCGAGTTCCTCGACAATCCAGGTGATCCCGTTGGCGTCCTCGACCTCGTTGCCATCATCGATGACCTGGGCCTTGACCCACTCCGTGATGTCGTCCTCGTCCGTGAACGAGTCGTCCTCACAGGTGAACGTGAAGCCTCCGCCCGAGACGGTGATCTCCTCGGACGACCAGTACGACTCGCCCTGGAAGTCCGTGATCTGACCGTTGTCGAAGTGGTAGTCGTTGACCTCGGCCTCGATGGACGTGCCGAGTGAGAACTCGACTGTGACACTTGCCTTCATGCTGGTGACACCTCCGTGTTGTGCGTTGTACGGATACCGCGTATCGGCACCGTGGGCGAAGCCTCCCGTGGCGCTCGATCCCGCTGGCCGAAAGCCAAGGCGGGACGGAGCGAGACGTAGGCTCCACCGATGGTGTCGCATGCATTGAATGTGAGTGTGATTGGCAGCGTCCAGGCTCTCCCTGGCGGCTCGTCACGACGTTGCTTGACGCATCCCCTGCCTCTCCGCCTAGTTCGCTGACCTACGCTGCCCCATGGCTCGGAGGGGATGCGGTCGGCGCTGCTGACCGTGACTCCCTCGCTGCTACAGACTCAAGGCTCAGGACCGAGGCACTTGGGATCATCCAAGGCCGGGACTGCTTGCCTCTGACTCCGGTGCCCCGTTCAATCGGGCCGTCATCAGTGCTGCCCCTCTAACGTAGCTGCCATCTGCCAGCCGAGGGTCACTTCCGAACACTTTCCTTACTGCCCGGAGCTTTGCTCCGAACGCACGTGTGAGTCGTGAAACGACCGCGCCCTCAGACGCTCTCGTCACGATCCATGTGGATGTACACCTTGTCCGTGGCGCGGAGCATGACCTCGAACTCCTGGCCCTTCTCACCCTTTAGGGTGATCAGGACGCGCTTGCCGAACCCCTCGTCGTAAAGAACGACGAGACGCTGCCCGTTGCGATGAATGACATCGCCCCGCCGAAGGCGGTAGGCCGACTTGAAGCCCGACCAGCCGTCGAGGGAGCATGGATCACAGATCCAGTCCATCTCCTCCGGGTCGAGCATGTGGACCTGGCATCCGCAGATGCCGCAGGTCGAGAGGACTCCGTCCTCCGTGACACCTTCGTGCATGTTTCCCTCCGTGGTTGGGTGATGCGACGGCGGGGCCTCTTGGCCCCACCGTTACGTCAGCCGATACGGACATCCTTCGGATCGAGAGCCGTCATGTGGCTCCACCGCTGACCTTCGGTCTGGTGCGCTCCGCCTCCCGGCAGGACGCACTCGACCTCCACGCCGTACGGTCCGTTCGGACCGATGACCTTGTAGGTGCCGCCCCAGTAGGACGACCAGTAGGTCGCCCCGATGATGTGCCCCGTCGGGGCAAGCTCCTCCTCCTCACGATCAGAGATCGTGAGCGACGGCTGAAGCTCATCGAAGCTGCACCGCTCGAACATCCCCGAATCCCAGCGGACTGAGATCAGTCCGCTCCGCAGGGTGCCCTCGACGGTGCCGTGGTGACCACCGCGAGAGTCTTCGATGAAGACTCTCATCCCCTTCGTCAAGACGAAGGGCCTCACGACCTCACCGCCGGGACTCTCTCGATCCGGATAGCCACTACGTGGCTACCCAAGATCGACTTCATCTCCTCGACTTCGTCGTTCATGTCCTGCATGTCCATCTGGCTGACATCGCTGGAAGCGATGACCTTGCCAAAGAACCCGAACTCGTCCTGCACCCCGTTATCGACGTAGTCGATCCGGGTGACGATGCTCCGGTCTGCGACGAAGTCGCAGATTCCCTCGAACTCCTCGCAGCCACACTCGAAGCAGTGGTCGCTGTTGCCACGCGGTTCCCCGCAGTGACAGTGCGAGGCCGTGTGCCTATGCTCATGCATGTCGAACCTCCGTGTACATCCATTCCACCGGAATGGAACGGCAGAGCCTCGAAGGCTCCACCGACCCTATCCGCCGACTACCAGGGCACCGACCAGATGAAGCCGTAGCAGTTGGCCGAGAAGTCCTCGAAGACGAGACACCCTGAAAGGGTGAGCTTCCAGATGAAGATCGCCAGGTGGATAGCGCTCATCCGAGATCTTCGATCTCGAAGTCGGCACCCTGGCGAGTCCTGAACGCCTTGATAGGCCGCAGAGCGGCCTTGTACTCCGCCTCGGTCACCTCGGCTTCGCCGTAGCGGTAGTCACGATCCAGAAGCTCCATGAGCTTCTTCGCCGCGTTGGACGGCTTGCGCCAGTAGGCCCAGCCGTCGCTGTTCGCGTTGGTCCACCGCTCCAGGTTGAGCAGCGTCTTCGACGCTGGACCGAGGATTGGGTGACGGTCGTAGACCGCCACGCAGCGCTCGATGTCCCACGTGTTCATCCACATGTCGAACCTCCGTGTCCATCCATTCCGACGGAATGGAACGGCAAGGCTCCGAGGAGCCTCACCGACCCTGTCCGGCGTCAGTGGCTTCGCCACTCCGGGGCGTTCGGGACTTCCTCCCGACCCGTCCGAAGGACGATCTCCTGCACGTCCTCCATGCCCGAAGCTCCGGGCCACTCTGCTGCTGAAAGCAGCAGGTTGATGTCGTTCAGGGCCTGATCATCGGAGATGATCTCCTTGCAGCCCATCAGGCCGCTTGCCAGCCGAGGGATGACGTAGTCATCCAGGGTCCAGCCAGCGTCGTCTTCGCCGCAGATCAGGATGACGACACGGCCCGTAGGGCCGTTGGGGAAGCGGTGTCCGTAGACCTCGTAGCCCCTGGGCAGGTAGGCAGCGACTTCGTCGCCGCTCCGTGCCCCGCTCACCATTGCATAGCGCATGTGTACCTCCGTGTAGCCCTCATCGTTGGTGACAAGGCGGCAGGGTCCAGAGGACCCCACCGTGATGTCAGCGAACGAATCCGCTGGACTTGTCCAGCTTCGCCTTGCCCTTCGCCTTCAGCCCGATGATGTGACCCTTCGGGTCGAGGAAGCGAAGGTCCGATTCATCCCCGTCGTAGACGGGGAATCCCCAGAACGTCTTCGGCATGTCGTGGAACACGACAGCCACGTTCGTGCCTCCCCGGATGGCGTCGAGAGCTTTGCTCTCGTTCGACTCGGCCAGGGAGAACGTCAGGCTGTAGTTCGGGATGTCCTTGACATCCCGGTCGGGATGCTTGGTGTAGTCGTAGAAGGTCACGTTCGGCCAACGCTCGAAGAGCGTCTTGCCGTCCAGCTTCACCGACTCCCAGCGAAGATCGCTGGTCCCGTTCAGGCGGATGGCGGGGTGAAACCCCTTCCGCGCTGCGGCCTGGACGTGGAGGGCGATCTCTCGATCCAGCCGACGAAGGAACTCGTTCCTTCGTGCGAAGTACCACGCCGTTCTACGGCGTCGAGCCTTCTGGATCGTGTTGTCGTCTTCGCCCTTGGCGAAGATCCCGCCACGCCCCGCAGTGTTGAGACAGGCTGCTTCGCAGCCTGCCGTGGCGTTGCTGCAAACCTGAAAGCCAGAGGCTTTCGCCGGGGCCAGGTGGAGAATGGCTGTAAGCCATCCCTTCTTCTGGCCCTTCACGACCTTCTGATTGCCAAGGGTCAACAGACCCTTGATCGGCGCTCCGTAGACCTCTTCGAGGTCATACTCGACGCCGCCAGCAGCAGCCAACCGCTGAAAGCGGTCAACGTCCATACGATCACCTTCCTCCGTGTTGCGTTACATCCCTTCACCGAAGGGATTCGACCCAGCCCCGTTACGGGCTGGACCGAATCACTACCGTGATTCCCAGGCGACTCCGATGGAGTCGTTCAGGTAGACGCGCATCGTCTCCCAGTCGTCTTCGCTGTCGATCTGGACGACCATCGCTCCGTCAGTCTTCGACTGCCAGACCTCGATCTTCAATCCTGGCTTGACCTGCAAGGTCAAGATCTCTGGATCCTCCATGTGTCCACCTTGCGCTCGGGTCATACACACCTCCGTGTGTTGCGTTCACCGTTCCAACGGAACGGATCGACAGGGTTCCGAGGAACCCCATCGGCCCTATCCGTAGAGCTTCGAGATGACCTCGGGATCGAAGATCCCAAGACCCTTGCCGTACGCTCCGACGGACTTGCACATCTCAACCAGGGACTGGTTGAGGCCCTGCCTCGGGAACTGCGACTGCGGCAGCCGAACCCGAACGGCTTCGCCGTTCTCCAGGGTGCCGTAGCAGTAGCTCAGGTCCCAGAATGGGACATCCCGGTCGGTGACAAGGCGAAGCCTTGTGATCCGTCCGAGCCGCTTGTCTCCGAGATCTACGATCTCGCCGCTGCCGTCGTTGACGGCGTCCCGAAGGGACCGGACGTGATCGTCCATGCCGTTGACCTCGACAGCACCGTAGGTGCTGGTCACCGTGGCACCGCCGTCGTAGACGGCGATCTCGTTCCACATCTCTTGCTCTGCTGAAAGCAGAGCGTCACTCCATGCAGCCATGCCGTACCTCCGTGTACACCGTTCCGACCGGAACGGAACGCCGGGAGGCAAGCTCCCAGCGACCCTATCCGCTCTCTACCTCTCCCAGAGAGGTAGTCCCGTCGGGCCGACGTTCGGCCCGTCGCCTTCGGCGAGGATCGTCGTCCAACCCTCGCTGTCGTCCTTCAGGACGCTGTGCAGATGCAGTGCGCTCTCGGCTGAAGCCGTGGAGCGGACCTGCATACCGACCCGGCTCTCCAAGGAGAGCCTGTGAAGCGTCTCGATCTGCTCTACCGTAAGGTAGATCGTGTCCATGCTGACCTCCGTGTTGCCCTTCGCTTCCCGAAGGGATTCGGCCAGGCTCCGTGACGAGCCAGACCGAATCACTACGTGATTACGAGTCGAACGAGAACCGCCAGAACGAGCCGTCCTTCGTGTAACGAAGGAGCAGCGTGTCCACCCAGTAGGGACACGGGACGGGGACACAGTCCCCGAAGCCGTAGAAGTGAATGTGGGGCATCGAAGATGCCCAGTCGAGGTAACGGCGGAACACTAGATCCTCACTCCCTTCGGGAGAGTCCGCTTCCAAGCCTTGAGCGCCTGGGCTGCGTCCCGCTCCATGTGACGGGTTGCCAAGGCAACCTGATCGCTGACGCCGACGACCTTCGGTCGTGGGGTGCCGTTGAAGTGACCGCGAAGGTCACACCGAATCCGGCCTTCCTGACCACCTACGGTGGTCCCGAGCTTCGCTGCTTTCCGTGCCATGCTGCCTCCTCCGTGTAGTGACGTACCAGTGCCTTCGGCACCGTGGGCGTCACCGCGTGTCGAGGAGCAAGCGGCTGGCGGAAAGCCAAGGCCGAAGCTCCACAGTGCGCGGTAACACCGATGGTGTCGCATGCTGTGTGAGTGTGTTTGCGCTGCATGGAGGCTTTCCCTCCCGGCTCGGCATGCCTCTTTACCTTCGGTACGTTCCCCTTCCCAGTCCCTGTTCGGCTTCCCAGGACCGCAGGGGGAACACAGGCAGAACTG
>Ga0247769_1000294_pt1 | contig 12060 bp, 3 predicted proteins | sample UWRJL166409R6_FD_179942 | JGI IMG/M metagenome (GOLD analysis project Ga0247769, IMG submission 179942) | Plant litter microbial communities from Arlington Agricultural Research Station in Wisconsin, United States - UWRJ-L166-409R-6 | ecosystem: Environmental > Terrestrial > Plant litter >... | reverse complement strand
TACAATGGCCCGGAGAGGATAACGAGCGTTTTTCGAAAGACCCTAGCAGAAATTCCGGAAGATGGCGCGCTATATATCAAGCCAGAAAACACACCTACGTGGCAATGAGAACTCGAAGAGAGGCGGCAGAGCCCGCTACCCGCTGAAATCGACAATCTTTTGGCGGCTGACCTGTTCGTCAGAGGAGCCCGGATACTCACGAGTAGGACGCTCTTTGTCGCCGAGGGAGGTACTGTGGGTGTTCAGTGGTGGGGAAGGGACCTACAGATCGAAGACGTCATAGTGCTTGCGCAGGGCAGCGATGTACCTCTCGTCTTGAGAGCCGATGCACAAGGCTGTAGTGACGAAGGTGCACAGTATTATCGGATGGTGGGGATAGCCTGTCTCGATGGGCTGATGGAGAATCTCGAGCCAGATGAAGAACTGCTGCAGAAGATCAAGCATAAGCGCATGGAGAGGCTTCGAATTCGCTAGTCGAGCTGGACCTCTCTGCCTAGCTTTCAGCCTGATGGTAGAAGAGCGGACAATCCACCCCTAAGGATCATGCAAAAAGATTCAGAGGCCAAAGCCGCCTTGCAGAAGAGCTTAACCCAAGCAGTTTCCTCGGTCGCCCAGGAGGTGTGGTTTTGGCGGGCTGAGCAGGTCAACCTGAGTCTGCGCCTCACCGCCCAAGACCGGTGCAACATTCGGCCGTCTTGGCCAGAAAGGCAGCAGCGGGGAACAGAGGCATAAAATGCAACATCTCTACCCGGGAAACAACAACGATTTATTTTACCTTGTCACGTGTAACTGACTTGGAATTTTACAGAACCCCCATGTCAACAATGCCGCCGATTTTTGTGTTTGCCTTTGGACCAGATGAGTCCTTTGTCTTTTTCTGTTCCACAAAACTCACTTGGCATCGAATCGGTCCCTCTTTCTCGACGAACGTCCGCGATAAGATCACCATTCCCTACTCTTTGACACTTGGGCCGGGTGAGAGTGAGTACGCGGCCATATATGTCGATTATAAATCCAATCAAATGTGGCGACGTATCAGTACGTCAAGTCCTCCTTCGCCGAGCCGCGAGGCCCATGCAACTATGCAAGCGAGTTAACATGGGCAAGACTTTCATCCAAGCTCGCACCTCCACGAAATCGGACCCATCCTGATGGGCAGGCAGAGTGATTTTCACCTCTCTACGGACGAGCGCGTTTCCATCGGTGGCGTCGACGGGAGCGGCGGCCACCCCTACGTCATTGTCAGGGGCGGCCTTGTGATTCGGTCCTCCAAGGGACCACCGCTGCCAGCCAGTCTGAACACAGCTTTGGCAAAGGTGGGGGGGAAGCCTGTTGTGAAGGATCTAGTGCTTGGCTATGGGGGCGCTTGGTTCTTGCTGTTTGCGGATGGGAATTGGGAGTTAGACTTTGCGGGGCATTACCGGGAACTATCAGAGATCTTCGAGAGTGAGATATATGATATCCAGGTACGTAGGAACTTGTCTAGAGAACTGTGTCGAAAGCACCTGGCTAAAGCAAGCACATGGCAAACAGCATCTCGCCCTATCAAGATACAGCCCGGAGCACTTCTTTTTGGCGTATGCGGGCAACAAGAAGGTGCGGTATTCCATGTCGGCCAAGTTTTCGAAGGGCGGGTACGTGTGTGCGTAAAAGAGGGAGGTTCGGAGCTGCGGCTGAAAGGAACATGGGCGTATAATCAACTTAGGAGGGGGATGCGGCATAAGATACTGGTCAGAGCGCAAAAGAAGAATAAAAAAACCACAAGAAGTGAGAAGTTGGTGGTGCGGGATCCGAGGACGCTGCGGCTATTGGCTCTTCATGCAGCCATTGGTGTTTTTTTTTTCTGGGAGCTGAGGTATCTCGTCAAAATCTTGGGTATCACAGCAGCATGCGCTCATGTCAGTCCGTCTTGGGTAGAAGACAAGCGAGGCTGCGTCTGGATTGGGCATTGACTGGACCCCCGACAGGGTCTCTGCATCTTGGCGGCAATAGGAGAAAAGGCATTGGCTGTGATAACAATTGGTTGGGTGGGTGTGCCTGAGAGTGCTGCAAATGACAAGGGTAGCTGACTGGATGGAGCTGCCGGCATTTCGTCCCTGTCTGGTCGGTGTTGAGATTGGACACGATAGGTAGTGACTGGCAGTGTGGGGGATTGAAATGGATGGGGCACATCCGTGTCTGTTGTGCAGGAGGGGCTTGAGCCGCTGTACTGATTTTTATTTTGGTCTGTCCGGGTTATTTTCCGACAGCCAGGCTCTGAGGACACTGCAATAACTTAAGGCGGTGTTCTGCTTGCCCGTTGATGCCTTCCACTTTGTTCAAGTGTTTGTTATCAAAGTTAGCGCCAGCAAAGTCAAAATGACCACACGAGAACGTCCTCTCCTACGGTTGCCTTCGGGCGCCTCTCCCCGAGTCCACAGTGTGGATAGCGTTGCCTCAGACATCACGAGCCTCACGCGATTGAGCGGATACGATGATGAGCAAAGCATTCTCGACGCTGTGGGGCGAGCAAAAGTGTTCAAGCTCTGCCTCCGGCGAATTTGGGCCGTTGCAGCCAGTCTCCCCGACAAGGAGCGCAGCCTTCCGGGATTGATACCGCCTGTCGACACCTTCACAGTGCCGAGCCACAGCGGACCGCACCACGAGCACGAACAGTGCACCTTTGGATTTTGCGAACATTCGCGCATCGACTTCACCTCGGTGTCGCAGCACCACGAATGCGATGACACTTCGGGCTGCGGCTCCAGGTACGTCTTCAACTTGCCAGCACTGGACCAGCGGGTTGAAAGGGGGACGTCTACGGCCTGGAAGCTGGTTTCGGGAAAGCCCGACGATGTTCCGTCCCTGCTCGATCCGACACAGCCCTACATGGCCGTGTCCCACGTGTGGGCGGACGGCACGGGCGCCGGCAACTGGCCCCTGGGGGAGGTAAACCGGTGTCTCTACGATTTCTTTTGCGGGATTGCCCGGAGCTTCCAGTGCGAGGGATGCTGGTGGGACGCCGTCAGCATTCCCCGGAACGTCAAGGCCCGGAGCAAGGCGCTCACCGTGATGCACAACAACTATGCCGACGCGAGAATCACCCTCGTTCACGATCTGTATCTCCGAAAATGGGACTGGGTCGACGCGCCCACGGCCTGCTTCGCAATCGCCATGTCGCCGTGGTACAGCAGAGGCTGGACAGCGCTGGAGCTGGCCAAGTCGCACAAGGTCAAAATCATGTTCAACTCGAGGGATGCTCCCGGCTATGTCATCAAGGACCTCGACATCGACATCCTGGAGCAGGTTCCCGAGATCAGCCCGCATTTCCCCATGGCAAAAGCCATCAGCAGGCTCAGGAACGCAACGTTTGATAACCTCTCCGACCTGCTGTCCACTCTGGTTCCCCGCGACACATCCAGGCCCCGCGACGTGCCCATAATTTCTGGCCTGCTGGCGGGCGTCGACGTTTCTGGGGGCCTGTCGCAGCAAGAGGTTTACCAGCGCATCTTGCGCAAGTTTGGGAAGGTTGCGCAGGGCCACCTTTTCCACAACTCGGCCACCATGGCAGCTCTGGGCTTCAGCTGGTGTCCAACAAACATCACGGATATGCCCCTGGCCACCATGGAGGCAGCCGCGACCCTCTTGGACCTGAAGGAGAATGGCGACCTCGAAGGGACATGGAACGCGTATCCGATTGATACCATTCCCTTCCCGCCTGAAGATTTTATCTGGCACAACGCCCACGACATCACCGATGTCGCCCTCAGATTGGCCCTCAGCAAAGAGCACAAGGACAAACATATCCTCTTGACCACGAGCGACGATCACTCCTTGGAAAAGGGAGCGTTGTCGGGACACAAGGCCCTTGTAGTCCAGCCGATGGAATGCGAAGGAGGTACGGACAGCGTTGTTTACTGCCGCTTCGTTGGGCCCGTCTACTTCCACACAGGGAAGGCTTCGGGCAGACGGCGGTCATATGATGGGCGGCGACGTTCCGTCAAAGTGAGGATAAGCAATAGTGAGAAGATGCGGGAGCTTGACCCGGACACAACCGCGTGGTCTTATGTGCTAAACGCAGTGGATGGGTTCGGCGGGTCCGAGGAGTCGCCTGACGTCGCCGATGCGACCAATGGACAGGACGAGGGCGCTGCGCAGACCTTGGGAGCCGAGAATTCGCCTGACGCAAAAGACACGACTGACGGACAGGAGGACGGCGCCGAACAGCAGGACGAGGAGCCTCTCGCACGCGACCCCGGTGCCCTGCTCTTCTTCAGGCGAGAGGCGGATCTAAGCAGCTGGAGGGATCTCTTGGAGCCGAGTTCTGCAATACTTCAACCAGCTGGTGAAACCTCATCCGAGACGCAGGGCGATAAGATGATCATGCGCCGCGTTTTTGTTGACGTGGGTGACTCGAGTGCTTCTGTCCAAGGGGCGGAATCCGTGAGGGCATTCTTCTATGGGTCTGCGAGGATGATCGGAAACATCAAAGATTGCCTCGAGCAGCCCAAAAGCAATGGGGAGCTCTGGAAACCCCAGCATGGACGTATGCTGTTTGTGTGCCAAGACGAGGACAACCACTTGAAGTCAGATGTGGTTGAGTCGACGCCTAGTCTCGGACGGAAAGAGCAATCCCAAGATCGGATTTTGAGCGCAACGGCCCTTCACCTGGTGGCCAAGCAGAACAAAGAAACAGGACCTGGATTGGGAGCTCTGGTGGCGCTCCTGCTGGACGCCGGTGCGCCATACGTTCCCGATTCTAAAGGCCAGTTGCCCATATACCTCGCTTTGAGCAATGCAAAATCAGATGACGCCATGGCCAAGAGCATGTTGACGCACAAAAAAAATGCAGCGGATCCGAACGAGGTACTTACCGTCAACTGGGAAAGAGCGATCCACTTCGCTGCCGTGCACAACCGGCTCGCCATTGCCCAGACCCTTATCGAACTCGGCCCGGGAAAGACCAATCTGGATGCGCAGGACGTGGAGGGGGGTCTGACAGCTTTGATCGTGGCATCAAAGCGGGGACACTCCGAGATTGCGGCACTGCTTCTCAAAAATGGCGCCACCACGACAGTACGAGACTACAAGGACGGACGGATCGCGCTGCATCACGCCGCCGACAGCGGCCACCGGAAATGCGTCGAAGTCTTGCTGAACCACGCCGAGGAGGTGTGCCGAGCTCGCGACGCGGAGAAGGCAGCAAAGGAAGCCGCTGACGACTCGGTCGCGTCGAATTCGCGGCCAACCGAGGGACCCGAGGCCGAGGTAGAAGGCGATGGTCGGAATCAACCATCAAACCAGCCTGCTAACTCAAAACCAGTTGACCCCGAGAAACAGAGACGCGAAAGGGTTTCGGAAGAGGCAAACGTCAACTGGATCGACAGGAAAGACCGCATGCCGCTGCACCTGGCCTCGCAGAACGGGTATACCGACATAGTTGAGACGCTTGTCGAATGGGGAGCAGCAATCTCGAAAAAGGATTCCAGCGGCTCAACGGCTCTAATGCTCGCTGTTGGATCTCAGCGGGTCGAGACAGTGAACAAACTTCTCGGCTGGCAAGGGAAAGGCAGAGACCGGTTTGACCAACATGTACTCGACGCTTCGTTGCTCTCCGCTGTCACCGTTCCGCCCGGGAAGCTGGTCAAGAACGACTCCATTCTCACCAGTCTGCTTGATAACGGGGCCAAGGTAGGGTATTCGAAAGCGCCGGATGGCAAGACGGCCTTGCATTGGGCTGTCAGCAACAAGACGCTAGATGTTGCAACGAAACTCATCGAGCACATGAGCCACGGCGATGCACTCCTGAACAAGACAGAAACACGAGGAGGACAGTCAGCACTGATCATGGCCGTGGACCTGGACCAGGGCGAAATCGCCAATGCCCTGCTCGACAAGGGCGCGGACGTCACGATCAAGGATTTCAGGTCGAGAACCGTGCTGCACTGGGCGGCTATTCGACAAAATCTTGGCATTTCTCAGAGAGTGTTGGATATGACAAGAGACACCACGGTTGAGGGCATCAAGTTTGTGGATGTTGAGGATAGGCAAGACAGAACGGCTCTGCACTGCGCTGCCCAGCGCGGCTATATCGATATCGTCAAAATCCTGACCGATGATGCGCATGCGAACACGGGTATACGAGACGTGAACGGTCAGTCAGCCCTGATGTCGGCGGCAGCAGCGGGAAGGGCATCTGTGGTAAAGTGGTTGATACCAAAAAGCCAACTGAAGGCTTCCGAAATGACGGCACTCGACCTGGCAGCAGCAAACGGACGTCAAAATGTGGTCGACGAGTTGCTCGATTCCCGACATCTCAGACTGGATGAAAGGATGGCCAAGAAAGCACTTGAGTTCGCAGCTCGAGAGGGTCATCTGTCAGTTGCAATGAGCATCTACGAGAAAATGAAGAGGAAGTTGAGCTTGAGTGGCAGAGTTGAAGAGGCGGCTGTCAGTGCCATGCTGCTCTCGGCAGCCACGGCGGCCGCAACACCTGATGCCGACGTGGACACGCTCATGAAATTTGTCGTCGATCCCAATCCCCGCGAGAACGTCGAGAAGCAGACAGCACTGATGCTTGCGGTCGTGAACTGCAATAGGCATTTGGTCGACAGCCTCTTGAGTCTTGATAACGTCAAAATTGACATGCAGGATGACCGGCAGCGCACCGCTCTGATTCTGGCCGTGATAAAGGCCGGGGAAATGCATGGGACTGACAACCAAGATACCGCGTTTCACATTGTCGATTCGCTATTGAAACGCAAACCGGATCTCAATCTCCGCGACGACCAGGGATACACAGCTTTACACCACGCTGCCGAGGCGGTACAACCAAAGATAGTCGCTGAACTGATGAGAACTTTGCACCGGAGAAAACGTCGAGATCGCCGAGACCGCGGAGACCGTCGACGGAAATTCGAACTGGACTTGAATGTTGTTGATCAACGCAATAGAACTGCGCTGCACATCGTCTTGGAGAGGATTCCAACTTGGTCCAGAAGAATGTCATTCTTCAGTGAGGAGATGAGAGCATTTCGGAGCGTGTGGGCCGATTTGATCCGGTTTGGCACGCCACTAGACATCAAGGATACCGATGGCCAGACTCCCTTGCATCGGGCGGTCAGAAGAAACCAATTTGACGTTGCCGAGATGTTGTTCAACTCAGTTGAAGGGCAGAATTTCAGGGCGGACACAGAAACGCAGGGGCGGGGGCGGATCACGTTGGACATAGCGGACAATAAGAAACGCACCCCGTTGTTGCTTGCCGCCGAGAGGGGTCTTTGGGACATGGTCACGTTTCTTCTGCGTCGCTATGACTTCGAAATTGATGCAAAGGACGACATGGGCCGAACGACATTACTACTGGCTGCAGAGGGAGGTGGTGACAAGGCCGTGGAGTCACTTCTGGAGAAAGACGCCAACGCGAACCTGGATGACGACAGATCTCGGACGCCACTGTTGGAAGCGGCGCGAAATGGCCACTCACACATTGTCGAAATGTTACTTGGCCCAGGACAGGAGCGCATCCGGCAAAGGCACGGCCGCAGCAAGAGGGAAAAGGCCGAGGTGAATGCCCGAGACGACCTCGGTCGTACAGCGCTGATGCTGGCGGCCGAAAACGGCCGCGGGGACGTTATTCAGTGCCTGTTGAACAGCAAGGCCAATTTGGGCCTCGCGGACAATGATGGGAAAATGGCGTGGGAGAGGGCGATGAGCAAGGGGCATGTCGGTGTTGTCAGAACTCTTTTGTCGCACCGCAATGCACGGAACCAGGACCTGACCAGGGTGAACAAGGCCTTGTTGTTGGCAGGACGCAAGGGTTGGACCGGGCTTGTCGAGATTATCCTGGCTGAGGATGCTGATGTCACCTTCCAAGACGAGTCCGGGTCCACAGCTTTGCACCTAGCTGCGATCGGTGGCCATGTCGACGTGGTGAAGATACTCCTGAAGAAGGGAGTTGACGTGGCCGCCAAGGATGGCCAAGAACACACGGCTCTGATGCTCGCCACCGAACACGGCTTCGAATCTATCGTCGAGACCCTCCTCGGCGTCCCGGAGGGATCGATGAAGAAGGACATCACTGATTGCATGGGCCCCGAGTCCCTGCTCTGCGCTGCTGAGAAGGGCAATTTGGGCATTGTCAAGCTTCTTCTTGGGACCAAAGTGGATGTGGACGCCACCGATGCAGCAATGAGAACAGCCATGGCGCTCGCTTCGGCCAACGGGAGCGATGAAATTGTGCGCTTGCTGCTTAGAAGAGACGCCAATCCGGCGTTGAAGGACATGCAAGGGAGGACACCGCTGCATTACGCGGCCTGGGGGGGTCACAAAAAGGTGGTGGAGCGCCTCTTGGGTCATGCCCCTGACAAGCTGATCAATCTCGCCGACGACGGCAAGCAAACGCCTCTTCATCTAGCAGCGGAGCGAGCATCAACCCAAGTGGTGGAACTGCTTCTCGCCAAAGGAGCCAACCCTGACGCCCGATCCAGGGATGGCCAGACTGCTCTTCACCGGGCAGCTTGGGGAGGGTCTTGCAAAGTCATCGAGCTGCTGCGAAGAAAGGGTGCCGATTTGTGGGCGAAGGATGACGAAAACAAAGAGCCGTGGCAGGTTGCTGCTGAAAAGGGCCACGAGGTAATAGTTCAGACGCTGCTCGAGGGCGCAGAGAACATGCCGGCTGAAATGGTGGCTGCGAACAGGAGTGCCCTCATTTTTGCTGCCGAGAAAGGGTACACCATCATGGCGAAGGCACTCCTAGACAGAGGAGCAGATGCGACATCGAGAGACCAAGACGGGCTCACTCCGCTGCACTGGGCCGCGGGACGAGGCGACTACGCCATGGCCGAACTGCTGATAAATTTCGATACGCAAAATACGTTGGTTACTCAAGACAGCCTTCAGCGCATGCCGCTGTGTCTAGCTGTCCTGAAAGACCGAGTGCGGGTAGTACGACTCCTGCTTGCAATGGGCGCCGACCCCAATGCGCGCGGCGACAAAGGGCGGACCCTTTTGCACATCGCAGCCCAAGAGGGATTCAGCGAGGTCGCTCAAGTTCTAAGCGATCATGGCGCCGATCTACATGCCCGCGACGAGCGTCGCGGTCAGAAGGCATGGTTTCTGGCTGCCGAGAAAGGCCACCACCAAATTGCCGAAACACTGTTAGAGCGCGAGGTCAACTTCAACCCCCAGAGCCCCAAGGTGGAGGAGTTGTTCCTCCATGCGGCCAAAGAAGGCTTTGTCCCGACGGTCAGACTCTTGCTAAAGAAGAAAGTGGACAAGGACGCCAGGGATCAAGTCGGCCGGACAGCCCTCGCCCTGGCAGCGGAGCACGGAAAGGCGGATGTCGTCAAGCTCCTCCTGTATGAGGAAGCTCTGGTTGATGTTCAAGACTCCAATCGACAAAGCCCGCTTCTTTGGGCCGCACAAACCAGAAACATGAGGATTTTGAACCTCCTCCTCGACACCATTCCTCACCCTAGGTCTTCTCAAACCCGACCGCTAGCGACTTCGACCGTTTCATCCACATCGTCACTTCAAACAGATAGTGATGGCGACGACGATAGCCGTGATGATAGTGACGACGAAGCATCCGTTCATATTCGATATGTCGATAGAGATGACGAATCAGGGTCCGAATTATCCGATAGAGCCGACGATGACAGATCACTCGGGGGCCGCAGCAATGGCCGGGCGCCGCGTCGTGATATTTCGCGCCCACCTACCCGTTCATCGGCGGGAGAATCTAGGAGAGAAGCTAAGGACATCCTCACGCAGACTAACTCCCAAGGTCGAACCCCCTTACATGTCTCTATCCACGGCGATAATGATGAAGCTGTCCGCCTCCTCATCACTAAAGCTGTCAAGCTCGGCATAACTCTCGACACCCAGGACAGCAACCATAACTCGGCCTTACACCTCGTAGCCTCCCTTGGAAAGGAAACGCTGGTGCAAGCCCTTACCAAAGCCCGGGCCGATCCACTTATCCAGGATGCCCTTGAACGCACACCTCTCCTCCTCGCAGTGCAGCACGGTCACGACAAAGTTGTTGATGCCCTGCTCCCCCAACTTGACCCCGGACAAACTCGCAGTCGGTATATGAGAAGCCTAGTCACACGAGATTCACAGGGCCGCCTACCTATACACGTCGCTACAGAAAAAGGCTACTCTCGCATTGTGGAGAAACTCCTGGAATTCGATGGTCACAGAGTTGACATTGAGGACATGGGGGACAAACGTGGTCGCACACCACTCATTATCGCCGCCGAGAATGGTAACATCAAGCTTGTACAAATTCTCCTCGCCCACAACGCCTTGCAGTACCTTACCGATGACAATAAGCGCACACCACTGCTAGTCGCCGCAGCAAACGGGGATTACGCAATGGCGAGAATGCTAATAGGACATCGCGGGGCGGATTTTAGGACGAAGGCGAAAGATGAAAAGTCCCTATTGGATTTGGCGGTGGACAGTGGCAACCGGGACTTGGCTTGGTTGGTAGCGCATGAGATGAATTTGTGGAGGAAAGAGAAGGAGAAGGAGAGGAAGGTTGGGATAGTAAGGGAGGTCGAGACGGTGAGGGAGGACGAGACTGTGAGGGAGAAGCGGCAGCGGCCTGAGCTATCGGACGACGAGGGGGCGTGGGAGGTACGAAGCTGGGGAGAGAGGAGAGTAGTAGTGCGGAGAAGGAGGAGCATGTCTGAAATAGAGGCATCGTTGGGCGCAAGGGTAGGAAATGATGTGGTTGTGGTGGAGAATGTGTTGGTGGAGGATGCTGAAGACCCTCAAGAGGAGGAACACGAGAGCGTGGTAAATGGGGGAGGTGGCTCGGTGCACTCGATTCATATAAGGGGGGGAGGATCCTGAAGTTCGCAGCTAATCATGGGGCAGAGACGAATTTGCAACAGATGCGGTCAGAAACTGAAAGTAGTGTTGAAAGACCTTTGTGGAAGGCGCCAGTTCAAGGGACAAGAAACATTGTCGGGAACGGGGAAACATGGATTATGGATGGAATAGATGGAGCTTTCGTCGACTGAAGCTCATCTCTGCGACATAGCACTCCCACTGCTGATGAACCCCCTCCACACCAATGAGTCTGCAGCCCTCCTGTCCGATGCCACAGCTGCCACTGGCCGAGCGTCGGGTTTGCGACGGCCTACTTCTGTCCCTATGGTGGCTTGGCAACTGCAGTGGAACTAGGTACCACTCCAATGAGCAGCGCTTCACCTGCAGCCGCCAGTTCCAAGCCACAATGCAGGTTGCCCGCCCACTGATGTTAAAAGCAACCACACGCCCCGAGAAAAAAGCCAAGCGCAGGCCCGACATCGTTCCTTCGCCAAGCACCTTCGCGGCTGGGAGCCAGCCAACAATAACGCAATGGGGACGCTTTTCTCCATGCCCGACCTCCCGGTTTACGTCCAGCAGCTGGCCGGGATTTTGCCACTGACAGCACTTATCGAATTTATTGACCTCCCAACCAAACTTCACGGGTTTCACCTCACGGGCCGTGTGGCCCTGTGGAATTGGCCCATCACCCCCGCAGGCGCTCGGATCCTGCTCGAGACCGAGGACAATGAAGAGTCATGTTGCCTGGACAGCTTCGATCGGAGTACAGTTCTCCACTGCATCGACGGCCGCTCCGGCGATTTATACCCCAGCAGCACACCAACGACAACGAGACTGTGGTCAGGCTCATTGGGCCCGTCTCACAAAATCCCCAATCCCCACCCACGCATGCTTCAAGGCGACATTCGGCGACAGACGCTCGAACTTGTCCTCATTTTTCACAAAGACGAGCTGCTGCCGTCCGCATCCACCAACCCCAAGAGGCGTTCGCATTGGACCCGATACTTGCACCCGGTGCGGTACAAGCTGTTGACGCTGACGGGATGGCTTCTCTGGGCAGCGACTGTTATCATTAGCTTTGCCACAGCTCTTTGGGTTGCAGGCGCGTTTCTCATCGTGATGCCCCTGAGCGGTCTTGCTGTCAGTATGCACACGGTGGCAAGCCACGACAGCTGCTGGACGGCCAGTCAACAGGACACAAGCGCGCAGTTGTCGCCACCAACAGTCTCAAGACCATTA
>Ga0247769_1000293_pt1 | contig 12079 bp, 10 predicted proteins | sample UWRJL166409R6_FD_179942 | JGI IMG/M metagenome (GOLD analysis project Ga0247769, IMG submission 179942) | Plant litter microbial communities from Arlington Agricultural Research Station in Wisconsin, United States - UWRJ-L166-409R-6 | ecosystem: Environmental > Terrestrial > Plant litter >... | reverse complement strand
CCAAGGCCGTTGCGGTACGGAAGCGGATCGAGGTCCCGCCCGACGGAATCGACGGCGCTGTCGAGCGGGTCGCGGAATCCTGGCTTATAGGGATTGGCAGGCTTAAGGTTCTTCCAGAACTTATCGGGAAGCCCCTTGCCATCCAGCAGGCGTTGGCGGGGGCTGTCCTGGACGGGGACGGCTTGTGCGAGCTCGCTAGCGGCGGCCGCAAGCAGTAGGGCGGCGCTTTTGATGTGCATCTTTGTTCTTTGCCAACCTCTGGAGGGAAGGTCGCTCGCGAGGGAAGGGAAGCTAAATTGGTCAATTGGAGGGGCCGGGGGACACAACAGCTCAGCTCAACTCCTGACATGCTCGCAAGCCCGGGAAAGGGAGGGAGGGGGCTCAGAGATGGTATTTATGCGTGACACAGACATAACGAGCAGTGGCTGCTTTCGGCCCATGGTATGACGAGTCGACGGCGGGCTCACTAAGGTCCCCCTTCTCCCTTCTCCCTCTCAAAGCTCTCCCAAAGCGTGATCCTTGGCGGTGAGTGGTCGATGGAGCTCTGCTGTGAATTGCTCTCCTGTCATTCGAGGAAGCTCCATGCCGAGCAATGCCCGAATGCACCTTGCGTCCCCCGCAGGCCGCAGGATCGCCGGTCGATGTGCGGGTGGTGGGGGGTGAGGAAGAACGTGGACTTCTCCTCAGCACTTCGTATGCCGGACCCATTTTACCCCGTGTGCCGTCTGAGCTTCCGCAGGGGATTCGGTCGGCAATCGGCGCCAATTTCTCTTGCTGAGTAACGGCAACGCGGCGGAAATGTGCCACTTTGTCTTGAGTCTGCATTTGCTGTCTAGATTCGGTAGGTAGGAGCGACTCCGGGACGAGGGGAGTGCTGAATCCAACCTATGACATCACTGCCCTTGCCCAGGGGATCCCGCTGCCATTGGCTTGCTGCTCGCTCCCGAACGCAGCAGCCGCAACGGCAGCAGCTTCCTCTTGGCTACAAAGAGACCTGCTGCTGCCCCTGGGGCTATCCGACGAGTCCCAGGCCAGCCTGCAGGTGGGATTCGAGAGAAACGTCGCGTGAGCGGTGAGAATTTCAAACTGTCCATATTTGCGGAAGCGCATCCCTGGGTAGGTCGTTGTTCAAGCCCGACCTCGGCCCAGAAAGGGATTTAAAACCCCCATCTATCAGCACACCCCCTGGTCAAGATCGTGAAGCGACCCCGCTCAAGCAACCCGGTGCATCTTTTCTCTTTTCACGAGTCTTCTGTTCTCTGGAATTTGGCTTTTGTAGGAGGACGCACCACATTTTCCACCACTTCGCGGCCATGCCTGTCCAAAACAACGGAGAGCCAGACGAGAGGACGAGCCTGCTGGGTGCGCGTAGGAAACAACGCTCGTCATGGCGGAAATATCTGACAGTCGATGTGAACCGGGACTGGGCTGATCTTGTGCTCATCCTGTGCTATTTCATCACCGGTCTCCTCGACAGCTCTTCCATCTCCGTCTGGGGGTCTTTCGTTTCGATGCAAACGGGTAAGCACCACCAACCGCAAAAAATAAGCCCCCGATTCTGACACAAACTACAGGAAACACGGTATACATTGGCCTCGGCCTAGCTGCTCCGCGCGAGTCAACACGCTGGATGAAGTCGGGTGTTTCCCTGCTCTCTTTCTGCGCGGGCTCTTTCGTCTTCAGCAGGTTCCATCGCCACTTCTCACCAAAGCGGCGCTGGGTGCTATGCGGTTCCTTCGCCGCACAGATGCTCCTCACACTTGGCGCCGCCTCTATAGTCACCATCAAGGGACAGCCCAAAGACAAGGAGGAGATTGGGTGGCCCGTCTTGCTGCCCATCGCTATGGTGGCTTTCCAGAGCTGCGGCCAGGCGGTGACGAGCAGGGCGCTCAAGTACAACGCTCTCACCAGCGTGGTTCTGACGAGCATCTACTGCGATTTGTTCTCGGATGCCGAGTTGTTTTCTATCAAGAATGCGGAGCGGAACAGGCGAGTAGGCGCACCGGCGTTCTTGCTGTTCGGGGCTTTTGTTGGTGGGATACTGTCACATACCACGTTTGGGGTTGCGGGCTCGCTCTGGCTGGCTTCCTTTCTCAAGGCGATTGTGGTTCTGGTTTGGTTTGTCTGGCCTGCAGATCCAGCGTCACTACTTGAGCAGCCATGAGGGAGTTCCTTCGGAGAGAGACATCCAGCGCAGTGACGGTAGGCACCGGGACGGGAGGCATGCCGCTAGCGTGTCCCTGAGCACTCTCTTACTCTAAGCTTTGGGGTATGAAAGAGGCAATACATGCGAGCTGACCGGCCATCCCCTCATCTACCATGACCGCAAATGCAAGGGGGCTGAATTGGGTCGGGTCGACATGTGAGTGCAACGATGCAAAACGAGTACGATGTGTTGGGTTAGATCCAAAAATATACCGGCATGATGCATCCATGGAGGTCAGTGACTGGAGGCTGCAAAGGCATCTGGGTGCAGCACGAGCAGAGGCAGAGAGGGGAAACGTCAAGCATGGGGAATACGCAATCCGATCATCGCCAAGCAGCCAATCACTGAGTTTTTTTTCAAACCTCTCCGCATCAGTTTGAAAGGAGGTGGTGTGGTAGCCCCGGCGTGTGTCCGGCGGTCCGGCCGAGCTCCAGGATCAGAACTAGGATTAGCAAGGCGGGAAATACATGGATAGTCCGGAATAAACTCGGTATTTGGCGTGTTTTCTGTTGGCTTTCGACGCCGAATCACACCCACACCTAGCCTTCATTACATGCCCTGCGTAGGTGGACAGGTGGCTACGCAGGCCTCAAATGCAAAGCTTATGTGAGAAGCTTGTATTGTGGGAAAATCCGTAAACCTCTTGTCGATGCCGGGTCTTTGGTGTCGGTCTCTGGATGCGGGGTGCTGGAGTTTGCGCTAAGGTTGTAAGGGCTGGAGCTGGGATTATGGTCGGGGTGTATGAACTCCATTCTGAGCCATGCGGAGCACCAGTGAAGCCAGAGGAAAGGGATTTCAAGTGTGGTGTTTCGAGTGTATGGTTTTCCACCTGGTGGTGCGTAGGCATCAATGGAAACGGGTAAACCGATTGGTACCTTACCTATGGCGGCCAGCCTTCGAGTTGGCGTACCGAATTATCAATGATGAGAAGAAGGAGTCGAAAATGGAATTCAGAATTAGGCTTGAAATCATTACCTCCCCCTTTTTTCTTCTCGTAATTGAGATTAGCAACTAAAGGCACCCGACCCAAAGCATATGTATTATACAATATTTACCCAGGTCGTCATCGAGGTCTATCATGTGTGAACAGCCGAGAAACGAGACCAGGTATGTAAGAAGTTGAGGTTACCTCCCGGAGGGGCGCCAGCATAGCAGCGGCAGTGAGAAGTTGGCTCATAAGGTAACTACTTAACTATCTCGTGTGGCAGACCGTGGGACTCACGCCTCGGTGGCTGTAACAGCATGAATGCCACGATACTCTGATGATATCAATCCATGGGTGGGTGTGACTCTGAGAAGATGTCGGAATTGATGCCTTCTTGAAGAAAGCTCCTTGTCGTGGGAAGAAAAGTTTCAGGGTTGGCTTTAGAGGAGCCCATATATTTTGAAAGCCGCTAAAAGTCAAGCCTAAATAGTGGATGCATCTTCTAGCTAGATGGTACTCAAGGTATCCTTCCTATCCTGAACTTGAAAATCTTCGGCCGGATTCTGACTGTGAACTTTCGCTCAGACCTCGTCCAACCTCAAGCACTTTCTACTTCCATCCTCATCGGCAGACATGCCAAGATAGCCAGCCCTCTTCGTGCATATCTCCTGCTCGCTCCTCTGTGCTCGAGGGAGTATATGCCTAGAGCTGTCTGGTGGTTGAAGGCATGGTTGAAACTGCCCGGCCGGGAACACCCAGCCCCTGTGGTTTGCAGAAACCATACCGCGAGCTTTGGTCCCCTCCGTTAGAGCTAGTGCTGGAAGCGGCTGGTATAGTATTCCGCCAAGTCGAGCTCTTGGACTGGCCGCCTCCGGGGGCAGCTCCACGACGACGGCGACGCCGTGAGAAATCACGAGCTATGAGGCGAGGCACACCACCGTCAGGAGTTGCTGCACCTTGCTTTGAGGGCTGGCTTGGAAAGTGATGATGATGTGCCATGCAACGACGGGAAGGGTGATTTACACATGCCTTACCTATCAGGTACCTTGCCATATCTACTATTCTAAAAAAATATATAGAAATAATAGGCGCATATGCTCAGAAGCAGAGGAGGGAATGCAAGATGCACGAAACCAAGCGCAGTGCGTCTCCTTGATATCATGAACCGCCAACAGCAAAACGGCAAAAACGGCCACAGCAGAAGCTGAGCCCCGGCTTGGTGTAGAGACAACCGGCGGAGGTGAATTCGTGACACAGCAATGGTGCGCAGATATCAGTAGCCGCGGCGGTAAGCATTAGGATGTCCCCGCCACCACCGCGAGTAAGACGAGTGATCTGCCAAGAATGTCAGCACAAATGGGATCCCACCGCACTTCGTTGTCTACTCACCTCTCACAGGACTGATACCAAGTTGGTCCGCCACGTTTACGTATCCCTCGTGGTTCGGCCGGCCTTCCTTCTTGATCTTCTTAACCATGTCCTCATCGCCCTCCCAGGTCGTCCGGCAATACGGGCAGGTCACCCCTGGTGTGCCACCGCCTGCTTGCCGTCGTTTGGTCGCCGCCCACATCTCGAAGCAAGCTTTGTGGATGTTCTGCCCGCAGGCAGCTTTGCACCAAACAATAGCCTCGCCCCCAGTTTCCATCTCGTTAAAGCAGATGGGGCAGTCTCCCTCCACCGGTTTGCGATTCCCCCGACCCCCTGCCGCCGCTTCTTCGTCCCCACAAGCGTCTATCGGCGGGGCTGTCGCAAACACCTCCTGCAGCTCCGAGCTGAGCAGCGCCAGCTGGTAGACAAGGTCATACCTCGCCCGCAGTACCCGCGCCATGACGTAAAGGATGTGCTTGCACTGATTGCCCTTTGAGCCGTCCGGGCAGCTGCAGATCGGTTGTCGCGAGATCACCACACTGTAGATGTTGCCTGTAGAGCCCGTCAGCTCCACCGTCTCTTCTAGGCAATGGGCGGTGCCGTGGCGCCTTCGCGAGAGAACATAGAAGCGCTGCGTGGTTGCACGTTGGTAGACTTCGGAAAGCGACTTGGGTGGTTGAGGGCGGAATCTACATCGAGTTGCGCTCGCGCGGGTCAGCGGATGGATGGCGTGTGCGAGCAGTGAGCGGGAGGGTCGTGAAACAGCAGACATACTTGCGCAGACGCTTCTCACTGGGTATACCGCTCGTCGCGGCCGGCTTAGCTTCTTTGGAAGGAGTTTTCGGTCCGCTGTTGGCATCGATGGCCCTTGCTTGCATTTCGGATTGCTTGCGCTTCCTGCCAGACCCCGCCCCTGGATCGGCTCCCATATTGGATGTGGTTTGCTTGAGACGGAAACGCTTTGTCACTTGCCACAGGCTCTGGAACAGCGTAGGGCTACCGGCGAAGGACAAACTGGTGACGGTGAATCGTGTGTGAATCAATGAGGATGGCGAGGATATCCCGAGCTTTGCCTGCAGTGGAGGGCGGGGGAGTGGCAATACACCTTCAGCTTGGCATACGCCAGTCTTTCGCGATGTCAGCTGATTAAGAGGGACCCTAACCCTCGGATACATCCAATAACACAGCAATGCACAGCTTCCACCAATAATCATGTGCACACACTGTCATGCTGTATTATTGTGTAGATGAACCCGGTCTCGTTTCTTTTCAGATCTCCACGGCTTGGACACATGCGTGATACAGGATTTGGGTGCATGAGGTTCGCAAATGCTAGATTGACCCATTATCCAACGTGCTTGGATGTCATTAAGAGATTTCAGTCTTACTCTTGGGCGGTGGGCGGCAAACATGAGTGAATCAAACTTCACAGGGGGTTGTTGAAAAGTACCTGTCTCTCTCCTAATTCCGGGCAGCTGGGAGAACCTGGAAGCTCCTGCCTCATTTCTGGTTCTTCCGCCGGTAGGAGCTCCTTCCGTTCTGAGACTTGCTGGCAGATAAAAAACATGCCAGCGACGTCACCCGTCGCCGACCCTCCACTGGCCGCTACCTGCCGCGCACTTCGCCCAAGACAACCAAAGATCGCCGAGAGAAAAACACCATCCTCGCTCTTGGCTCCGCAGCACATCCATAATGCGGCCCATTCTCCGGACCACAGAGGTAGGCATCTTTTTCATCCTTTCTATTTCTAATTTCATCCTATAAACCCCTGCGATTCCATCCTTTCTCCATCTTATTTCGGATTTCGGTCACCGGCCGCATCACTTTGTGCTAATCAGAATCACTAGCGGCCATGGAATCTCCGGCCGGAGCTTCCAGAATCGGCCGAGATTCTAGAGGATTCGCGGGACAAGCTCCCAGAGAACCCCGTGGACCAGCCTTGGGAATCAGAAGCGGCGTATCTTGAGGCACAGTACCAAATTCTCCGCTGCGAGGCAACTGAGGGCCTCCGTTATTCCGTGCGAGGGTACGCCCGAGCAAGAAGCAGAGACGTGTTCGACGACGAACACACATTTGTCTACCCAGAGGTACCCACCTACTCCCCTTTGCGCTCTTTTACGTGCTCGCCAACTAACCCTTCAAGGTCCGCGTTGTTTCATATTTGCTCTCCAAACTTGGGCCGATCGCGCGCGTCGAATTCTCCACAGCGGGATCCAGATACAAGATCAACTGGCTCCAGTCCAAACGCCTTATGCCAGGGAAGCTTGTCGCCCTCTCGACCAGGCGTGATGGCTTTCGAAGACATTGCATACTTGCCACAGTGGCACAGCGCCCGTACCTCGGCGGGCTGGACCAAAATCCCCCACAGGTCGATCTTATGTTTGCCAGTGTGGACGACGCGGTGTTTGACCCTGCTCTGGAGTTGATCATGCTTGAATCAAAGCATGGGTACTTCGAAGCTGCAAGGCACACGCTGGTCGGCCTCCAGGAAGTTGCCAAGTCTGGGTGAGTTCCTTCTCATAATCTTTATTAAACCCCGAGGCAGTTTTCTGACAATCCTCACCTCCACAGCTCTCCTCTGATGAAATTCTTGACCGGCGCCGACACAGCGGACAGCTTTCCGAACTTCATCCTCCAGAATCCCATCATGGACTTGAGCTCCCTCGTTCACCGTGTCGGAGCTAATAAAGCGCATGATCTCTTCAGCGCCCTCAAACGACACAACGTCGTGGGCGGTGCACCCGAAAGCGTCCCTACAACTTTAGACGATTCCCAAATTGAAGCACTACACCGTATCGTTTCTCAAGAGCTTGCAATCGTGCAAGGTCCCCCAGGAACGGGGAAGACGTTCACAACCGTCAACTCAATCAAGGCCATGGTGGCAACGAGACGCCGAAATGGGGGTCCTCCCATTGTGGTTGCCACGCAAACCAACCATGCTCTCGATCATATTCTTGTCCAGTGCCTGGAAGCCGGCATGAGGTTGGTCAGAGTCGGCGGGCGGCCCTCTGAGTCAGTTAAAGAGCATACCTTGCATGAAGTGAGACAGCGGTGCCGACTTACTCGGACCGGAGAATACAAAGCCATTGAGGCTGCTAGGAGGGAAAACATGGACGCAATCCAGGCGTTAGTGGATCAGGTGTTTGGAAAGACTCTTCTAGACCCAAAAGATCTCCGAGACACAGGTGTGATTACGGAGCCCCAATACAAATCACTTGAAGATGACGAGATGGAGATTCATCCCCGATTTCAAAAGCAAGGGGGTGTTTTTGCCCTTTGGCTCCGGGATAGCCTCGTCCCTGGCAGTACTCTGCGGACTCAACCGCGACCGCTACACGCCCAGCTAGAGGCCGAGTCTCCGCCGGAAGACTTTGAGACATATGGGGAGCTGTTCAACAATATCGCGGAAGACGAAGAGGATCAGGACAGGATCAAGGGGCGCCTGGTACCACTTACTCATAGTCGGACCGGGAAGGGGATAGATCTACCTGGGTCTCTTGACCGTCTTGTGGAGCGCGAACTGTTGAAACGAGATCTCTTCATGATTCCCACCCACTACAGAGGTGTTGTCTACCAACACTTTCAATCGAGTTTTCTGGAAGCTGTTCGGATGAGATTCATTGCGCTTCTTCGAATCAACGCTGACCTGTGCAGACAAGCGAAGTCATGCAAGTGGCAGGAAGACGTTCGCGTGATTGGGCGAGAAGGAGTGGATATTGTTGGCTGCACTACCACAGGGCTGTCAAAATATCGAGAGCTACTCTCCGCCTTGCGGCCAAAGTCTCTTCTAATTGAGGAGGCTGCGGAGACTCGAGAGGCGAATATTGTATCCGCCCTTTACCCGACAATAGAGCAACTTATCCTGGTCGGGGACCATCAGCAATTAGCACCGAAATGCGATATCAAATGGCTTGGCTCAGAGCCCTATAACTTGGACGTCTCGCTTTTTCAGAGGATGGTCAACCTCGGAAAGCCGTACACGATGCTGAAGTTGCAGCGACGGATGAAACCTGAGTTGCGGAAGATACTCAGCCCATTCTATCCACGCCTCGAGGACCACCCACTGGTCGCGAACCGCCCCGATGTTCCCGGAATGGGAGGTAAGAATTGTTGGTTTTTTCATCATGACTGGCCGGAAGAAACAACCGCAGACCACAGCAGGTGCAACGACCAAGAAGCCGACATGATCACGGGGTTCTTTTCGTACTTGGTGGCGAACGACGTGCCATCTGATAAGATCACGGTGTTGACCTTCTACACCGGCCAGCAGAAGACAATCTACAGTAAGCTCAGGAAACACGGATCCTTGGTCGGATCGGCGTTGAAAGTATGCACTGTGGACTCTTATCAAGGAGAAGAGAACGACATTATCCTCCTCTCGCTCGTCCGCAGTGCTGGGGTTGGCTTCTTGGAAGACCAACGTCGAGCTATGGTAGCTATCAGCCGTGCTCGCCGAGGCCTTTACCTGTTCGGAAACATTCAGAACTTGTTGAAGTATTCCGCATCTCACGAGCTCTGGCAGACAATTTGGAATGGATTCCACTCCCAAGGGAACTTCAGTCGTAATGGGTTGAGGCTGGTTTGCAAAAACCACAATCGTATCAAATTCGTCAGGGAAGTTGAAGACTGGGATTGCAATGCCGGCGGTTGTGATCAAGCCTGTTCCCAGATTCGACCATGCGGACACGGTTGCACCCTCAGATGTCATCCGTAGGTTCTGCCACCCGGTTGCTTTCAATCTCTGATGCTAACTTTTGTCAGGATGGCCCACGAACATCTCGGTTGCAGCCACGCATGCCAGAGGAAGCTTGAGTGCGGACATTTTTGCGAGAGCTTTTGCAGTCAGGCATGTTCTTGCAGCTGTGCCCAGTTCGCCGCCCTCAAACTGGGGCGTCACCGGAGCGGGGATGTTCCCCTCGAGCAGTTTCTCCTACAATCCGCTGGGGCACCGAGCGCCATGGTGCAAGCAGCTCTCGATCGTGTGAACTCGCCGACGACTGCTAGCACTTCGCCCACCCCGGCCACTGCTCTCCCGCCGTTGCAACATGAGTCTGTCTTGAGAGCAAGACAAGACTTCATTCGGCGTGTAGCAGAGAATGAGGAGCGGCAACAGAAAGAACGTGCTGCAGAGACGTTCAGCAGACTGCAGATGAGCAGCTCCAACACGGCGCCAGTTGTCATCAAAGACATCTACCGACCGACAAATCTGGTGGATGGGATGCGAGCCGACAAGGGCCACAAGCTCGTGCAGCTTGTTGAGCTGCCGAAGTTCGCGGGCAATAGCTTGCTCCCAAAATCTGCGCCAACTACTACTTTGAAGAATTCGCCCTCACCAGTGGTTGCCCGTTATGTTGGCCAAGGGAGGGAGACTCAAACGCCCACGGAGGGTGTTGAGGCTCTTGAGATGTCAAATCTGACGGTTGGCAGCAAACTCCCAAGCACAAAGGGTGTTGGCCCGAAAGTTAACGATGAGTGGCTCATCGAGCTTTGAATGCGTGTTTCTGTTAGGTGTGTTCTGAAGTTCGAGAATGAAAACTGCGGATGCTAGGTATTTTTGCTTGCGTGTTTTGAATGCCATAATAGTCAAAGGATGGGCCAATATGTACCTACGGTGCAGAAGCGCCAGTTAATTCCCACTTACTCCACGTACTCAAGGAGTCTGACAGTTTAGTAATATGACTTATTCGTCACTTTGCCTTCATTCTCTCTCCATGATTCAATCTCTCAACGTGTGCAGTCCGGCAGCTAAGATAGCTGGTTATACAAGAGGGCGGAGTCTAATGTGTCCGTATTGGGACGGTGATGTAGATGGATGCCTTAGCCATGGACATGAAATCCTCTAGTCACACACAACAAGGAGAAATCGGGCAAGTGTCCTCCCCAACGCAACCCCTTTTCTTCAGCCTGTCAACACGGCAGTGAGAATAGACTTGAGAAACCCTGCAAATAATGAAAGGAAGAAGGGGCTTTCAGCCATCAGTGGTACTTGCAGTGCATCATGCACCCACAATCTGTATGATGTCAAGCAAGATCCTGTATCCTAATTGCATTGGGGCATGTTGGAGCTTTGGTGTTGGGGCGTGAAGCACCAAATGTCTTGCGTATCTCGCAGGACGGGGCAGAGCACAGCATGGCAGAGGCCACAGGGAAAAGACACTGATTTGGAATGATGACCGTGAGACAGACGAGAACAAGGACGGACGGATAAAGAGCAAAGCTGGGACAATGGCAGCTAGGCACCAAGTAATCCGACAACGCAAACATCCGATATCGATACCAAAAAAAACGGTAGGATGAGCTGAGGTGATCCCAAACCGCCCTCTCGAGCCACAAGTCGTAGCTCGTACGGTCCGCTTCTGCGGCTGGGCAACCTCAGCTTTGCTCCATTTGCAATGTCTTTGGTACCTTACCGAGGCAGTACAATACGTACATTGTAGGAGAAGGATCCCATATCGTCCTTGTACGACGGCAGAGGTGGGGGCACCACCGAATGGGAGCTGGGGAGAGCCCCAAACGACTGCCTATCCGCGAGTCGGAGGACGAACCGCGGGTACCTAGCTGCGCCATCTTGCTAATTAGGTTAAGAAAATGTATTCCCATGACATCAGTGAAACAAAATGACCTCGCCGTAGCTGAGCATCCTGCGGCCCGAACCTTATCGAGCCTTTGAGGCGTCAGAATGAGGGATCGGCGGGGAAGCTATGAGGGAGCAGGTACAGGAAAGCGTCAACGTTTATCCCACCGTGGGGACCCAGAGTGAGGGATGGGGGCCGACTGTGTAGCGACGTAGGGTTCGATCTGTGTAGACAACATGAAGCGTGGCGTCTGGATTCGCCTGTGATTCGGCCCTACCTGATAGTGAACACGGGGCGTTGGTGCCCGTTAGCGTCTTCACCAATCCTGCCTAGGTAATGCTTCAGGTGGCATAACGCCTCGGGTTCCGGAGATATGTTCCCATTCTTTCTCCCCTGCCATCACGGAAGAAAATTTATGACGCGTGCTCCGATCGTGGCGGTTACACACCGTCTTCCGGCACAGCTAGCGCCACTACCTCGGCTCGCCACACTCTGACCGCTTCACCGGTCATCGAGAAGAAGGAGTAGAAATGATTTCGCAACTGACAAGTCAATCCAATGTGCATATTTCGCTCGTCACACGCCTATTCGGCGAGCGGGAGAAAGTCGATAGTCATATCCTCGTCTGTGATTTATAATGCCCGTCCCATGGTAAACTGCCAAATGCCTTCACCGAAGCCGGGTCTTGATCGCCGACATGTCTTGAATTGGCCTCGGTCGTGGTCGGAATGAACCACAAGACCCTCGCCCAAAGAAGAACCTCGCATATGCTGCACCATACCCTCGTGTTTGGCCTGCTTCAGAGGGTGGCTGGGGCGCATTACCGGCATCGCCGCCCGTCGTGGTACAATGGAAGCCGCATTTTGATTCTGTAGGACAGTGCGGGCTGCTGGCCGTTTGCGTAGTCCTGGGTAGCGCCGGCCGATGGCCCACGAAGAAATGGAGCGCGTGTTGGGCGGCGTCACCTCGGTCGCCTCGCAGAAGAGGGCCGCGCGGGCGAGAGAG
>Ga0247769_1000292_pt1 | contig 12080 bp, 9 predicted proteins | sample UWRJL166409R6_FD_179942 | JGI IMG/M metagenome (GOLD analysis project Ga0247769, IMG submission 179942) | Plant litter microbial communities from Arlington Agricultural Research Station in Wisconsin, United States - UWRJ-L166-409R-6 | ecosystem: Environmental > Terrestrial > Plant litter >... | reverse complement strand
CAGCCGACGCCGTTCTCCTTGGGCGTATCAAACTCGTCCCAGTACTGGTCCTCCTCGACGCGCTTGCGCTCGTTCGGCGTCGTCATCTCCAGCCATGGCTCACGCGGCAATTGCCTCGCGGGCGCATTGGCAGGGCAGTGCTGGATCGTCGTGTGGCGGTACCCGAAATCGCGGAAATAGTGGATATCACGAGGGCCGAGCAGGATGCCAGCGGCGAGCGAGTGGATGGGAGCATCGCCCCACTGCGACGGGTTAGCTTGCTCACAGACCATGGGATAACACGGGACAACAAGACATACCCGTTCCATCCAGAATCCTCCGCTGTGGTCCATCATCTGGAAGAAATCCTCGTACTCCTTGCTGCGGAAAAAGTCCAACCGGGCAATCTCGAAATTAGACCAGAAGTGGCACATGTTGTACTTCTCGCCCTCCATGGCCTCGGGATCAATCTCGGGCAGGCTGTTGCGACCGGGCTCGCTCCGCAGAATCTCTTCTGGGAGGGGGGGCTTGTAGTTGGGGTCGTCTTCGGGGACTTCGGGTTCTTTCTCTGGCTGTGGCTCAACAAACATCTCCCACAGACCCTGCGAGGTGATGTTGTTCAGACGCTTGTACGCAGACGCGTAGCGGAAGATGTTGGGGACGGTTTCGCGGAGTTCCTTGACGGCGATGGTGAATCCGTAGGTCTTGTTATGCTCAATCATCTTCAGGAAGGGGTCACTGGGAGAGTGTCAGCTCAGGGTGGAAGGGCGGGGAGAGGCGCGAGGGAACGTACTATGTGATATCGCAGAAGTACTTGATCTCGGGCTCCAACCGCCAGTACCACTCGTACTTGGCGAGAAGAGGGTGCTTGTAGAAGAACCTGGGTCTTGTCAGCCATCAATCCCGAGACAAACATCCAGAGGCGCCAACATACCCCGAGTAGAACCTGCACATGGAATGGTAACTCTCCAGCCCTCCGTACATGACAGCGGCATCGCCCTGCTTGGCAATGCCTTCCTTGGCCACCTTAGGGTCAATCCAGTCGGGATATCCCCACATGTCGGGCCCAACCTTGCCGAATTCCACCTTGGCATTCGTGTAGTTCTTGACGGTGTCCTTGAACGTCTGGTTGAAGTCCCCATCGTTGAGGAAGACGTAGGGGTAGTTGTACCACCGATTGAAGTGGCGCTCGATCGACTTCATCGACTGGATGACACCATCGAGCTCCTTGTTTCGCGCAAGAACGACGAAGGCGGCGTTCGCACGCGGTTTGCTCGTGTCGGGCTCGAGACAGCCTGTTACGAAGACTTTGTCGTACTTGTCGTTGATTTTTCTGCGCCAATTAGCACCAGAGCGAAGAGAAGGACGCGGGGGCCAGCACTCACTTTATTGCCGGGGGAGCTCCGGCGGGCATCAGTATCCTCGCCGGAGAGCTAGGATGGCGCACGAAGAGCACGAGGATCAGGAAGACCACCATGCAGGGAAAGAAGACGACGACGCCGAGCGGCACTGAGACGCTCGAGTTGCCTCGCAGCCGCAGCGGCCTCTTGAGGTAGGCAGCGCGCGACGCCCACGTCCTCCTGGTTCGCGATTTGTCCTTCTCATCTGTGACGGGGAGTTGCGGAGGGCCGCCGGCAGGTATGTACCTGCCGGCTCGACGGAGGAGATCCATCGTGATGGATTCCGCAGCGGGGGCGCTCTTCGCGCAAATGCCGCTCTGGAGGTTATCGGCGATGGAGGATTTCCGGGTGAAGATGGCTTGCTGGACGGAATTGGCAGGGAGAGCTGTTTTGCCGTCCGTGTCTCGAATCGAAAGGGGGCCGCACGCTTGGCTTGGCAATTAAAAAAGGCTAGATAAGCAGCGAGGAAAAAAAGGCCCAGAAGAGAAAAGCGGATGCCACGCCGACGCCTCTGGTCGCAGGCCCAAAAACCAACCGATGCACGAAGTGAATGGCAAGTGAAAACACGAGCTTTTCCCCGGGACGGATTGGAAGGATGGGAAGCTGGGGGTCGAAAGACTCTGTCCCCGGAACGAGGCCTCGGGGTCGGGGCTGTTACGCGTCAGAACTCGGAAGCTGAGCAGACGATTTGCCCGCGGGTGGGCCGAGGAGCTGCCGCTGTTGAGTCGCGTCAAACAGGGTGCAGGCGTCGCTGTGCTGTCGACATGGACGACGACGACGACGCAACGAGATGGCGCGCTGGACCGTATTTCTGAATTGCCGCCGCTTGTCGGTGGTTCTGACAGCGAGGAGAGAGGGCGAGATCTGGAATCGGAAATGGCACAGCCAAGTTGGCTCCTCCCCCGTCAGCGAAAAATTGTTAGGAGAGATTGGAGGAATCCGCTTTGCGCGGCCAATCAGGGGCCGAGAATGGACGTGTTTGCATGCAGGGCCCGAGCAAGTCAGGGGCTGACAGGCCGTTGCCAGCTGCCATCCGAAAGAACACATCCACCCTCGGATGCGGCCGTCGGCTGGCGGAGTGGAAGCTGGCTGGAATCTGAGGCGGGCCGTTGTGGCAAGCCACGTCTAAAAATACGCCGTTTTGAGTCGAATCATTGTGTTTTGTCGCAGCTTGTTCTTTCGTCACGTCACTGCCCCTTTTCTCTCTTCTGCTCCGCCAATCGCCACTGTCAGGGGCAGCCGCAGTCGATTTTGAGCCTCGAGCGATGCAACGGGCGACGGACAAAGACTGCAAGCCGGGCCATGCTGAAACATCCAGCAGCAACGGTGCTCCACCGGCCGGAGCCAGTCTCAAACCCGCAATGGTGCAGCAGAGTGCCAGAGAAGCACATCGCCAAGGGCCTAGAACTCGAACTAGAACTACTGTGGAGATCTCGTCGAGGACTCTAGTCACTAGAGTCTAGTGTGCGAATGGCAGCATGAACGATCGCGCATCGGTCACCACGGCCAGAACGTCGCTTGTTATGTCCTTTTGTTTTGAATTGGAGCCTCCCGGATAATTGGATAAGATAGGTACTGGCGACATTCCAGGACAAAGGACTGAACAATAGGTTACCAAAGTCGTGTTTTCATTGTCATCCGGCCTCGGGCAGAGATGCATCGGAAAATAAACAGCCAGGAGCTCCGATTACCGGCATCGTGGACGAGTTTGACCATGATTCGCGGGCCTCGGCGGACGGGCCGGGATGGAGGGGAGCTCATTCCGGCAGCCCGGCAATATCGCCGCGAACCGAGCCGAGGACCAACTTGGTCAGGTCAAATTCTCGTTTTCCCTCTTTGGGTTCGCAGATTGCGTCGCTGTTTGTGGCTCGTCAGGCTCAAGTGAGTATGTCCCCGAATGGCCCAGCGACTCTCGACGGCAAGACGGCGACGAGCTCTGCCGAATGCCGAATACTGGTGGAAGCCAAGCAGCCGCGTGTTTACCTATTTATAATCTTACAAAGCACGCGGTGATGCAGGGTCTTTCTCAGCACTTGCAGCTTTTAACCCGGTGCCAGATTGGATGAGGGTTGAAACCTGAATACGATATCAACCCAAGAAGATGCGGTCCACAGCACGCCCCTCAATCCGTTTCCAGTATGCTCATCTACGACAGCCTCTGCCTAGGAGGTAAGACGTCGACGTCAGGAGGGGCACAGCACTTGCACCGGGTCTGGATAGACCCAGGGAGGAGGCCGTAACCGGGAATGTTGCTCTGTTTGCTTCCCAACCCTCCGATACGGACAGAGTACGACACCACCCAGGTGGCCGACTCAGGCGGACGGGATGTGCATATTTCACCCTCATCGGCCCAAATGCCGGGCCCGGGAGCAGAGCCCGCGATGCATTTGCCGTCCCTCGCTCCCTGGACGAGGGTCTCCCCAGTCATGTGTCGTGGGGTGTCGTCTCCCGGCTCAAATGAGCCGGTGGCTCCCACTGTGTCGTCCCCGGTTGATTGGACGAGCCGCATCGGGTCAATTGCCCTATCCACCTCGTGGTCTTCCAGAAGCATGAAGTGCTGATCTACAGCATCACGGTCTGTGGGCTAAATTGCCCTTGTCGGGACTCCATTGGCCAACCATCACCACTAACACCCTCGATCCCCATCCGACCCCCCTTACCACTATCGCCTCGCCCCAGACTTAAGGACGACCATCATATAGCTCGTGGCGTGTGTTGATTATACTGATGTGGTCTTGGGGGAATTTGCTCGTAATATCCCCAGACAACCATATTTGTACTGCGGCAGATAGATGGCTTCCTTCCGAGAGCGAATAGTCCCCGTTCGTCCTAGCCGAAAGATCCGTAAGGCTGGGCGTCCGTTCTCCCCCCCGCCATGGCTGTGGTGGGTGGTACAGAGTAGACATATAGACCCGGTTCTAATGTCCAGCCCATCGTTGTTTTGGAGAGCTCCCCTCGCATACCACCACCACTTCAAGTTGTCGGCACGGATTACTGCTGCTCGTCAAGATGCGTGGAGTCCAGAGTGCTGTCGTCCTCGCCTCTCTTCTGTCCAGAGCGGTTGATGCTGCCGTGCTGGAGAAGAAGGCGTGGAGTTTCAAAAAGTGAATTTCTCGTCTCCCGTGGACCGTCCAGCTGGTATGGGTGTTGACATGCAACAGTGTCGCCATCCGCAACGGCCTCTACCCGCTCGATGTCGTCGACAAGCTAGAGGAGGCCACCATACCCAAGGTCGAGGCGTGGATGGCCAAGAAGGCCGGCAAGACCAACTGCACGCTGGAGAATGCCGCGATCCGTCGCGAGTGGTACGTCTCCTCTTTCTTTACTTTCTTTCCTTTCTTTCCTTCACTAACACCAAACGTAGGAGCGACCTCTCCATCGCCGAGCGGGAGGACTACATCAAGGCCGTCCTCTGCCTGCAGTCCAAGCCGGCCAAGGCGCCCAAGGACAGGGTGCCCGGCGCCCTCAGCCGCTTCGACGACTTCGTCGCTACCCACATGACCACGACGGGCCCCCTCCACGGCCCGCAGCAACTCTTCGGCGGCCACCGCTACTACATCTGGGTGTACGAGAAGGCCCTCCGCGAGGAGTGCGGGTACAAGGGCTACCAGCCGTACATGAACTACGACCGCTACGCGCAGGACCCCATCAACTCGCCCATGTTCAACGGGAACGCGACTAGCATGGGCGGCAACGGCGCGCCGAGCAGCTACCCCGGCGTGGTCATGCCGTACAGGCGGCCGTATGACAAGATCCCCGCTGCCGGGGGAGGCGGTTGCGTGACGACGGGGCCGTTTAAGGAGTAAGCGTCTGTCTCTGTTTTCTCTCTTTCGCTTCTCCTTCTTTTCTATTCTTCCCTGCCAATATTCATCATATCGGCATCCTGCTGACTTGCATCGCAGCATGGTGGTCAGCCTCGGCCCCCTCTCCACCGTCGTCAGGGGTATTAAGTCCAACCCCCGCGCCGACGGGCTGGGCAGCAACCCGCGCTGCCTCCGCCGCGACGTCAACCGGGAATCGGCCCTCGGCGCGACGGCCAACTACACGTACAGCTTGATCATGGACCACCCCAATATCGACGCCTTTTACAACCGCTACCTGGGCCAGCCGCAGCTGCAGAACGACGCCCATCCGTGGGGGGTGGGTGCTTTACTTATAACCTGTTCCCTTTCATCCATCTCCCATTCAGGGTGTGGATAGAAATCAAACGATGACATATGGATAATAGATGCTAACTATATGATTTACAAACAATACAGCTCCACAACGCAGGCCATTACATCATGGGCGGCGATCCCGGCGGCGTAAGCTTTTTCGTCTCCTCTCCCCCTCCCTTCCTTCCTTCCCCTCCTTCCTTCCCCTTCCCCTTTCTTCCTTCCTCTCATCTAATCTAATGCGACCCCACCCCAACCCTCTGATTTTCCAACTCTAATACTAATTATGAAAAACACAGGATTTCTACGCCTCCCCCGGCGATCCAGCCTTCTACTTCCACCACGGCATGCTCGACCGCGTCTGGTGGCTCTGGCAGATGCAGGACCCGGAGAAGCGCGTGCCCATGATCCCCACAGGCGCAATGCCGGGGATGCCGGGGATGCCGGGCATGGGCTTCGGCGGCGCGGGCGGGCAGGGCGGCGAGGTGATCGATCTCAACTGGTCGGCGCCCAAGGTGAATGTCAAGGACGTGCATGATAGCCTCGGGGGGTTGAACGGGGAGATGTGTTATATCTATGTCTAGACATGGGTGGATAGACTGGAGAACTGTGACCTAGAAGAGGAGGGAGGGAGGGAGGGAGGGAGGGAGGGAAGTGGTCAGGTGGTCTGGTTTGGTGCATGTGGGTGGGTGTTGGTGTCTGAGAGTTGATAGAGATGAGGGCTGGAGTTGGACTGCTACATTGTATTGTACATGTAGGTAAAGCAAAGAGGAGAGCATAGGTACCTATCTACCTACCTTACGGAGTAGCAGCTAGGTACTATGGAGAGGTAGGTAGGTAGGGATGAATGGCATCTTGTCAGGTGTTTTTGTATCTAGGTTACCTTGAATGGGATGGTAAAGTACCTACCTAGGTAGTTAGTTTCATGATAACTTTTTGATATGATATCAAACCAGAATGTAACTGATACATCCTTCTCGTCAAGGCTTGGGTAGTCGCGTAGGCGCTTGTACCTAGGTAGCAGTAAGACGTCAGGGTGATGAGGAGTCCTGATTTGTCTCCTAGTAAGAGACATCCGGTGAGGTGAGCTCTGGTCTCGAGATTCATCCTCCCAAGGAAAGTAACGAGGAGCTTGATACGTAGCTTGGGTGGTTATGAAGCCGGATCCGATCGGGTGACGGTGAGCTCGAAGCTGGTCCGGGTTACCTTCAGAGACGTCCTGCTGTGTCTCTGACAAGTCAAGTCATATTAAACTCTGTGATGCCCTTGTAACATGAAGACGTCCCCTCCTGAACAAAGGTGGAGGCAGTAGGCTGATGCGGCCCGTGCTTACGATCTACATCGCTGTTTTCGAATTTTAGTTCTTCCTTAAAACGCTTCTACTCACCTTGTGTCGGTGAACTAGTGACCTGACCATCATTTGGACAACAGGACCGCCCAACATGAGCGAAAACGCCCAAGGCATCATCGCCCCGGCCGCCGGGGAAATCCAAAGGGAGTGCCAGGTCTGCGATGCCACGGCGCCGAAGCCCCTCTCCCTGTGCGCGGCCTGCCGTGTTGGTCTTCCACTGTTGTCGCGACCACCAAGTCGAGGATGAAGACGCCCACAAATTTGTCTGCTTCACCATCGAAGTAGCCAGGAGGCTTATGAACGATGCCAAAGCCGCCGTCCTCGCTATGGACCCGGACATCTTCACCCCTGGGCCTGACAACATGTTTTACGGCCGATTCTTCCGCGGCGGTGATAAATGCCAGCTGTACATCCGCAGGATGTTTGCCTACGCCATGGTTTTGGCAAAAGCGGGCACGCAGCAGGGCCTTGCGGATGCGCTCAAAGTCCACCACGAGATGCGCCTGCTCGATCGCGGCTTCGCTATGGGCTCGCACAGGATCATTCCCGGCCTGTTGATTCGGCTCGACGGAGACCAGGAAGTCATGACTTTTGTGCGTGGCATATGCGCAACATAGACCCCGCTCATCCTTGGGACGATCAATGGGAAGAGGACACGACTCTGCCGATGCTGGACCTCTACGACGCGGATCCCTCCAAGTCTGTCCGTGCTTGGTTGACAGACGCCGGAATGACGAACCGGCTCGAAATCCCGGCTCACGTGCTCTTGGTCCTACTGCGGCTGTCGGAAGCACTGGTGAAGGCGGTGCAGTTGAAGAGGGCCGATCCTGCGCTTTCTCCGCCGGAGCTCATTGAAGCCGTTCGCGAGACCTGCCCATCCGACATCCTTTCGAGGCATCCCGAGTGGCTCGCCGAGGCCGATACCATCGAAAAGCGCCACACTGCTGTTTTCCGAAACGCCCTGCTCCTCTATAGCACCACTGAAAATTACAACCCGCTGTACTTTCGGATGATACTGTATCCAGATGAGAAAGAAAGTTACAGGGATAGCCTTCTTCCTGTTCGCGCGTCTGGCTCGCCGTACGAGGCAGAGATGGCGTTCGAGGAGACACACCTAGCGTGGAACACAAGTAAATGGACCCTCGACATATTGTTTAAAATATTCGTGGACCTTAATTCTTTGTACATTTAGTATACACAAAAACATCAAATCGATGCTGGGATCGGTTGCCCTTCTCCGACGGACCTGCTTCGAACCGCGAGTGGTCCGGAGTGCTTGTCGTCTGAAACGTTGCTAGCCCCCCACGCTCTGAGAAGCCCACGCCAGTTCAGACGGCCACCCCCACGGGGTCCTCGTTTGAGACAGTTGGGTTGGTTTTCTGGGGCACCTCCGAGGACCACACCTTCTCGCCATCGAGTCGCGGGTCACCAGAGACAACTGTCGCGGCGCTGAACTGGTCTTCCGCTGCCGCTGCCGGGGCAGGCGCACATCTCGACCGCGCACATGTCGTTTTCTTTGGCTCTCCTTTGTCGTGTAGAACCTGCGTTTTCATCTCTCGGTCACGAAAGCGGAAGTGTACGTATAAGCACTCGACAGCCCTCTAGGGGAGAGAGCAAGAATACGTGCGCACGTCCAGGGGGACCCGGAGCGACGCCGTTGTACGCGCAGCTGTTTGTCGTGGGCGCCGGGTCGCCCCTTCATTTCCGATGGTCCCTCTCCACCACGTACCGGCGACGGCACCCTCTCCGACCGTGAGGAGGGGAGGTGGCTTGCTTCTGTGCATTCCCTTTCGACTTCCACACATCGCTGAGCGTTGCTACTCTGAAGCGGTGCTGCAGGACCTCTCGGAGCCGTCTACGGCAGCCCCTGAGTGGTGGAAAAAGGGGGGGCAGGTGGACAACTCGGCACTTTTTGGGGATGGCGGCGTTTGCTGCCAGGACTCGACCGTGGTTCAGGACCGCTCTCCGCTGCCATTCGGTGCGCTTGGCGGGCTAGACCGCAGATGAGACACAGGAAAGATGGTGTTGAGGCTCCCCCACCTACCGTCGAATGTAGACTCTGGGTCCCCAGTCGGACGATGGATGGTGACGCCAAGCGTTACTCTTGCATCGTCCGCATCTCGTCCGCATCTAGACCCAGACCTCCGGGTTTTCTGGTAAATCGTAGGCGAGCAGCGCCAGGTATGATCTTAGCATTCAACGCGCAACAGTCCAACGCCTTGGGATGTCTCCTCAGACGTTGAAGAATCTCCAAAGGGCGTTATTGTTCATGGCGCGAAGCCAGGCTGGAATTTCCAGCCTGGAAACTCGGCACGCCACGTGGCGCGAGAAGCAGAGCGACGAGGGCCTCCTGCGTTGGAGGGAGAAAGGGGCGCGCAGCTTGCGGCCCACGTGTCTGCAGTCAGTCGAACTTTTGTTGCGCCATGCCGGTTGTGGCTGCGGGCTCATCTGTCTGTCTCGTGGCCCCTGGATCTCGAGTGACGAGTCCTCGCCCTCACTTCCGGTTCGTGTTGCCGGTCAGGTAATCTGGAAACGCTGATGAACCCACAAGTGAGGAAACAAATCGCAGGATACCTTCCTAATGCGGGAGTAGACGTTGGTCTTCGGCTGTGGAGTGAACTACTAGCGACTAGCCCGTACTATCAGAAAAGAGCCCGGTGTTTGCCGCTGTTTTCCGCATCGTAGGCTGCATTATGCGCAGTTGACGATGCAGGGTCATGGAAGATCAGATTCATGATCTGTCACTTTCTCGTTCAATGTTGCTGACGTGCAAAACTCAGGGGGCCACTTATACAGAGGCGTGCAATGGCCCAGCTGCGACCTGACCGTCGGCCCGTGGCGATCACGCCGACATCGAGCGAGCTCGGTATCAGCGAGCCAGTGCTCCTGCGGTAGTGTGTTTGGTAATGCCACAGCTGGGGAGCTAGGCAAAGCATCCTATTTTCGGTCTGGAGCCACTCAACACCACCAGCTAGCACCACAGGCTAACATCAGCAGATCGCGGAGGAAATCGCGCAAGTCTACACTAGAAAAGGGGCCGGAAGATCGCGAGAACTCGAGATTTGCCCCTTTCGGTGACCCCAGAGGTGGCACTGAGCCTGTCTCGGCGGCTTCCGAAGCCTCTCTGTCAGACGCCCCAGCTCCCCTGGAGATTGCTGCGACGTGCGTGGTCATCTTGCCTTGGCGACAGAGCCCCTTCTTGCCAACGCTGCTGCGCGTTCAACAGCTCGACGGCACCCCATTTGCCGCTGCCCAATAAAGCCACCGCTCCAGAGGTGAGCATTCGACGGTGAGCCTCGGTGACTGGGCGCCCGGCTGGGCAGAGAGCAAACCGCACACTGGACCACGGGATCGAGCCTGACAACGACGCGGTGTCACGTCGGCAACGTCTCCCCTTCTTTCCTGATGAGAGGAGGACGCGTGCACCCTCTTGGGAGTTGGGGGGAGGGGTTGGTCAAGGCCGAATTTAATTGGCTCTAACCGAGCCTGGCGAGGGGAATGCGATTTTCCTGAGCACCCCGTGACCTTTTCCGTCGAATGGGGTTCGAGGGACTCTGGAACGGCTGATTTGGGATGGTGAGTGAGACCCAGAAGGCAGCTCCCGGCAGGCACCGCAAGGTCCCAGGACCCCGAGTGTGAATCCAGACGGGAGTCCAGACTGCACTCGCACTCTGCAGTTCGGGCAGCCTGCGTGTGCTGTGCTGTCGAGCACTCGGACAGGCCGCGCAAAAATTCGATGCTCGACAGCGCCCCACTGCCCGTCCCGTCCACATCTGCCATCTTGCCCAGAATACTACTACTGCTGGGCCTGCTGTAGTGTCCAGGGTCTTTGCCGCATGAGACACGAGCATCCTTGATTAATGACGGCTAAGACTAGCTGCTGAAGCACTGCGCAGGAGAAAAACGACAGGAAAGGAGAGAAAACCACCACCGGGGTTTGATGAGCTGGGGCGAGAGCGAGGGGACCGACACACAATGCCCTGGCGCAGTGGCAGCAACAGCTCGACGCGCTAGCAGCGAGAGTGTTGAACCGGGGTGTGATATTGGCAGGGAAGTGCAGCACAGCAGCGCAGTGCAGACGCACCAGTGCAGCCGTCGCTTTTTGGTGGAGGGGGAGTGGGTGTGGAGAATTTCCGGGGAAAGGAGGAGGGGTTCAGCAATTGTCCAAACAGAAGAGCGCAAGAGCCGAAAGAGGGGGGCTTCCTGGTTGCAGGGATGGTGCTCGCTGGCAGGTTGCACTTCGCAGGCCCGCCGTCTCGCAGCTTGCAGGTCGCAGTCTGGGTCTCGAGCTGTGTCGCACTTTCTTTCCATTCGACTTCCTCGCTGCGACACTCAAAAGCAACGAATTGCTCCTTTTCGATTACGCCATGGAAATTCGACGACTGGTTCTCCGCTGACCTTCCGGCCTGCTCTTCTGCCTGTTTCCGGCGCCGAGCAGCGCCCGCAGCGACCGCAGCAGCGGCACTGGACGGCAAAGGAGCACCTTACGACGCAGAAACAGGGCCGCTCATGAAGTTTGCCAGACCGACTCTCTGCTTCTCCTTGCCTGCCCGGCTTTCCATTGCCTGCTGTCTCGTCTGCTGACATCGTCGTTGACTATATCGCGCTGCGATCTCACAACTCACGAGACACCTGGTGCCACCACACCACAAACCGGCTCATAGGCTCGGAAACCTCCATCTGGCAACCTCTCGTCCCCCCGAACGGATCACCAGCCCAGGACAACGCCGGACTTGGCAAGCAGCAGACGGCCAGCCAACCAGCTCGGGAGAGCAGGAGCGAGCAGTTGGCGTCGGTCTGCCTCAGCACCCGCTGCGAAGGTCGCCCACTTGCCACCTCGGCGCTCCCCAGCTTTTGGACACCACCCCCCCAGGATGAGAGCCCATGTCGCGCGACACCTTGCCCAGAATTAGTTAGACCACCGCTGGGCTGCTGCACCGACATCCTCGTCTGGCTAGGACGGCCTGGTGCTTTTCATCACCCTCCCGGCCTCTAACTCTCGCACAAGTCACTTTCCCCAGTTAATTTGACCCCAGGTGCTGACCTCCCTGGATCCCCCGGTTGTGCGTCTCGGAGCCAGATCTCCAGCCTTTCCCCGCCCCGCCTGACACCGCCTGGCTGGACGCTGCCCCGTTGGTCAGGGCTCGCTGCGCTTGTCGCCTGTCACCCCAGATCCCGGCATTCGTGTTTCCCAGG
>Ga0247769_1000291_pt1 | contig 12082 bp, 16 predicted proteins | sample UWRJL166409R6_FD_179942 | JGI IMG/M metagenome (GOLD analysis project Ga0247769, IMG submission 179942) | Plant litter microbial communities from Arlington Agricultural Research Station in Wisconsin, United States - UWRJ-L166-409R-6 | ecosystem: Environmental > Terrestrial > Plant litter >... | reverse complement strand
AGCTTGTCGCCCGTCCCAACATCTTCTGCGCTCCTGATTAATGTGCCTTATCAATGCGCATTTTCACCCCACGGACTTAGCCACATTGACTTGCAAGTACGAATACATACGCGTACGCGGCGAATCGCTGTCCTTGCATTAGCTTCTCTTTCGCGGCCTTGTTCATCGGGCGTCTGGCAGCGTGGGGTCGAACGCTCTCATCACGGGTCCCCAGTACTCCAGACACGCCCCCCTTTTTCTATTTTTGCAAGTTAGCCCAGGGACGTTCGAAGCACGTCAATGATGGCGACCAAAGCAGGCGATATCGGCGCATCCAAAGGCGATGTAGATCAGCCTGTCGGCGCTGCTCCTCCAGTTCCTCCAGCTTCAACTGAGACGAAGATCGCAACTGTGGAGGATGTTGACGATATACCCGACCCGGATGAGGACGACCTCGATGATCTTGACGGTGAGTGCACTAGCGCCAGGGTACCTGTGAGACACGCGAGACTATCGCCGCAACTAATACTTCTTGCTCATCCGCAGACATGCTTGATGAATTTTCCGCCGTGAAGATCGACTCAAAGCGACCAGATGTCCCACCAGCACCGGGTAGGCCAGCAGCCGTAAACACTTCCTCTCAAGAACCGAAGCTCGAGGATATTCTCTCCGACGATGAGTTTGCCAAGCAGCTCCAGGCTGGCATGGCAGACCTGCTGGGGGAAATGGAGAACTCGGTATGCTACGTCACATTGCGTAACTGACAGAACGACCCCAGCCTAATATGTTTGCAGCCGGAGATGCAGGCCCAGTTTGACAGTATTTTCAAAGAGCTGGGAGCCGCGGCATCCGAGACAGCAGCCGGCGCAGCGGAACAGATTCCTTCATCCAGCAGCACGGCCCCCGGAACCGAGGCCGCAGCCACAGCGGCGGACGCTAGCTTCCAGGAAACTATCAAGCGGACTATGGAGCGCATGCAGGCATCCGGTGAGCAGGCCACCGCTGCAGCTGCAGCCGAGAGTTCGGATGACTTCCTCGCGGAACTGCTGAAACAAATGCAGAGCGGTGGGGTGGAGGGCGAGGGCAACGAAGAGGAATTCTCCAAGATGCTCCTGGGTATGATGGAGCAGCTTACGAACAAGGAAATCCTGTATGAGCCCATGAAGGAGCTGAATGACAAGTTCCCCGACTGGCTTGAGAAGAACAAGGAGAAAACCGCCAAGGAAGACCTCAAGCGGTATGAGGAGCAGCAGACTCTGGTCAAGGAGATCGTCGCCAAGTTCGAGGAGCCAACGTATTCAGACGCAAACGCGGCGGACCGCGAGTATATCGTTGACAGGATGCAAAAGGTATATATGCGATTAACCCTGCTCTTAACAGTTCTACTACTGATACAGAAACAGATGCAAGCCGCGGGATCCCCGCCTCCCGATCTAGTCGGGGATATGCCCTCCACCCAGGATGTGCTGAATATGCCTGATGAGTCCTGTAATCCCCAATAGCGCTGGGGATAAATAATTTGGACAAAGCCGCTAGTATAACAAAGTTCCATGCCCAATCCGTGAACGCCGATTCGACACCCCATGCAATCCCTTAGCCTATTCCCTACCGACGGTGCATAGACCGATAGAACCCCAGTTGATACCACACGGATAAATAAAACAGCGAATGGAAGCTAATCAAGACATGTCCACGTCTTCGGACATCGTTTGGTCGCTCTGCTTTGCAGAGATAAGTTCCATGAATATGGAATCATAGTCCTCATCGTCGGAGAAGTACATGGACTCAGATCTGCTCCTCGATGATGCCGTTTCTGTCGGCTGTGATGCCAGCGCAAGCAGTGCGTCGATCTCAGCCTGCTCCTGCTGCTCCATGGCGTCGACCATCATGGAGTCCATATCGATTGCCTCGTCGGAATGTGACGGGGGCGGTGGCTGCGAGGCGACTTCGTCCTCGATGTCCTCTATCCTGATGAATCCCTCGGCATCGGACTCCTTGGCCTGCTGGATTTCGCGGCTGAGACGCCACCACTCAAGCTTGAGTAGCTACGGGGGCGATTGGGTCAGCAAAATGGAGGCCAGGGTAGACATACGCTCGGAAACATGACCTACCTCATCACCGCCACCTCTCCTTTCCCACTTCTGGTCCTCGGTCCGCTGACGGACGTTCTGGAGGAACAATCGTCTTCGCCCCTCTTGTGCATCCTCGCGCCGCTTCACAATGGGATTCGGTCGCGGGTTACGCGACGCGTACTTGAATCTGCTATTCTGTTCGTGTCGTGCTGTTATGGGCGAGGATTGTGGGCCGGCGGCGGGGCTAGAATAGCCTGCGTCCCGTAGGGTTGGCGACGTGGAGGAGGCTCGCAATGGGGATGACGAGAGCGGCGATGGTACGGCCGGGCGATACACCGACGGTGGCGGTGACGGATACGCGTCGAGGCCGAAGGTGAACGCGGGGGTTGGTAATACAGTGAACATTCTGAATGCCTGGCTCCGATCGTGCATCTGTGGGTGGTCGACGCAGGGAAGAAGTGGAAGAGGGAAGGTGTGGGTTGCCAGTGGTTATGATCCCATGAGACGTCAAGTGGACTGGAGCTGTGCTTTATAAAGGAGAGCTGAAAGTGCGCTGTGGGATGGATGTCAATCTGTTTCGCAGGGCAAGACGCGGTGCAGGGATTTAGAGGCGCGCTAACGAGCCTCGAGTGCGAACGCGCGTGATCGCGCTGTTTGACCCCGGAAAGTGCCGCACGGGCCAGATTCTGTGCTTGCTTCTTCCCACCACCGAGTCTGTACCAAGCGCTCTGTTCACCCCTGAAGTGTCAATAGCATTTCCAGATCATTTGAGAAAGCGACAGAGATGAGGTTCGAAGACTCCGTCACAGAATGGCGGGTCTCGCTGTGCCCATCAACTGTTTCTTTGTCCGCTTTCTCTTCCTGTGTTTTAGCTTGAACGGGCTTCGGAATGCATTTAGGCATTCGCTAAGGGCACAATGGACTCGACAACAGATTCCGTGATCCTCGTCTTCACAAAGCTTACCCAGGTCGTTCTCGACAGCGTTCGTTCTACAGTGAGTAAAACTCACAGCGTAGGTGACTGAAAATAGCGTCATATGTTTTAACGAACCCCTCCTTCATGGGGTCAAAAGCCTTAGTCGCATTATATTTCCAAGGGCCCCTCGTTGGATGCTCGCCCGGGACCGAGAATGGTGAAGGGATAGCAACCTCGGTCTTCCTCCTAACAACCACATACGGCCATAGATGGTGGAGAACTCGGGATCCCGTCCGCTCTCCCTTAGACAACCCACCAATCGCTGGATCAGTAGTTGGTTCGGTGACGACCAGCGAATCCCCAGTGCTGTATGTCTTTTGCTTGTCTCCAAGCTCTTTTTTTGTATTTACCCCTTTTGATCTCATAGATGTACAATACTTTCGGGTCATGTCGTACCAGCTGGCGGCCGACAGGTCGGTTCTAAGAACCCTCGGCGCATTGCCTACTAACTCGCGTGATAGCAAGCGGGAACATGCCTTGAATGCCCTGGGAGAGTGGCGTCAGTGTTGGGTTTCGAAGGCGCTAGGAAGAAGCGATTCAGTTCAATGCCTGGGTAACTTCGATGTGGGAGAACTTGGCAAGTGGAATCTACTTCGCCTGTCTCCGGATACCACACATGGTTGCTGCTGACAGACCAAGCTGTGAGAGATGTACGGATTCGACTCTATGTATAAAACTGGGTCTATGTGAACAAAGAAGCACGTCTCGAAGACTCCAATAAACTCTGTCAGTTACAGGTGATATACTTCGTACACGGCTACGGAGAATCTCGATCACCCGAGCGCGCCCCATGAATAACTGCTAGATACTTGCAATGTTGTATCCCCGGACTTTCCCAGATATATTTTGAGACTACCTCGTCGTAAAAGTACAAAGGATTGTACATTGGTTGATTCTTTCGAGTTCAACAAGGTATATAATTCCAAAGGGTTAGGGTTATTGCGTATCTTCTCTATGTAACACTTGCCTCCTTTCCCCTTCCTGCCTTACATTCTCCGGGAAGCAACGGGAGACTTCATTAAAAATGAGATGAACACAAGCAGGCGCCCTTATAAGCGAAGCTAAGAGCGTAGTAGTACCAAGTCCATCTATAACCGCTCGAAATGGACCAACCTGTGGTGAGTTTTTTTGGACGGGGCAGGGTGAATGAAGCAAACCCGATTTCCTGAACACTAACTTGTTACAAGACACCCGCACCTTCCCGCTTCCTCCTCCCGTCCAAGAGGCAAACCCAAAACACAAGCGCGCATCAAGCCCCATTACAAATCCCAAATGAGACGCCAAACAAGCAAACCGCATTTGGGCCCCATCAGTTTCGCGCCACGCCTCGCTTTTCCGTGCCCACGGCGCCGCGTCCGTCGAACCACCCAGGGGTCGCCTCCCTCGGGACGGCGACGTTGAGGACACCGGCTTCCAGAACGCGGCCGATTCCGGACATCATTGATGATGATGGAAGCCCTCCGAAATCGTCTACAGGCCGGACTACCACATCGCCAACAGATCGTCAATTTCAACTCCCAGAGCCTATCGAGTTTGACTCCTCCTTCGTCTCTCAGTCGCCATACCGGCGGCCGGTCGTTGAGGACCGACACTCCCACCATGGGCGCTCACCAAAGCGGCGCCGAATCTCTGTTGCCTCCATCGCCTCATCCGAGTCGGAATTGGATGTGGTAGCCGACTCCCAGGTTGTCCCCGATGAGACCAGCCACCCTACGCCCATTCCCACATCACTCGGCATCGAGGACCACATCCTCCCGGACAGCTCATTTTATGACGATGGACGTGATGTGGAAATGAATGATGATGATGATGACGATGAGTACGAGAAGCATGACAGCGTCGGCATGGAAATAACCGACTCCTCTTCTCCTCCTCCACCACCGTCCTCTGACCAAGATGAGGAGGACGAGGATAGCAGTGATCACGATCATAACCGTCAGCGCCCAAAGCCACAACAGCCCATCTTCCACAAAGCCCCCCGATTCAAACCTCCAGATCAGCTGCTAAATCACCACCAATCTGAAAATCAGCAACAGGGCTACAACGACAGGGGAGTCGATGAATCCCGCCTCCCGGATATCTTCTCCCCCCAACGACGAGGTCCACGCTATCTCCAAAACGGCGAAGCCGCCGAGCTGCGGAGCTGGCTGGTGCAGGTAAAAGAGACAGAGCTGGAGGGGACACACACCACTGTCCGGCTTGTTATTGAGCAGGTTCGTCAGGGTGGGTCGGCGATGACTCTCGTGACGGGACGGCGGGTACTGGATGGTGGACAGTTGGGGCCCTCCACTCGAGCCATTCTTGCTGGGGAAGGGATAGTAGAAGACGGACTTGGCGGTGGGAGCAACGGTAGGAGGGGAAAAGGCCAAGCTGTGGTACCGGGCGCTATGGTTGCTGTCTCCTGGCCGGTTTGGGATGTCGCGCTCGAGGAGAAGTGGGCAGTAGCATACCGATGGGAGGTGATAGAAGGAGGAGCTGGTTATGCGTCAAAACCCAAGTAAACCTCCAACGTACATGTGTATTCTACGGTGAGGTTGAAGGGGAGACTGGCAATGCTTGTGCGGAATAAGGCCGAGTGAGATGCTTTGTCTGAGGATGATGCAAGGTATTGTAACCTTGCCTACGACGGTAATCCGATATTCACAACAGGTGAGATTTTTCTCTCAACCGACCTAGTTGTCAAGAAGTAAGGAATCTGTGGGGATGCATGATTACTCCATTGCTATGGTAGACTGATAGAGGTAGAGGGACCTGCTGTCCGCAAGGAGGCGTAGGAGCATCATAGCCCCGACCGTGTAAAGGGAGTAATAATTTACAGTTAGACACTTACTATAGAAGGTAGATTCTCAAGTAGCCCAGTGCCAGTCCGCGACAACTTCTGCGAGGAGAGGTAATAGGCGACCGCGGATGTGTGTCCGTTTACAGAGAGCATCCATGCTGCATACCTGCCGTAAATTAATTGGTACTCCCGTCATGGCTCTTTGGCTGGCCAATCCGACAGTTTGGGGGGGGAGATTGCAGTTGAACCAAAACATAGGTACCCAAAGAATCAACCTGCCTGTTGACGGGAGAAGGAGAGAGAGAGAGACCTCTCCAACTCTTGGGGTCTCACATTAGCATACCTTACCTTAGGTGCCTTATCTACCGTAGGCACCTTGGACGGACTCGTTGACAAATGGAGGGCATCATGGCTTCGCCGTCCAATTCTTCCAAATACCAGGCCCTGCCAAGCCTGGCGTCTGCTGTTGCTCCACTGGGTACCTTAACTCGCTATCGTTGGGCCTAAGCCGGGTTTTCCCGCTAGGGTACGGATAGACCAGGGCGTCTTCAACCCCTGTTCAATCAACCACGATCTGTATCCCAACTCACCTAGACGTGAACTACATAGGTAGACACGAAAGTGAGAATCAGAGTTCTTCCCGGCCATTGAAGATCCGAGATACTCTTTGTTCGGATTGTAATCGTCCCAAAAATGGTTTTGAACACATCGCAATAGCCTCCGAAGCGGTCGTGGTTCCATTTTTGGACACTGCCAAAACAGGGCAAACATCAACATCAGGATGCTGCCGAGCGCGCCCCGGCCATCATTGGTGGCATCGTGTCTGCGACTGCGACAAGCAACAAGGTTACCATGGCTGTCAAGATGTTTCTACACCACTCAAGCCAAGAGTTCGGACCCCTTGCGCATTCTATTCTGTGGTTCGGACGAATTCAGCTGCGCATCTCTGAAGGCGCTGCATGAAGAGCACAAACGGAACCAAGCACTGATTCGTTCCATTGACGTCGTGGTCCGCCCAGGAAAGCCCACCGGGCGGGGGAATAAGGTGCTCAGAACAGTGCCCTTGCAGAGTCTCGCCCAGCAACTTCAGCTCCCCATCCATCAGCGTGACACCTTTACCGGCTGGGATGTAAGCCACTGGATATCCTCACCCGCTACTAGACATGGTAACTAGATGCTAACATGTTCCCCCAGATGCCGAGACTCGCGGGTGAGCCCATCAACCTCATCATCGCCGTCTCCTTTGGCCTCTTCGTCCCTCCCCGACTCCTCCGCGCCGCCAAGTACGGCGGTCTCAACGTCCACCCTTCTCTCCTCCCCGAGTAAGAAACTCTAGCACACCTTATGGTGACAGCCGCCCGCTTGGTACTGATGACTGCCCTAGTCTCCGCGGTCCTGCCCCCTTGCACCACGCCCTCCTCCTTGGGCGCACACACACCGGCACCTCTCTTCAAACCCTCTCCGAGCACACCTTCGACGCCGGTACCGTCCTCTCCCAGACCGCTCTACCCGGCATCCCCATACCCCAGGACTGCGACTTTCCAACCCTCCTCGCCCTTCTCACCCCACCCAGTGCCGCCATCCTGGTCGACGGCCTCCGCGCTAACCTCCACGTCCCACCTCACATCCACAGAGGTTGGACACCCACTCCTTCGGAACATCAACTCCTCGCGCATGCCCCCAAGGCCACCACCGAGGACAAGAGGATTCGCTGGGCAACCGCGAGCGCTGATTCTGTCGTGCGGCAGGCGCGCGTTCTAGGTCCACCGTGGATGCATGCAGCCCCTCTGGGGTCCCCCGAGCGCATAAAGCGGCTCATCTTCGAAGACATCTCCCTCGCAGAAGGGGAACCCCCGTCCCAGTCCCAAAATATTCTCCTCGCATTCACGGACGAAGCTCCTTGTCTCGGCGAGGAGCAAACCATCCTAGTCCGACTCTGGAAAGATGACGAGGATGGGGAGTCTATCATATTGAAAATGCCGAGCGGTGGATATCTACGCGTAAAGAAAATCAAGGAAGCAGGTTTGGCATCTCGATCAGCTCAAGCTGTAATCCTCGGATTTCTGGCGTAAGGAATCTAGCCGTCTCCATGAACTCGGCGGGCGACTTCATTGGCGAGACGCGAAGAGAAGACAACCCTCCAACAAGCATATAAACCAACCTGCAGTATATACGAATGCACTAGATTCAAGGTCAAGACACCCTTGCACTCGGCGCGAGAAAAATGGCATGGAAATATAGAACCACGGTCTCCGAGTTCCGCGCCTTACGTACCCTCACATGCACCTTCATCTTCTTCCCCCCAGGCCGTCCGTCCCGACTGCTTACAATGACATTCTAATGATGGTGTGTAATAACGCAGAAAGGCATGTTTTCTGCATTCACCGACATCGCTGTATATAGGGTATATAATAGAACCAATCTCATAGCACAAGCAAGTCAGCGCGTTGGCCGGCCTCGCCCACTCGCTCACTCACCCACATACCCACTTACCCTCTTGACGACACGCTCTCCCGGATCGAAAGAAGTTGTACCTGGGTCACCCAATCAACTATCCTATTCAGGGGCATTAGTGACCCTTGCTAGATATGATGGTGCCAGGCCTAGAGAGGCCGGATCTGGTGATCTCCCGGTCGAGGTTACAAGAAATCGGCGGGCGTTGGCTTTAGTAGTGCCGATAATCCGTCCGTGTCCTTCAACGCCGTTCAGCTTCCTGACGCCGGCCTAGGGCGAGCTCTCCATATGTATCTTGTTGGGAACATGGATTGTTTGATGACTTTCGGCCTCTTTCAAATCAGCACAAAGAACAAATTTCGTTTTGCGCTACAGCGTTTCGGGTTGTGATCGGGCTGGATGGACATGATGCGATGGGTAACCTGTTGGGGGTTCCCCCCTATTGTGGAGTCGACTTGTCGCAATGGCAGCCCCACTCACCACGACACCGACAACAACACTTGAATGGCGAGGCTTGGAACATCACGCATAACGCTTTATACGGATATTAACTGTCACCTCAACTTATCACGCGAAACACCTCCGGACTCGATAATCGTATCGAACCATGATTGTCATTGCCGGAGCATCCGAAGCCTGAAGCCCATAAATGGAATACTGTACAACGCGGTGTGCCAACCGCAGCGCAATTGCTATTTGAAAGCAAAAGCACAAACCACCAAGTCAGATGTGGCAGTCAGATAGATGACCCTCAGTGCTGGATCGCCCAGCAAAGAACTGCCCTCCGCCAAATCTATTGGATCCCACAAATGCATGTGGGCGACTGCCTCATGTCAAGGTATGAAGGGACACCTCTTTAGGCGCTCCCGCCGCTGGAAGAGCTCTCCGTCTTGGCGAGATCATCCTCGTGCTCGCTCTCTGGGCCATGAACCCTCTCCTCGAACACAGGCTCGGGCTCGTTGAACTCGAACTTGGTCTTGAAGTTCTCAATGTTGCTCGAGAGATTGCTGCTGTTGGAGCGGCGTCGAGCATTGACGAAGTTGAAAGGCTCGTCAATAACCTCCTCACCAGCATTGCCCCTGTGTCACAGCTACGTTAGCAAAAAATGCAAGACAAGGAGAGAACCCAAGCGATTCGGGAACAGCGGTGTATTGAACATAATAGTCGCAACACTGGGGTATCTGGCTGAGGGGTAATGGAGGAATGCCTAGCAGATTGGGATCCTTACCAGTTGCCCTTCCCGCCACCGTTCTTCTTGGTCTTCTTCGGGTCGGCATCGGCGAAGCCGTTCTTGGCAAAGAACTTGGGAACATGCTCTTGAGGTAGGACAGTGCCTTCAGCAAGGCCGGCATGGTCCTTGTCGCCAAACTTATGGGAGCGAGTCACTGGGACAGAAGAGGTTAGTTGACCACCCATGATGTCACACAAGGAAGCGGGGGTATGGCAAGGCATACTTTTGACGGATTGTGTGATGGAAAAGGAGCTCTGGAAAGGTTTGGAGATTGAAGAGGTTGATGGTTGGACTTCTGGACGAACTCTGGTCAGCGTCACACAGTTGCTGATGATGCGGGGTCGGTAAGGCGATGGGTTGCGCGGCATCGAAGAGGTGGCTTACATGTCTTTCTTTGATGGGTTGATGTCACAAAGAAGGTGGGAAAAGAGTCAAGGGGGTGTTGTGATGCAACAAGATTGCAGTCGATCGGCCTCGATGGATGGAATGGATGAAGAGGGGTTGATGGAGGGTGATGATTTGGTGCTGTTTGACCTGAGATGGATAGAAACAGAGATGAGGTGAAAGTCGGCAGCTCTCGTCTTTTAAAGGGTGGAAGCTCCAATGGATTCGATCAGGCGAGCAGCTCCAAAGGGAAGTGACAAGGGTAATGCGGCATTAGCGGGAGTGAAGGGAGGCGGTTGGTTGGCAGTCGCGTGACATGATGCGCAAGAGCAATTGGGGGAAGGCTCGACCTGGGCTGACCCGGGAAGAATGGGGAGTTCTGAGCCCGGTCAGGGGCGTGACGACGTATGGCGAGCTCAGCTCCCCTCACCAAGACGATCACTTTGCACATCTTTTGTCAACAGCAGCACCCCATCCAGGACGGCTACATATCCAATTTACCCATATTGTGATTCTTATTCCTTTCCCTGTTCAATTGACGTGTTTTTCAGGCATAAAAGAATGATTTTGGCCATTGCAGGCCCGCCTCTGCCCCTCGCGGTTGCCCGAGCACCTCAGTTGCAAACGGTCACCTTCGGTCTCCCCACAACTGACGGGCTGCAGCGAAGACGCGTGTGACATCAGCCCCCCACTGCAAGTCTCAGGGACTCCGGGTCCCCTGGCGAGACCTCTCCCATGCCCTTTCCCCCGGCAAATGCGGGGTATGGAGTGCAGACCCGACGCCAAGTGTTTACTGGCTAGCGTGGATGGCCCGTTTTGCGTGCCAACTGGGGTGCTGAAGTCTGTGCACTAGAGCTGGAAGCTTCTTTCCATCTCGAGAAAGCTACCCAACCCCCACCATGGGAGCTGAGCTGGTTCTAGCCAGCTTGCAACCGGCGAAATTAGGTTTCTGACCAGGCTTCGAGCACACCCAGGGGCCAAACGCGTCTGTGACTCGGTCGGAAGTTAATAAGGTAGCAAGCAGCATACTGGCATATAAGAAGCCAGCGGGACGGCCGGAGTGGGACAGCCCTCTTTCGTCTCCTGAGCCCGTCTCCACCAGTGTGGGCTCGTCATTCCAGGGTTCATCAAGCGATCTTGTGCCCATCGAATGACTCAATGTGTCTCTTAACACACTGGCAAGCACTTCCGCGTAGCCCGAGGACTTTACCGACGCAAAAGCAAGCCTACTCTACACTTCAGTATTGCCTGAGGATGCCGTTTGTGAGCCTCGGGGGACGGAAGTGTGCTGTTCGGTGTGTAGGCCTAAGCCAAGGGGCGAGATCCTAATGTGAAGGCAAACCTGCATGCAAAATAATGTGAAGGGGAGGTTATGGAATCGACGCTGTGCATACATGTATTAGGTGAGATGTATCTTGCTCGCGGCACGGCCGATCGGCCATTTCCCAAGACGAGCTGAGGTGCCCAGAACACGCAAACAACAACAAAGCCCCATCCATGTCTGTGCGTGGTGTACGAATAGGGAGTATGGTGGTGAAGATGTGCGTTTCCAAGAGGGCGGCTGCCGACCGAAATGGGGATTTGCGTTGGGCTTCTCCAACGGGGTCTTCATGGGGGTATTTCCAGTATAATTGGGTTGTGGCATGTTGCGTAGTCTGCTTGTGCGTCAGTCGAACGGGAGGTCCGGCAGTTGCCGATATCGGATCGTCCCACTCCTTCGACCACTCAGCCACTGATCCTCGAGGCGCAATCAACACAACATCCACAGCGTTGCGCAGGGTTGCGCACCACCTTCTCAGCTTTTCTCGCTAGGTACGCTGAAACCTTGACTTCAACGTCTGCCGTGAGGGCTAGTGATGTGGGCCTACAACCTCAAATTTCAGCGCAGGTGAGGAGAGTGGCAACCTTTACAGTTTGCTTTGTAATGAGAGGCGCATTTCCGGTCAGATAAACCACGGTTTTTTCTCCATCTCTTCACACTGTGCGAAATCGCATCGGGGCCCATCACTCATCTCGAGCGCAAAAAAACCACCCCTCCTTCCATCACCCCCAGCCCTTTGGTATAACGAAGCGCATCAAACACCCCCCCGTTGCGACCAACCGAGTTATCTTTTTTCTGTTCTTCCATCCTCTTCTTCTTCTTGTTCTTCTCTATCGCTCGCAACATACGCGGAGATTCATCCCCACATCCAAAGATGTCTCCCATC
>Ga0247769_1000289_pt1 | contig 12168 bp, 14 predicted proteins | sample UWRJL166409R6_FD_179942 | JGI IMG/M metagenome (GOLD analysis project Ga0247769, IMG submission 179942) | Plant litter microbial communities from Arlington Agricultural Research Station in Wisconsin, United States - UWRJ-L166-409R-6 | ecosystem: Environmental > Terrestrial > Plant litter >... | reverse complement strand
GGACAGCGTATTGGGGTCTCTGACAGCCATTTTCGCAGAGCTCCAGCTGAGCCAACGATGTTGCGATGGTGATGATGTTTGGGCGAGGGAGCTGGCAGTTGCTCGAGCGAATGTGGCCCTCCCAAGTCGCAAGATTCCCCACATCCCCAGCTGTTCTGAAGCCCAACTTTAATTGTCGTTCGCACCTTCCGTGACTATCCAGGTCATGTGCAGTCACCTCAAAAGCTACGCTCTGATAGGCTACTGTGTCTGTCCCGTCCTCCCAGCGATTGACCACGCAGATGACGTTACATGGGTCACGTGCCTAGTCACAAGATGTTCAGGTTGCTTACACCCTGGCATTTGCCTTCGCCGTCGCGCCCCAACAAAACAAATCGCATCCTTTCTCTCAACTCATCTAGTTTGTGTTTTGTTTCGCATCGCCACCTCCTTCCTACCTCTGCTTCTTGGAGTTCTGCTCCCCGTATGTCCCCTGAGTTTTTATTTTGTTTTTCCGAAAAGAAGCCAGTCCTTGGGTGCGGGCGGCAATGCGTTGGAGCCAAACCCCAAACGCGAAACATGTTTCAAGCAATCGGGAGACCGCCGCGCTGACAGTGGTTGGTCGGCCGGATACAGGCTCTACTGGGGGCGCGGCATCCCCCGTGGAAACCTGGCGGGAGGCCGTTCTATTGCTCCGGACTGTTTCCTGAAACTCCATCCACGAGTGTGTGATGGGGCTTGATCTTGCTTCCTACCATCCGTTCTCGCTGTGTGGCCAAGTTGGCTCCGCGTCGCGGCGCAGAAGGCAACAGAGGGGATGAAAACAGGGTGAAGAGCTGTGCCGCTGTATAACAGCGAGCGTGTCGTGGAGCCCAATGGGACGAAGTTGTGATCGGATCTGGCGGAGGATGTGCAAAGTGCTCATCGGACGCGGCAGCGAGCGGCGCAGCTGTTTAGGCAAGACCAACTGCCGGACAAAGCTCGAGTTCCGTCACGGAGCTCTACGGGCCCCTAAGTGTCACGAATGGAGCTCCCGCCATCACCCACACCTCGGTGTTGTGCAGCGGGATGACGGACAAGATAACGCTGGGCCTCACTTTCGCATCTAGGCCACTGCCGCAGGGCACGGTACTCAGTTGATATCACCAACCATTGGGAGAGGATCGGGCACCTCCTCCTCGGATTACTGGAGTTGGTGCCAACAGCAAGCTCAACACCGGGTCTGGTACGGAGCAAGGGCATGTCGCACTAAGCCCATGATCCTCGATGATCACCTCCTCCGTCGAGGGAGATTGCGCAATGCCCTCCCGCTCTTTGGGAGGTATATTGCGAGGCTGGCTTTGAGTTGGTCATGTGAGGGATCTTGGGCAAGGTGCGATGGGCACAGGAAACATCAAACATTGATCTACGAAACACTGTGTGGGTGGGTATAGATCCGCGATTGAGTATGATACAGCCGAAGTAACTGGCCGCCGTGAGCCCCGGACGTCTTCCCGCCCGTCATGCTACGACATCCCATGCCTCCTGTGCATCCTATCTCGAGTTGTCACGCTGCCGGCGGGAAGCTCATCTCGCGCATCACAATGCCGTGGAGGGCAGATTGGAGCTGACCAACTTAGGCGGGGGGATGAAGTGAAGGGTTGCTAGCGTCGAGGTCTGTCATTTTGACAGGACATTGGCCATGCTGAATCCAGGCTCAGATGCGACTCACGGTGGACGCTATTGTCGCCCTGCTATTAATAAAGAGCCGTGTTATAAGGGCGTCCGTTCGCGACGAACCCCACCTGGCTAAGAATTGTTAAAGACTGCGACCCGGGGCCGTGGGTTAGACAACGCCACTGCTAACACTGACCATCACGACCCCGCGCTGAAGATAAAATTACAGGGTGCGGGCCCTCGCCGAACCGGAAAGGAGGTTTTTGACAGCATATATGCGCGGGTGCTATGATAAGATACTGGACCGGGCATCATTCCGGCCGCAACCTCGGGTGCCGAACTTTCGCAATACCGTCTAACGTCTCAACTTGATATTGAGGAGAATAATACTTGATGAAACCACCAACTCTCAGCGGCCGTCGTGCGAAGCCGGTGATCAGCGATTGGCATGGCTGGCTGTGGTGAGGATGAAGGGCCGAATGTGTCAAGCAGTGGGAGGAGAGACCAGCATCCCAGCCTGTAACACCGAGAGAGAGCAGATTACATTCTTGTCTGTGTGCCAGTCACCCGGCCGGGCAGCCCTCGCTGTCCCGAAGAGGATATTCCGAAGCCGTCACCAACGCCGTGTAGCACTGCCTCAGAGATAGGGGTCTGTCCGCGAGGCAACTACAGCAAAAGAATCTCCCAGCGGAGTGCTTCGTTGGAGGATTCCGCCCTCTGCTGCAACACTCAAACGTGCAACTCGTGCACTCCGCACAAGAGAGCGCACACCGGCGGCAGCGCACGATTCGCGCAGCAACTAGGAGCGGTCGGCCGAGACCGAGCGGAAGGGCTGCCGGAGCATTTGGCCGCGAGAGGAAAGGAAGCGTTTCGCCCAGTCTTGCTGGCCCCTTTCCAACACCACCCTCCACTGGGCGCCCCGCTGTAGTTTTTCTTGCCCTTCTTTGTCTGTTCCTTTCTACTCTATCCACGGAGTAGCAGGGCCTTTACCTGGGTCTAGACTGGCGCAAGTTCAGAATGAGGACAGTGCTGCTGGCGAGGGTGGCTGAATGTGTTTCGAGACACGTCCAGTAGAAAATCGATGGAACTTTTGTTTTCCTTTCCTTCTCCGTATCCGGGCCTGGCGGCGTTTGGCTATGCCACCGGCTGGTGGCGGCGGCCGTTGGCGGAGTGGTACTTCAGTAGAGTACCTACTTCGTACCTGGGTATTGCTTCGCCTCGATGCGAACAAACACCCCGGCCAGGCCTGGATCAGCGGCCAGGAAAAGTGTTTGGGGATGCCTTCGTGTTCCTGGGATCTGGGACTTGGGACGAAAGCTAGGGATCGCTCCGTGGCCCCGGCGTCTGTTTTGCGTCTTGAGGGAAAAAGGAGGGGAGGGGTAGGGGAAGAGGGGAACTTCCCCCATTCACAGGGATCCCGTCTCAGGAACCATACCCTGCCGCTGCTTGTGGCCTCGCGCATCCAAGCGAACCTCGACCTGCAGATTTGGCGCGCATGGGGTGGTTTGTGCAGCGCTGGGGTTTGCTGCAGAAGCGCAGCTTTTTTTCTTTCTCTGCAAGTCAGGGCTGTTCGGGTTCTACTTCCTCAACCCGATCACGGCCGAGAGTGCGCCCGTGTGGCGTCTGAGTGTTGTAGAGCTGCCTCCTCGTACCTTACTGTGGGAAGCGGAGGACATGGCGAATTTGACAAGCTCTGCTCCATTTGGGACTGAGAAGAAGAAAAGCCCATACTTGCAACCTGACCTACATATGCATATCTAACATACATGAACCGCTGTGCGTGTGTCGAGGAGAGGGGAGAAGTGCCAGCCCTTGGATCAGATACCGTACGGTAGGTACGTTGAGAGGCGTCTAAGTGCTTGCAGCTTGCAGATGGGTGTCCCCAGCAACAATAGCAACAACACTCCTAAGCACTTGCCTTGGGTACCCATCTATCCATCCGTAAGAATATGGAGTGCCTTACGAGGGGTCCGAGAAAAGAAGTCGGAATTCAGAATATCCCCAGCAATGTTCACGACTGTAAGGTATTTCCACTGCCCCTATCTGCATACCTAGGTGAATACCTGACTCTGTTGATGGATCGGTCGTCCACTTGCGCGAGGCGGATTCCACACATCACGCACTTCTCTTCAATTTTTTTCTTTCTTTCTTTCTTGCTTCCATTCCCTTTTTCCCTCTCGCCGTTTTCTCTCCTTGGGTACCTGGGTTACATATGTCTACCTGCCTGGACCCAGTTGAAGTATTCGTACCTGCCTTCGGTATGTTTAATACAGTAGTCCATGAACACATACGGGAGGAGTTTGTCGCCGTGTTTGCGTATAAGTGTGTAAGTGTAGGACAACCCACGGAGGTAGCAAGAGTTTCTCTCCTCTCTTTTCCTATTAAATAAGAACAATAATGTCTTACTTCCCACAAAGTACCTTATTTTTTATAAATTCCGTAAACTTAACCTTAACCTCAACCTACCAAGAAAGCTGGTGAATCTAGCCTGTATGCACCCCATATTATAGCACAATATAAATAGCCTATAAGATCTACAAGCAATGCCGTATTCCAAACGGGGAAAAAAATATTCAGGTAGGTAAAATAAGGTACGGACACGCACTCACACTCACTCATACACACTCATACACACTCATACATACATACATACACACACACACACAAGTCTAAAATTCTCCGCCCCGCCGCTCCTGTGCCTCTTACCTTACTGTGTAGGTACTCCCCCTCTTTGCTCCTCCCAGCATGTGCCGCCTCCATCCGCCATTCCCACTCTTTGCGATAGTCTGGACGAGTGCAACTCTTCCCCGCGCGGGTCTGCGAGTGAGCGATCGAGCGAGCGCCCGCCCCTCCTCCCTCGGTCTCTTTCTGGCATCATAGCGGCGGCGGGGTAGTCGTCAGTGTCAGTGTCCAGTGTCAGCGTCAGCGGCGGCGGCGTAGCCCGCCGCTACCGTCATCCTAAGGTAAGGTACTACCGTATTTTGGTGTAAGATATTCTGCCCACAGCCTATTGAATGACGGAAAATCCCGGGCGGTGTACTCCAGAGCTTGCAAATGTTGAGAAGAGAGAGAGAGAGAGCTAGACAGAAAGGACAAAAAGCGAGGAAGGCTTTAGGGATTGTATTGTATTGTACAATACTTGCAATACAATACCTTGTAGGAAATAACAGATAGCGCCCCGCCTCTCCAAACAAAGGTGGTCGATCACGGACCTGTGGAGAGAGAAAAGGAGGAGACACTACGGAGTATGGTAGAGACTGAGAGTTAGGGGCAAGAAGCGTACGAAGTACAGCGCACGTTCATGAAAAACGTGGTTCCCTGGACTAGTGCAGTGGTGTCCGTCCACCGGACCATCGGGTATGCCAGACCAAAGTTAGCCCCCTATCTACCATAGGTATTAGCGCAACTTTATTCTTGCACATACGGAGTCCCGGAGGTGAGTCTGAAGATGGTGGATATACCTACCGTATTTTAAAAATTCAACAGTTGGTAAAGTTATCAAATGACCCCCGCCAACCTTGCTGCGTATAAGTTCCTTGAGTCTTTTTTGCTGGGGCGGTTGGGGGCGTTCGGCTCGGGAGTGAAAGCCTGGGCTACAGGGGATCTGAGACAATGTTAGCGTGCTCGGGAGATCTAGAACACAAAACACCATTCGCCTACCGTACGAGTACGATGGAAGCATCTTCGAAGCGTCCCTCTGCGCTGTGCTAGCACTAAACAGAGCACTACCTCCGAAGTTCCCCTTGGCCACCACGTGTACATACTCATCAAGCCCGTTTGAGTTGACAACTATGAAGTCTTTCTCCGTGAGAAACCTGAAATAGCAACACCTCAAAATCTACGCGAGGTGGGTAGGTCGCCTCGCGATACCTTCATCTGAAGGATGACAGGAGACCGGATCTGCAGCTGTTCGCGCGCTCTAGCAGCAACGCAGCAGGAGGTGCACCGAGCACCCTACAAGATCCGTGGATATCCAACCCGTGACCGGTTCAAAGCCGACGGTTACATGCCACATCCCAAGTCTCGCCAGCGCCTGGACTCCGACGGCGGCCTAGCACTAGACCAGTGTTGCATGCTCACTGACGGAGATTGGTACGACGATGGAGTCGAAGGGGCAAGAAGCGCAGCAAATTACGGCCATCACCAACTTCACTTTGGTATGGCACGTATGGAGAGACCTCACACTGCCTTGCTTGGCAGGGGCGATGTCCACTGTGATACCAACGCTTCTCATCCCACGGCGATTGCCAATGTGCCATGTCCTGCTTGGTCATCGTCGTCCTTGTCGTCGTCGCCGCCAAGCCAGGGTGAAGACATGCCCCGACATCGCAAGCCTGCAACTGGCAAGCTGGTGTGAAGGTGTGAGACGATGCCTGTAATACGAGTGTATAGCAGCCATCATATGCGCCTCTTCTCCGAAAAGCTCACCTTTTTACCAAACCAAATAATCATATCCCGTTTTGTTCCGAACCCTGAATACCTACCTGTGATGTGCTCGAACTGGGAAATCCATTAACCCTAGGAGGCCGCTCCAATACCCCAATCCATAGCACGACATGTTATTGGCATCGCGCAGTAACAATCTCACTCCCCCACTCCCACCACAACCGTCGACATCGTACGATTCTGATGGGGTAGGGAGCACACTTGCATTGGAATCCCGCATCCCCTACTTGCAGTAGAGTACCCTGGGGGTAGAGGAGACGATGCAACCCTCCACAACCCATTCGCTGCAGCGCAAGTCCTCTCTTGGAGAAGCAAACGTCCAGATGGGCGCTGTGACACGGTTCTCTCTGCTCGCACTTGCGGTTCAATCGTGGTAAAGTGCTTGCATTATCTGTAGCCGCTTCCTTTCCACAGATAGCTGCACGAGCGGCACAAAACATGGAGATTCGACCGAAAATCGCATGGCGGGCGATACGTGTATCCACAGGAGCATCGTACCTTTTTGCCATATGGTCAAAGCGGCCAAGCAATTCATCTCGTGCCGTGGTGCTCGCTGCTCGTCTGTACCTGGTATCTGAGGGCATTCGCTTCTCAAGGGTTGATTAATATGGGCTGGGAAAATCTGGGGAGAGCTGGAGAAGCTCCTAGCGGGACTCGAGCGGGACAAACCAGAGGGAAAAGGGGGGTGGCTGCTGTTGACGTCGGCAGGGGAGCTCTGGGGAAGCTCTCCAATTGGCCAATCCCATTACTCGAAGACCATCGCGTGCTAGTGAAACACCGTTTTTAGCCCCGCACGCCAGGGGTCGTTGGTTCGTCCAGTTCTCTCCCATTAACTGTCCAGCTTCCCTTCTTCCGGCTCGAAGTGTGCATGCCTTCGCGGTGTCTTATCCTGTCTTTCCTCGTAGATAAGAGAGACTACCGCTTGTGTATTCAGCCAGGCGGGGATGTGCGCGCATCCGAGACGGGTGTCGTGGTGGCGTTTCGGTGCCGGTAGATACATGTATCGCAGAGGCAGAGTCGTTGCGGTTCTCTGGTGGCGGGCTGGTGACATTGCCGGCGCTCATCTGCCAAACTTGCCAGACCCGAGCAGTGGATACCGTGGTGACGGTGCCGTTGAGAGACTGAGACAGCATTCCGACAGGGCCAGAAGTGCGAATATGGGCATGCTCCGACTCCAGGGGCTGACGGCTCGGGAGCCGAGCACATGGCCCCTAGTCAATAACGGCCGTGTTAACGGGGGGACCCCTGAGGATCTCGGAGAGATCGCGGCACCGGAAGATCCACAACCAACTTTTCAATTCAAGGGGGGCGGGGAGATCCCGGGTCTTTCGGCAAACAAAACTCGGGGAGGGTTGGGGTTGAGTATGTTTGTAGTACCGGAGGGCCGGCGACAGGACGAAATGTCCTCTGCTTTTCGGTATCTGAACCTGAAGGAGACCACACAGTTAGTATTTCTTTAGTGGGTGCAACAGTTATTAAGATGCAAGCGAAAGCAGCCGCCCGCTCGCGCAGCGCATCCGTCTGCGAGTGACGCTGACTGCGTTTGAGCTGCCCGTTGACGAACTGCTGGTCCGAGGCGCAGCGCAACTTGGGATACAAGCTATCACGGCCGCAAGGAGCTTTGTCCACGTTGGGGAGCGAATATGCAAGCCATCCGAGAGTGTGCTCAGATGGCTCTGCACGAGGGGAGGATGGTTCCTGAATCTCGCGCATCTCAATCAAAAGCTGCATGCAAATCGGCCGAACACAGCATGTCATCGTCGAAATAAGCATGTGCGAAGGACCTCGAGGACCCTGCGATTTGTACCGAAACTGAGGCTCCTCGCAGAGGAAGTCGTCTGGTTGAATACAACCACATTGGTGCCGAGATGGATCTAGAGGAGCGAGCCTCCCCATTGATCGGTACAATCCAGACCTGGTTCGAGTGTTAGTGCGAATAGCAGCAAGGACCGGAAGCCATCCACGGTATTCTTAACAGCCTCCACAGAACCCTCACCAGGGGGGAAATGCTTGACTAAATTCAACGAATACAGGCCTTTGAATGTCGTCACAAGACAACGCATGTCCCAAGCTAACAATCTTGTCAGGGCTGGATTGTACACACTAGGATACCAACGTGATCACTGTCGCGCTAGCGTGAACCGCAAGACTTCCCATCCTGTTTGTAGTGATGGATGGCGAGCATCGAGGAGCATGGCGCAAGATGCCCTCAGACTCGCCAGTGTCACCGTTGCCGTAGACACATGGGGGTGATATGGCTCCTCTAAAGGTTAGCAGCGATCCTTCCAAGTCGAGAGGTGCTCACCGCCAGATAAAAATGCACCCTATCACTGAGAATGCAACGCTCACATGCGGGAGACGCCCCCGAGGCGACGCTGTTGATGATGAGAACCGGGTGACGGTCGTCGATCACGCTGCAGGTAACCTAAACGCAAATTGACCTGTTCTGCCACAGCACTTGGCTGCCCATCCAACGCCATCGTGTCGTGCTAACGCAATATCAATTCCCCCACGCGCGCTGTAAGCTCTGTATGTTGCGTCGGCTTTCCAGCAGCGGTGGGGTATCTTGCGCGGTGGTCGCTGTACATTGCATCGCATCGGAGCGTTTTAATCGAAGCAGAATGCAGGCCTGATTTCCTGCAACGCAAAAGTTCAGATGAACTGCCAAGACTCGACGGCATGTTTCGTTTCAACGAAAGCTGTCGCGGGAGTGGCTCGGTGTTTCTCTCGCTCTCCCGGGGCCGGCAGAGGCATCAAACCCAAGAGGTCGAGGTGGTCGAGGTGTATCGGTATGTTACGGGCTTGCCAGTCGTGGTTCCAAGGAAAACCTGAGGTTCATTTACCGGCTGTGCTTGTAACATTCGGCAGATTCGTCACCCGAACCTGGTTCAGACCGTTATCCCCCACCTCCACTGCCATCTATCTATCTTATCGATAACTGACATTGGGCATTGGACCGTCATTCGTCCATCGGCAACAAAACCTGTGTTTAATGTTTGGATAAAAATCCACCACACTTTGGTCGACATGAGGCCTGAATTGAGGATTATGCCGTAGCTGCGCGGTCGAACAACACCACGCGGCAGCCACCTGTCGCCTGGCAGACTGCTCGAGAGGTGACTGCCAGGGGATAGCTGCAGGCAAGGGGGTCTTTGTTGCCGGGCGGAAGCTCCGGACGACATGGTGAGCAACGGCCCTGGCACTGAATCCGACAGCTCGCTTGCACGCAATCGTGACCCCCAAAGCCCAACGAGGATACCTCGCTCATACTCCGTACATGGTACAAACGAAACACGAAGATCGAGGCTTCCATTCCCTCGGTTGGCACTGGGTAGCATAGATGCCCTGTTCGTGCAGCGCCTGATCCAGTCCAACAGGCCACGGAAAGCAGGAGAATATCCTTGAAGGAGGCCCAAACAGGACCGGCAACCTTGGACTAAGTGTGCTGTTTGAGAGCACCTGTTACAGCCATTGGGAGACAGCATCGAAGTTGTGTCGAATTAGCCGTCTGCGCACTGACCGTCAGTTCTGCATTCCATTTGAATGGACTCTCGCTTGGTCGGGTGAAGTCGGTCTCTCAAGAAACAATCTCGCGAGGGATCGTGCCCAAGGTCGTCTTCCCAGCCACGGAAAGAGGCCGACTGCGGACCGCAAGCACGAAGCGGGCAAGGGATAGATGGTACATCCGCTGCAAAATGAAGCAAGAGAAGGAGGTCATGAGGGCACGAGGGCATGAGGGTAAGGTAAGACAATGGAGGCGAGATGCTCCTTGGGTCTCAGAAAATCAGTTCGGGTCGGATGGGTAAAGTGAACTTGGTCGAGATGTCGGCAGTGAATGAGAAATTCTCCGACACGTCCTGATGGGGGCTTCAGTTGAGCTTTGGAGCAGACCAGTTCTGCTTCCAGCAGTCCACGAGGAATGGTTGAGTTCCGCTGTCCCGCAGTGCATGTTCATGCAATGGGTCTGGGAGGCTGCGATGCTGGCGGTGGCCAGTTGGGGTTCAGAGCCCCTCCTCAGTCACAGGCAATGCCTTCCGTCCTTACCTAGGTCGCATAACAGTGGCGAGATGTTGAGTCCAGCCCTTGAAGCTAGCAGATTCAAGCTGTCAATTTTTCACAACCAAGCAAGGCTGTATTTCTTTTCCGAACAAGTAGTCTGCCTGTACTACTTACGAGTTATCGCCACTTCTCTCATGCGATCGTTGTCAGCCGGTGGGTGCCGCGAGCCGAGAGCCGCGACAGCTATCAGTTTTATGTGGGGATTTGGGGAATTGTTCATGCACCGCACACTCCTCGACTCCCAAAGCTCCCAGCGCTCGAGTCCTGCCATTCCGGATGCCGCGACTCCGCAGATTACCACTCGTCCCTGACGAGCACGTCGGTCGTGCGCCGTCGTCCACCTGACACAATGTTGCCCGTCTATCGTCCACACTGCACGCGATCTTCCCGTCATATGGTCCGCTGCAGCTAATTCGCTTCATGATTCGCATGGAGCTTCGGAGATGTGGGAGGGCGAGCTATAACATGGAAGGCGAGCGTCGATCTATGGAGATCAAAGGGACCATGAGGGGTTCCCACCTTCGCCAGAACGCGGGGCCGCGATGGCTACTGCCGCGCTTGTTTCCTCCACTGAGGAGGGAGAGCTCAACGACTCTCAGACATAATTTCATACATACGGGTACGGCGTACAGCTCGCACACCACACTCAACGGATTTGCTATACAGCTTCCTTCCTGCTACAGTTGACCAATGGGCAGCGTAGGTGGGCAGTACTACGAAGGTCGGTCCGTCCGTGCGAACCGTCCATCGCCCGCAAGAGGAGAAAGGTTCATCTCCCTCCGAACTGCCTGGCACCCGCACTGACCGGGTGTTGGTATCTCGTCCGGTCTTAGCTGTAGCCGGGTCTCCGCTGAGACTTCGGAGCTTGACAGACAGCCGTCACCGAAGCCAACACGGCGAGGTCTTGGTATCTCGGAATTCGGGGGCACGAAGCTGGGCCAGTTTCGAGACGTGTCCGGCATCAATGCTCCGTACGGATCAACTTCGTCGAGGTCGCTCATCAAGCTCCGGTCGAAGGCTTCTGGAGTCGCCTCAGTGGTTTTTGGGTTGGAGGGGCCGGGGCTCTCGAGCCTCTTGATGGGTGCGGGGTCGAGTGCGACCTCGCCAACTCCAATTGCGCGCCCACAACCTCCACAGCACATCAACGGGAGTACTTGGTAGACAAATCGCAACCACCAACTCGCCTCTCGCCTGGGCTCGGGTCTTTACCGCGCCCTCTTCTATAGCCAGCAACACCTGGTACGCAAGTAATTATGTGCTCCTCGGAGACTGACTCGATCGTCCCAGCTCAGGGTCCCGTTCGAGCGGATGGAAGAACCACTTCGACACCCTCTCGAACTCGGCGACTGCTCGTGCTGGCGGCACCTGCGACAGTCGACAGATGACCCCTTTCCGCCTCTGCCGTCCGCCGCTTTGGGATCTTCTCGCACATGTCTTCCCGTCTCCGCATGTCTCGATCTTCCTGATAAGTCGAAACCGAGAGGTTTGCCTCGTCGCCCGTTGCCGGCTCGCAGCGCAGACGCAGCATCTCGAATGCAGTCGGATGCACCCCAGCTGTACCAGAAGCCCTTCATTTAGCCAGCGCAAGTCCATTGGCCTCCTGGTGGGGGTTCGGTCGAAGGATGCCATTAACAACGTCAGATATCGACAGGCATGGGATGCGGCGTCGACCCCTGCCGTGCTCGCGGTGGTGGAACTACGCTTAAAAAGCCCCTGCCGCGGCTGCACGTACTGACGGGGAGGCAGGGATGGAGGTCAAGGCTGGCAGCAACCAGCAGGGTCTAAGCGGTTTCAACTCTGCTGCCCCTCCGGCCCCTCTGCAGAACGTTTCCCTTTCCCATCCTCGGCCGCCTTGTCACACTAAGGTATTCGGCCGGTCGCTTTTCTTTTTCTTTGACCGCGGCAGGGGTTTGGGATACCCCGTAGGGCTTCTTGGCGACGCCGCCAGCTCTGTCTACCGCTTGTACCCCCCACTAATCCTCCAAGGCCCAGGTACTTCGGGGGACAACCGGTGCTTTGTCTCAGACC
>Ga0247769_1000287_pt1 | contig 12203 bp, 15 predicted proteins | sample UWRJL166409R6_FD_179942 | JGI IMG/M metagenome (GOLD analysis project Ga0247769, IMG submission 179942) | Plant litter microbial communities from Arlington Agricultural Research Station in Wisconsin, United States - UWRJ-L166-409R-6 | ecosystem: Environmental > Terrestrial > Plant litter >... | reverse complement strand
AGACATTATATCACGCTAACTTGGAACAAACAAAAGATAGTGCTCCCAAGAGTTTGGATGTAGCGCAAATGCATTGACTTCGCTCGATGTGTGTGGACCCTCAACTCCATCCGCGTCGTGTTTCTCCACTCTCATCCCCTTATCGAATATGCGCCTGTCGATAAGCCCACTCTGCTCTCCCAAGTCCGGGTACCTGACTGCCAGGTGCTGGGCAATCAACGCCAAATAAATACAAGACCGTCGTAATGCTGTGCGCCGACTTCGGCCTCAACTAGCCATCACGAAAAGGCCATGACCGCCTCCGATTTCCACACAGTCTCCCCAGTGTAGAGGGTATCTGTTGCCACCGCCTCGCCCTTCGTGGGCTCACATGCCCTTGACCCAGCACGTGGGTAACCCAACTCTTCTGTGGATTCTTGACAAGCTCCCAAGTCCAACCCAGTCCATCAATCTTCCCAACTCTTCTCAACCGTCTCTCGTACTCTCTTTGTATATTCCTTGCGGTTGTCCTTGTATAGGTTAGACGCCTCAACATTAGCAGGGGAGCCGGTGTTCGGGTCGTTGAGCAAGCTAAACGGGAGACATCGTCAATGCTGGTGACAACTTCGGTGCATGTTCGTGTCTCTACTGACCTTTGAATGCTTGTCAAGACCGCCGCGACGTCATACGTTGGGCTCCAGCGATTTTGGAGAATGTCCAAGCAGAGCTCGCCTGTTGCGTAGACGTTGGGGTGAAACATCTGACTGATAAACTTGACCGACGGTGGTTTGTTGGGATATTGCTCCTCAAAATGCATCACAAGTCTAAAGGTGCCATCTTCGAAGGGTGTGTCCGCCGGCCCGATTATAACAGCATTCCTGGCAACGTTGGTAAGTCGCATGATCGAGGGGGGGCAAGAACGGTCGTCTTACCAGGTCATGACGTTGTCGGGGACTGGCGACGCGGAGACACCCGCAGGAGGATCGGTCTGCATGCGCTACACCTGAGCGTCAGTATCACGGACGGCATCAGGAGTGCAGCATTTCCTCACCTTGAAGTCTCGCATGAGTCGGCGGCGGGCAGGGGTCGACATGTTGGGTGGACGATCCGCCGTAAACGGGTTGTTAAGAAGTCGGTCGTGAGGAAGCAGCCGGCAGCTTTTAATACAGAGGTAGTTCGGTGCTAGAATTTTACATTTGCACTGGCGATGCGATGATCAAGTGGAGCGCGTCGGGCGATGATTCGAAATCAAAGGGATGAGGGCGGAACATGGGAGGGCGGTTGGCTCGTTCTCAAGAAGCCGGAAGGTCATCAGCCAATCAGGCAGGTCAGGAAAGCGGCGAAAGTGCCAGTGCACGTGCGGGCATGGGGCGTTCCAGCGCCGCATGTGTCTTCTCGGCGATCTGGAGACAGCGCGGCCCTAGCCCACCAGTGCGGATGCAGCTTCCGGCTCTTGCATTTCGGTCGAGAAGTGGCGCTGTGGGCGCCATTCTCTACTGTCGACGATAGGCTACGCCGTATCGAGACTGGATAGTTTGGGAGCTGGATGCGTCTCAACTTTATTCATTTTGTCGACTTGGAACTCGATGAAGATCCCTCCATCACTGTTGGTAAGACGTCCCCCCAATTCAAGCTTCCATCCCCAGGCCCGGGAGCGGGCAAGGGTGACAGAGGGGTAACTGCCACCCTGCTCCACCTTCCTACCCGTCACAAGCCGAGGACATCCGTCACCATGTCTTAAAGACATAGCAATGGCCAAGCTGGCCTCGGGTAGGCGAAGTTCGCCGCCCTCCATGCCAGCTCCCTTATTTCTCTATAAGCATCGAGACGTATTCATGTGCCTCCCGTCCTGCCGCTTTCCCCAGTAGCTTTATCGTATTCAGCATGGCGGCACGATTCAGAGCACCGATGCGCACGTCGCCGCGGTTAGGGGGCTCTGCTCGGCTGTTCTCGTCGCAGTCCTGCCGACGCAAGGAGGTTCGGGACGCGTACATCCTGAGCGGCTCGAGAACGCCAACGGCCAAAGTATGTCTCATGGGTCGTGGGTTTCATCATGGATGATGTTCTGACATGGATAGTTCAACGGTTCCTTCACAACGGTCCCCGCTCCCCAGCTCGGCGCCGTTGCCATTAAGTCAGCTCTCGAGAAGTCGCGAGTACCCGTCTCCAAAATCCCCGATGTCTATATGGGGAACGTTCTTCAAGGTGGTGTCGGGCAAGCCCCGGCGCGCCAGGCAGCGATATTCGCTGGTCTTCCCTCAACCGTCGAAGCCATCACCGTCAATAAGGTCTGCGCTTCAGGACTCAAGGCAGTGATCTTCGCGGCGCAAAACATCCAATTGGGCCTCGCAGAAGCCCAGGTGGCCGGAGGCATGGAGAACATGACCAGAGTCCCGTACTATGTTCCCCGCGCCAGTTGCATGCCCCCGTTCGGTGATATAAAGCTGGTCGACGGCCTGATCAAAGATGGCCTGACAGACGTGTATGACCAGTTTCACATGGGCAATTGCGCAGAGAACACTGCCAAGAAGTATGAAATTACTAGGGAGATGCAAGATCAGTACGCCATTCAGTCGTACGAACGAGCGCAGGCGGCGTGGAAATCGAACCAGTTTGCCGACGAGGTCGTCCCGGTTACAGTGTCGGGCAAAAAGGGCGACAAAATAATCGACACAGATGAGGGGTACCTCGACATCACGCTCGCCAAAGTTCCCACCCTCAAGCCGGCCTTCGTTCGGGACGGAACCGGCACCGTGACTGCGGCGAATTCATCTACACTCAACGATGGCGCTAGCGCCCTCGTCCTTGGAAGCGAGGCGGTGGCTCGGGAGTTTGGCTCAGGTTCGCGGGTGCTCGCGCGCATCTGCGCCTCCGCTGATGCGGCGGTTGACCCTATTGACTTCCCTATCGCGCCAGCCAAGGCGGTTCCTATCGCCCTCGAGCGAGCAGGGATTACCAAGGAGCAAGTTGCGCACTGGGAGTTCAACGAGGCCTTCGCCGCAGTGATCAAGGCCAATGAGAAGGTAAGTAGTCTTGCCTGTGAGCAAAATGTGGGTTGCGACTGACTGAATCCTCAGATTCTCGGCCTAGAGGGAGCAAATGTGAATCCGCTCGGGGGAGCCATCGCCTTGGGTCACGCTCTCGGCAGCTCAGGTTCGCGAATTCTTGTGACGCTGCTTCACCAGCTCAAGCCGGGTGAGTATGGTGTTGCGGCTATCTGCAATGGCGGAGGAGCGGCAACGGCTATGGTGGTTCAGAGAATTGAATCGTTATAGTTGAGTGGGTCGACATTGTAGTTTTTGGCACAAAATGTTACCGCTGTAGATAGGTATCTCGCGGGCTGTGTGAAGCTTACATAAAGGATAGGTACCATCAGCACCATCAAATGGCGACGTCCCCAGTGGCTTCTGCGATGGCGATGCGATGTTGGTATCTCCGTCAGCTTCATTCTCTCGGCTTCACCCTCTTAGAAAGGAAAGTTCTGGGCCTTGTAATGTATAGGTATCAAAAAAGTAAGGGGATTTGAGCGTATGCAACATGAAGCAAGATTGTATTGCACGCCTGCTGTGATACAAAAAAAAGTCAACAATTCCGATTCAAGATTCCGCATTCAAGCGACCCCGTAGCCCCACTTGCCTGGCCCTATCCAATCACAAGCGCCGTGCTCCAACTTTTGGACGACTTACTTCGAATCTTTGAGAGGCTGGGACTCGATTCCTTTCATTTGTCAATGCTCTTGATTCACAGATACCCTTTGCTCTGCCCGATGTCAATTGCTTATTTTCTTCATGCGATAACCCATGCAGATGAGACTGGGTCATCTTCAATTACGAGAACACGGCGTGCGCTCTCAGCGTTAATTCACCCCCCGAGTCCACAATGAGCCTTGTCATCGGGTTTTTGTCGTGTATCCGCCGCTTCGTCCTAGAACAAAATGGACAAGAACTTCGAGATTGGCTCTTGGTCGAGAACAATGTCGACGCGAAATATTTCCAGCTTGGGCGGGAACTCAGAGCAGGCTACCCAAACACCACAATCGGTAGCGACGAGCTCGACAAGGTGGTCGATAAGTGTCTTCCGGAAGAGGACGTCCAGTTTGATGGAAGGGGCTCCCCATGGCCAGGATTCAACGCGTTCATGAGAACATACCTTGAGTACTGGCGGGATGTCAACTTTGGTGACCTGGTCACTCTCCATGCCGGCCTCAGCGATCTCCTAACGTGCGAGGCCTTCGCCCCTCGACGACAGTTAACGTCCTACTAACCCGACACCAGATCATGCGCGAATGCCCTCGCCAACCCTACATATGGCGCCATGCTACTGGAAACCAGCATGTCCCTCTCCGAGTCACTGTCGAGGTTGGTGATGGGGCTCAACCGGCAACCCCAGCTCCTCGCCCGCATTCAAGGCGACATGACGGGTGATGAGTCTGGGGAGAGAAAGTCAATCGTGGAGCTCGCAGCCGATGTCATTCAAAAGATCTTCACATCCTGTCTGACGGACCGGTCCAGCGACAGGCGGCAACCTCCAAGAGGCAAAAAGGTCGCCGTGTACTTGTTTGCGAATCTCACCTTGAAATTGTTGTTTGCCGTACGTTACGTGGCCCCACCCCAGGAGCACGACTTCATGATCGATTCTAACTCGGTTTCAAGTGCGATAGGTCACACCTTGCGGTCCAGATGTTTACCAATCTGTCGACAAGTGGGCCGCTGCTGTCCCTCTACCCAGCATCACAGCGAGTAACGTTTCTTTACTATCTTGGTCGATTCAATTTCGACTACGGGCATTACCACCGAGCGCACATCTGCTTTGAAGCGGCGTATCTCCAGTGCCCACCACAGTTCCAGAAGCATCGACGGCAGATACTCGCCTTCTGGATCCCATCCAACCTCCTGCTCGGACGCTTTCCTGCCCCCAGGCTACTTCTGCGGCCCGAGGCGGCTGGTTTCCATGAGATATTCTTCCCCATCTGTGCCGCTGTTAGGTCGGGCAACTTTGTTGCCTTCCACCAAGCAATGGCTCATGGCAGAGACTGGCTATGGAATAGAGGTGTCTATCTGACACTCCTCTTTCGGCTGAAGCCGTTGGTGTGGCGCTCCTTTACGCGGAAGATCTTCCTCTTAACATGGCAGAGCGACAGTTCAGGCACAAACAAGATGGCGAGCTTGTCGCTTGAGCACCTGGTCACGGCTTCGACTTATGTTCAGAAGCTGCTGGAGGGCTATATCCCGCTGAAGCCAGCCCCAAGAGCGAGGCCACCACACATAAACACACTGTTCATGAAAGCAGTGACGAACAGTGTCTCGGAAGCCGAATCGAACTCGCTGCTAGCACCACCTCCTGGTGGACCTCGGCCACTGATGCCGTCGGACGGGATAATATTCGGGAACAAGAAGCCAGACATAGAAAACATCGAGTCCATCGTAGCAGGGCTCCTCCACAATGGCCTCCTAAACGGCTTCATTGCTCGGCAGCTCAGGGTGTTCGCGGTGGAGGGGGCAAAGAAGGCGGGTGGCAACCCGGTCATCGCTGGGTGGCCGAACCCTTATCAGAGCATCGTGGAACGGTTAACCGAAGACTACAAGGAGGCCCTCGAAGCGTTCCAGATAGGCCAAAGTCCTGATTCACCGGGCGAGATTGACGATGTACCTGGTTGGGTGCGAAAGGCATAACCGGGTGAGAAATGAGAAATGCGTGCAACAGGACACAAATGACAGTGTTATGACGCCCACCGCGGACCGTGCAAGGCGTTCCGCAACGCCAATCTGTCCAAACTCACAACTGGAATAAGGTAGCGACAAAACTGCACGCAATCACCTATCACATGGAATTTTGGGGGACCCCACTCTTTCAATTATATCTGCTTCACTCCTCCTCTTTCCATCCACGACCGCGTCTACAGCTTGGTCTATCATCAGACATCATTTCATTCCAAAGGTCGTGTCTAGCTTACTGAGCAGAACCTTGGTTTTCCGTCGAAGCCATACCCAATATCGCTCGCTCCCTTTCATCGCCACCCAAAAAGCCGCAGAACGCGATCGGCGCGCCTTTGTGTAGCTTGTTCTCTCTCTCTCCTCAATATCCGGCCCAACTTGGCTCCATCCATCCCATCATCTTTCGTCCACGCCGCACCTTTGTCCCAACCACATCCAAAACTGACAGCAAAACCACAAACCAGGCCAATCCAATCCAATTCAATGACACAATGGTCCAGTCTTCAAAACAACAAATCTCAAATGGGTATATCGGCGAAGTTTGCGAGAAGCAGAAAAACAAGTGCCGTCGCAGCCTCGATGGCGCGCTTCGAATCGAAGGGTGAAAAAACAGCAAGGCCAGCAGCGTCTAAACAAAAAAGGGCGAGCGCTGACCATTTTGCCAATAACAATAAACACTAGCGCAACCGAGATGTAAACGGTCGATGCGGCGGATTAACCAGGGGATATGTACAGCCAGGCGGAGGTCGACATGGCGTCTGGACCAAGTATCGTCGGCCTATGGCGATCAAACAGGTTTGCCGGTCAAAGGACGAGCAAGGTGAATCGGAAACTTTACCAGGAGGTGGAAAAGCGGATGTTGTGGTCGAAAATAAAAGGGGTTCGGCAAGTATTGACAAGGGGTAGAAGGAGGTGAAAACCTGCTGGAGGGAAGAATGGTCAAAAATCTCGGAATGTTCAAGTGGCGTCTCAGTACAGAGCGGCGGCGGCAACCAGCGCAACGATCAGGCCGGCGATAGCCGTCCCACTCTGGTCTCCGGCGCCGTCGTTCTTTGAGGTTGTGGAAACAGGGGCTGCGCCGGTTGACGACGCATTTGTAGTCGGTGCCGTTGTGCTGCCATGAGAGTGATGATCGGATTCGGTCGTCGTGGAATTTTCGTGGAATATACCGCCTGGGAAGAAGCCGGGGCTACTGCTCGACGGCTTTACCGATGAAGACGCCTTTGACGACGAGGACGAGGACGACGAGGATGACGACTGGGAGCTGGAGCTGCTTGACGTCGATGGAGCAGGCTTTGGCTGTGAAGACGACGCAGGCGGGGCCACTGATGTCGGCGCGGCAGGGCTCTCGGAACCGTCAACATTGAAGACCACAATGTTTGCGGTCTTTCCGCTAGGAACCGTAACCACGCAAAAGTCGGCGTCTCCTACACCAGTGGCTTTGACAGGGCTATCAACGCCGCCTACTCCGTTGTCGGAGGGATTAATGGAGCATGGTAAGCCGTTGCAGCCACCAGCGGGGCACTCAATTTTGATCCCAAACGTTGGCGGCGTGTTCTTGAGCGAGCACCCGATGAACATGGGGTTCCAAGCAATCTTCACATAGGTGTCCCCGTTGGCAACGGTGTTGGCGCCAGCAACATAGGGGCTCCAGTTTCCGACGGGCTTGCTTTCTGTACCCCAGACGCACCCTTCGGAGGCCGACACGCCGGGAGGGTTGATATAATAACTACCAGATGGGTCAGCACCACCGGCAACGCGCAGTCCACATGACGTCAACACTCACTGTGCAGCGGTCTTGTCCCAATAAGATATTCCGGGCACGGCGATGGTTTTGACACCGGTGATATCTGTCGGAATGACCATGGATTCATCGCCAGGGAGCACCGTTTGGCAGAAAGAGACGATTTTCCCAGCTTTGTTTACGACTTGGACCGCACCTGTCCCATCGACACAATAGGGGGAATCCGGGAAGGGCTTCTCGGGTACCCCGTTGTTGCATTTCAGCCCACCGTTCTGTGATCGCCGTCAGCATCCCACATTCCGTACGGCTCCTGTCTCACACCACTCACCATGGACTCGGGATACACGTATTTCGAGTTGGGTTGCCACTGGGCCATCACCTTGCCGGGTACGCAGGCATACGGGCAGTACGAGCCGTCTGAGCACTCTCGATCCCCTGGAATGGCGAAGCCGTTGTTCATGGCGCCCGGTACCGGGATGATGTCGGGGTGCGTAGGCAAAGAGCAGGTCCCCCTCTTCTTGACCGAGGACGCGTTCACAGGTTCGACTGCGTGCTGGTGGTAGTGGCCGTGGCCATGTCTTCTTGCGAGGTGTTCATGAGCATGTCGGTGTCCATGAGTTGCGGAAACCGGCTGGGCACAGAACAATAAGGATGCCGAGCCGATGGCGGCCTGGATCACCGCGAACCTCATGGCTGATGTTCGTTGCGGTTGTGGTCGTTGGCAAGATCTGAAGTGCGGGCAAGAGGTCCAGTCTTGCGGCTCAACGCGTTTGCGAGTTCCTGATTCTCCCAGTCTTCAAGCAGTCGATGCTAGGTCGAGCGATTTCAACGCATAGGTAGCAAAAAGGAGCGAATTGCGATAAACAACACGGGCGCTGGGCTCAGCGTGCATGCGATAGAGCGTCGTCGACGGCGAGGGCACGAAAAAGAGGGACAAAAGGAGAGGACGCTCTGGCGAGAGACGAGATGGGTCGGCCGTCGTTGTACAGACGAAAAGCACGATTGCCCCAGGATCGACCCGATGTGTCGTGCTGCACGGTTTTCTTCGACCTGGGGGTGACGGGGCCAACAAGCGGAGCAAGCGTTGTCGAGCACGCGCAGCATCTGGATAGCTTCACTGCGCCATCCAATCATGTCGCCGGCTGTATCGGGTCCCTGTGGGCTCATCTCGGCACTATGGCGCATCAACAGGGGTCGATCCAGGAACAGGATTGGCAGCTCCAATCAGAGTGCCGACAAAAATTAAGGCACTAACACCGAAGCGGTTGACGAAATGAGAGGAATCGGGCTGCAGGCCAGGCGGCGCAGGCTCAATCTGTGTGGGGGCTTGATTGAAACACCTCTTTTAGCCTCGACCCTCGACACGCTTTCCACTGTCGACCAGCTTGTTTCCCGCATCGCCACGATCCAGTCAGCGTGAGCCACACGGCTCCAAGAGAAACCCCGTCCCAGGGACGGTCCCGCCGTTCCCTGCGACGTAACGAACTGACAGCTCGGGCGTTGGCTACCGTGACGTCTCCCGGGAAATCAGCCAGGATCCACCGGTAGTTATGAGTCTTCACGTTGTCTCCCATCCGTTGCCATGGTTTGGGTCCGGATTGGTGACCCTGGAGTTCCAATCAAGCCTCTGAGACCACGGTGCAAATGCAGCTTCTCAAGTCGGATAAGAATACGCTGTATTTACACCCACCTCATAGACAGCTTGCTGAGCAGCGCCGGCCACTAGCCAGTCGTCAAAGACGCAATCTTTCTCGCCTATACGTGATGCTCAGACCTCATCCTTGTTACGAGACTTGGTTTGTTATCGGCAGCAACCTCCTATCAAAACTGTCAGCTCCAATTTTCCGCCCAAGCGAGAGCCATCGATCTCTGTCATCATGTTGGGATATACGATGCGCAGGACGTACAGTATCCCGTGGTTGACCACTGTCTCTAGGCAGGCCATTCTCATAATCCCGTCAACGGCTAAAGAGCGAGGCCGTCCGCGAGCTTTGTCAGCCGAATTCGTCAATATGCCGTCCCAACCAGCTCACGAGACACATGGCCTTGGTGCTCCCAGCGGCCCGGCCATTCCAGCCTCTTGGCCTCCTTGCATGAACTTTCAGATTGAAGCTCGGTCCCGAGGGAGTATGCCTGGCTGATCCTAATGATGGGTTGGCGGTGAGGCTTGTTCAGGTACCCACGGTAACTGAAAGGAGAGAACTCGGGGTAGGCATTCCCGAATGTTCCCCAGTACGGCAACTTACCTGGCTCTCGAGTATCTGAGATGGCTCGGAGCGAGTGCCGCTGTGTTGCTACGTGATGAGCTTGCTCACCTCAGATCGGAGCCAATATCCAAGGCTGGCATGAGATCGGCTTCAGCCTTGATTCCTCTGAGATGAGCAGACAGCGGACTGGAGACGTGTCGGCCGTACCTTCGGGCAGCGGAAAAGTTGTCACTTGTGCGCAACCGGGCTTTCCGTCGTTGACAGCGTGTGTTTGTTCCTATTGTTTGGTAGTAACAGGCTTGGGTGGTGAGGAGAACTTGCATAAAGCTCTAGTTTAGAGCCACACGGTCTTGTTGGGCAAGCCCTTGGTATACAGAGACGTTCTACATGCTAAAATCAGCGGACTGGGTACCACTGCAGGTCTGCGACTTGCCCCTAAACCCTCCATCCCTTGGGTGTTCCCCCCACCACATGCTGGGTATCTTGTATACTTCCCTATTCGCATGCTGGTGTGCCTACTATAACAAGAATTAAAACGTATTGGCCATGGCGACCAGGCTGATGCTTGCATGTGCCATGCTACCAGGAGTTCCCCACATATCATGGCAACTGAGTTCCATGCCATACCCTGTCTTGTCGGTACGATGTGGACTCGGCCCTCCGTCAACGTCTTCCTCGTACTATCCACATCCTATCCACAACCCAAAGGAGGAACTCCTAGACCATCTGGTTCTGGACCTGCAAAGTGCTGGAAGACTCCGCTTCTCAACTCCTCACCTCGGCCTGATGACCTCTTGCATCCTCCTCCACCGAAGCGGGGCCGAGACGGTCTGCTCCAGCAATAGCATGGGAAGTAGTATATGTACAATGTATGTGCTCCTTGCGTCAGTTGGGTGTGTGTGTGGGTGGGTACAGGTACCAACGCAGGCTGCCCCGATCAGGTATTGATATACATAGGCACATGAGGTAGGTATCTATCTGTCTCGCCCGGTGGATGGGGGTCGGTGGAAACTGCCCTGATTTGCCCTAAATTACTTTAGGTAGGTAGAGTGGCCAGCTTTACCACTCCTGAGCCTCCATCCTAAGTTACCTTGGAATTGGAGATTTAAGGTAGCATAGCGCGAAGATATATAAGAGGACCTGATGTGGTGCCTATATGTGGCTCAGTGATGATATTGAGATTGGAGGGAGCCCCTTTTCTAGGGGGGAAACCTAGATATGGTCTGGCAAGGTTTCTTCGTTCTTCGACTCTCCATGCTAGGAAAAATACTAGCCTCGTCTGTGAGAATCGTTCAAGTACCTACTTGCTTTGTCTGCCTGCCTACCTTACCTACCTAGGCGCGTGGTATCACCGTTGAGTTGCCAAAAGCATTTTACGAGCTGGCCTGTTGGCTCATCGTGTATATGAACCCACCTGTGCCTTGTGTGCAGTTGAAGGTATGGGCACGGAGTACGTACAGATCGGATTCTCCCTCTCCATTAATGTGTTTACTTATCGCTCAGATAACCCTTGCGGGTAGATGACGGTTTGTCGTTGACCGCGGGAGGTACGGTATCTGCTTAAGTACTTGGGGGCTACGTACTAAGGCAATGCAGATGAGTATTGCACAGTACCATGATGGGAATGTAGTGGCTCGGGTGACAGTACCGGGTGCTATTTCGCCGAGACTACTTCCCCCTCAGATCTAGAGCATAGGTCATGTTCGGATGCCATCCGTCTTGCTAGTCTCAGGGTGTGTATAGCACTGTGGAAATAAGCATATTTGGCAAACCGGTGACTCGTGGAAAAAACATATTAAAGCACGCAGTTCCTCAAGAGCATCTGACACGGCGTGATCGTACAGGTAGTTGGTATTAAATTGGCATTAAACTCGTTTATACCGCTGCCACGGCTGCAGCAGTTAATGGCTAACTGAAGTCCGGGTTGATTATCCCCCAAGGTAAACTTACAAACTTCACGAACCCAGGCTGATAAACTTCGGACGTAGCGTTACGTAACAAAGTTGAAAACGAACTAATTCACTTGACAAACGCCTCTTCTCTTCCTACCTATATGTCACCCCACCGGCAGAAAATGCCGTGGCAGAGCATTCCGGAGCGAAACCTTTGCTGAGCTCCATCGAGGACACCAGTTAAAAGTCGAACTTCTCTCCAACCAGCCGCTCACTCATTTCCCAACAACGCTTAGCATTGCCCTGGTCCAGAGCCCACGGCGCGATAAACGCCTCGTCCGTAGACAGCTCGCAGTCGACCAGCCAGAAGCCCTCACGCTCATCGAGACTCCTGTCCAAGGCGGCTCGCAAAGTCGTCGCACAACCCTGCTGGAGGGTCTTGAGGCGGGTGACGTGCTGGCCGGCGGCGGCCATGGCCTGAGCCGCCTCATGCTGGATCTCGGGCGTCATGTGTTGCCCGATGTTAGTCATGATGCCGCCTGGGTGCAGGGCATATGCAGTGACGCCCCGGCGGTTCAGCTCCAGGGTGAACAGAATGTTAGCTGACTTGGCCTGACCGTATGCACCGAAGGCCGTGTACTCGCTCGGTCTAGAAGTATAGTTCGGG
>Ga0247769_1000286_pt1 | contig 12244 bp, 9 predicted proteins | sample UWRJL166409R6_FD_179942 | JGI IMG/M metagenome (GOLD analysis project Ga0247769, IMG submission 179942) | Plant litter microbial communities from Arlington Agricultural Research Station in Wisconsin, United States - UWRJ-L166-409R-6 | ecosystem: Environmental > Terrestrial > Plant litter >... | reverse complement strand
CGACCCAGATAAAGAGTATGAAGTGGAGGATATACTTATTGAGTATCCAGTTGATGGGCAGACGCTTTACCTCGTGAAGTGGACAGGCTTCAACTTGCATGAGTGCACCTGGGAACCTGCGGAGGGACTTAGTGACCAACTCATGGAGATGTGGCGGGAGACGAAGCGAAAACAAGCAGCCGGCGAACGAAAGCCATTTGATCTCAAGCAATTTGTATCCGCTCAACAGAGGGCCAGGGAAGAAAAGGAGGAGCGCCATCGACGGCGCAACTTGAAACGGAAGAAGAAAGGGCTGGCCCAAACTCCACCAGTCACGGAGCTCGACACGAGCGAGGAGGACGAGGCCGAGGAGAGTAATGATGGGGACGCTGATCGATACCGAGATGGGTCGGCCCATCAGCCAACGGCCAAGTCCCGCTCGCAGCCGAAGAAATCCGCAAGCCTCCCTAAATTATCCACATCTTCCTCAAGAGCTAGTGGCGTTCAGTCTCCGGCAGCAGCCAGCCCGGTCAGCCAGACTAGTCCTCGCAGCCAGAGCGACTCGCGCCGGAACAGTTTGGGGACAGCCCTAACACCCGTAGAGACCGTCCCCGCCAACCGAGGATCATTCAGTGTCTCGGGACCGGTTCCTCGCGCTCAGACTGAGCGCCCTTCCACAACCGGCTACCAGGGGACCGCCCGCAAGGTGCTGGAAAGACCAACACCCGCTCTTGCCCGGAGTGCTTCTTCTTCAAATCCGAGTCGCCCCGCCGCGAGCCCGAAAAAGGGCAAACTTACGGCGAAGAAGAGCAGAGTGGTGTCCGCCAACATATTTACCGGAGGCAAAGTTAGAAAGCAACGCCTGTCTTTGAGAGATTTAGAAGTCGACGAATCCAAACCGTCGACACTCTATCAAAAGCGGTCCACACTTCGGAGGCTGGAGTTGGCGTCTCGGGAAAGGGCAGATCGAGCCCCCGACCCAGATCAGCTCCATCTTATTGACCTTTCCGCAATATCCAAGGGAAAGAGCGCAATTGCGGGCTCTACGGGCGCCTCGGCAACTTCTCCCATCCCGATTTCAAGCCCAACTGAGTCACTGCCGTTCTCTGAACCCAAGTCAGCAACAGAGCCCAGATCGGCACTAGCGTCCCGAGATAGCCTAATTGGTCCATCGGTCAAGAGGAGAAAGTCGGTCCGGTTTGCCGAGGAGGACGGCGTGTTACTCTTCCAGGAGCCGGAGCCCATGGATATTGACAGTCCAACGGGTGAGAAACGCGCGTCGACACACCCAAGATCCACTCGTGGTACTGGTGGTCGTCTTGGAAGCCCGCCGGCTCCTTTGGCGAGTACGCAGGCTATCACGAAGAAGATTATGCTGGGTAGGAACACGATCATCGAAACCCAGTTCAATGATATGCCTAGCGATCCTAGACTGCCCTGGCTAGAACCGTTCATGGCAGAGGAAACGTTCAATTTCAGACACGCCTGCCTGGCACAGACATTCCAAGCGAGGGTGGGCGACCTCATAAATGAGACCCTCGCCTCTGGGACGCTGACCTCCAAGTTTGGCGAATCTAGCATGGACCAAATCGCAGGTTTCCTGAGGTCTACACTCCTTGGACTGTTCTACGCCCACTCCCTGTTCAACATTATCATATTTCCATCAAAATGTGATGAATGGATGAACTTGGCTGTCCAAGATCCATGCGAGACTTCTGCATCTCTCAGCTATATCATCTTCATCTCCAAGGCGGACTGCACCGATATCCCCCCTCCTCTGACTGCGCTGATGAGCCGCGGGGACAAGACAATTGGATCTGGACCATCTGAGCCAAATGCACCCGAAGCATCGAATAGGGAGACTACTTTGGTGCGGCTCTTGAAATTTGACTACAAACGGCTGCTCCCCATTCGCCCCGGCCACAAGCCACTATCTCAGCACAACTTCTTCCTCGTGTTTCCAACGTCCAAGGGGTCGGTTATGATGCTGCTTAATTCTTGGCTCCGCGCATGTGACCCAAGGTGCCGTGTTTTTACTAGTCATCATGCCGGCAGCTGGGAAGCATTTCGGCTTGCTGTCGATCGGGAGCCGGGGGTTGTGATCGTTCACGAGCTCTTAGCTTCGGCGTTTCGCCAGTTCCCCAAGCTGTCATATTACCTCACCCGGAAATGTGACGAGTATTGGCGGTTCGATGAGCCGGATCAGCCGCATTTGCTGTCGCGCATGGCATTGGTGGACGATTTCTCAGCAGTCAACGACGTCTGCCTGACACGCATTTTTGCTTTGCGAACGGCTATCCTCCTCACACCTAGCTTTCTGCTCTCGGAACCGCGGCGCACCAAGGAACTCCTCCGTTGGTTTTCGCAGAAAGATAAACGAGGGTTCAACTACAGGCTCGTAACGGCTTGGAATCTCTTTGAATATCTCGGGGAGCTGGCGTTGGAGAAGGCCAACGATAGACGGCGTTTGTACGACGCGGAAACCCCACTCAGTGTCGTCGACAAGCTCGCGTCTCAGCTAGGACTAAGTCCACAAGACATGGACGAGAGATACCAAGCAAAGAAAGAAGCATTAGACCTTCATCTCACCCGCGTGGAGAGGGCAGGTCTGTTTGACTCGGAGGAGGACAACAGCCCGCTTGTGTACGCGGACCAATGCATTGACCCAAATGACGAGCAAAGCCTCGTCAACTGGTTTGGCTGGTGGTCAACCTTGCGAACCGATCAGTTCCGCAAATTCTATGTTGTAGGATCCAGCGAGAGCATCAAGCGCGGCCTCCAAGGTTCGCGGCGCGTTCCCATCCCGAGGTACTCGAAAGCCACAATAAACGATCCAGATGTCGTGCTAGAGGCTTTTCTGCAGACCCTTCGTGAACCCGTGGATCAGCCCATCGGAGATAACGGTACCCGAGGGACCGTCCGGCAGTTCCCCGGCGACCAGAGCGGCCTTCTCAGGTCGTACGATGACGAACACCTCACGAGGTCTGTTTCAGAAATCTATAAGCAGATTCCTAGACAGTCCTCAAAGACTCGGCGGTGGACGCTCTATGCGTACCCCGTGTCCTGGGAGGGCTTCGAAATGGCCGACCACTTTGGAGACTTACGTAGCCACAGCAAGAGGTTCAAGGATTGGCTGGACTACTGCTGGCCGTTCTACGGGCTCAACGGTGACACAAACTTCAACACGTATGTGGGCTTGTTCTATACCATGGTTGAAGACTGGGACCCCCAAGCTACCCCCAGGGATCTGAACAAGGTACGGCGCCACCCCTGGATTGCGGTATACCGCAAGCCGCACCACAGTATCCACGACTGCGAGATCATCATCTGGGACGCCCATGCTGGGTCAAGAGACTCAGGTCCGAGGGAGGTTGCTGAAAAGGATCTCCTCTATATGCAACGCAGCCTTATCCGGTACCTCGAGGATAACACCGCGGCTAAGAACAAAAGGACAAGGATCGATAAGGTGTGGCTTGGCGGATACAAGATCGAGCCCAACAATGAATCGCTGAATGCCCTTGACACGACGCTGCAGTATTTGAAGCGGATGCTGCTAAGTTTACCAGGGATGTTGCCAGCAGCTCCTCCAAAGCTCGCCGAACTTGGCTTCAAACGCGTCGTGCCAGGGGTTCCAGGCAAGGACGATTCTGAAAATGTCGCCATGGATCTTGACAGCGACGTCGGTGACGATGAATCCGATACAGCGGACGACACACGGATTATATTTCACCCCCCACGGGCGACCAAGCCACTTCCTGGGCAGCGGACCAGGTGCACGAACAAGCTGTACGAGAGCGCGCGGCTCGCGAGGATGAACCAGTCGGGAATTGACGGCACAATGGCCTACCGCTATACACCGACTTTAGAATGGTACCAGGAGCAGAAGGCCGAAGGCCGTGGCTTTGAGCATATCTGCGTCGAGCCTTGTGAGGTGATTTTCGAGATCCTTTCCGTCAACAAGACTCTCGCTGAAACTTCTACCCCCTCCGGTCACGGCGGTCGTAAGGAAACACCTCCGTCCGCTTAGGCGCCGAAACATCAACCGAAAGTCCGCGGTCCAAATGACATAACTCGGGTCCCTGTCTCGGAACGTGGGCCCCTTGGCCTCGAAATTCACCGTCATGTTGGAGTGTATGCTGGGGCCAAAATATGGCCCCTCGCGTTTGGATCGGTGGCGGGATTCTGGCTTCTAGTTGGGGGTTTTCTCGTCAATCGCTCGGTTCCCCTTTCCGGGAAGTTTGCTGCTTAGTGTAGCATGATTGCAGGACAAGGTTGGATCATGCCGTGTGATGTTGTCACTCGGGGTTGGCTTAAACTGAGCGCAGCTTTCTTTACTGCTGCCAAGTCAGCATGGAGGCGGGAGCGTGGAGCATACGTAGTTAGGTCATAGATTGGACATGTCATTACTAGTTCAATGCAACACACTTGACTTTATTGCCAAAAGCGAAGGAAAGAACTTTCCAAGAAAGTAATTCATTAAATCGGTGATGGACTGTCTAGAACAGGTACCCAGAGGACTAGGTGGGGGGGACCTCAATGCATGGAGATATGTCGTGTACATGTAGGTCCACGCACCTAGATACAGAATTACCTAGGTTTACCAACACACGCAAGTAAGCCGAATTCTTGATACTTGCCGCCAGTCTTCGGTGCCTAAGGTAGCTCTCGTCGGATCAGCAGAGCGAGCCCCTAGACTGAGAGAATATCTTTTTTTATATTCTGTGATGATGGTGTGTTATTGTTGGATTATAAACTAATACTCAAGCTAGATTTATAGGTGTAAGTGAGTGTAAGTTAGTGTAGGTAAGAAGGTAGGAAGAAAGGAAGGAAGAAGAGAGAAAGATGGAGGAATGGAACGTAGAGAGTAAGGTATGTATTGTATGTATGTATGACGAGACGAGATAGATAGAGATGGTGGTGGTGGTGTGTGTGATGATTGCTTTGCCCCTACACTATACCACACCACTTAAGGCAATACACTACGCTCAGGCAGTGCACTACATGTACTCAGGCAGTACACTACACTCAAGACAGTGTACTACACTCAAGACAGTACGCCACAATCAAGAAAGTGCACTGCATTCGATGCAATACACTACATTCAAGACAGTGAGTACACTACACTGTAATGTAATATACTGCACGCTACAACACCATACTCTTTACTCTCTCTCTCTCTGTGCATTTGCTCAACCAACCCCTGATTTTACTTTTTACTTTTATTTTATTTTTCTCACCCCCTTTATTTACACACCTATCGCTCATCCATCCATCCATCCATCAATCCAACCAACACTACCCACTACCCTCCTGCGTGTGTATGTATGTGTGTATAACCCTACTTCCTACCTACCTACCTAGGTAAGTATCCAAACCCATACCCATATCTCACCTCACCTCACCTCACCTCACCTCAGTCAAACCCAAACCTCAAACCCAACCCAGACAGACAGACAGGGAGATCCTCACATAGGATATTCTATCTACCCTGACTGATTTTCTTTCCTTCATGGAAACCCCCCAAAACCAACACCAACACACACACATAAAAATCTCACCAATAAATCTCCTTTATATATATATCCCATCCCCCCATCCCCCATCCCCCACACCACACCACACCACACACCAATTCATTCACCCTGACTATACTCAAACCCAAACTCAAACTCACCATCTCATCATCCTATCCCATCTACCTATCCCTACTCACAACCCCTCCAAACCAGGCGTAGCCCTAGGCCCGCCAGCAGCCCTCCGAACCGCCTCAGCCCCACTCGCCTTCCACGCACTCAAAATCAACCCAACAATATGCTCGACCGCGACGCCCTTCTTAACCTGCGCAAAGACCGTCGGCCCTCCCTCGCGCATCTTCCTCGCGTCGCGCTCCATGACAGCCAGATCGGCACCGACCGCCTCGGCGAGGTCCGTCTTATTCACCACCAACAAATCGCTCTGCGTGATCCCCGGCCCGCCCTTCCGGGGGACCTTGTCGCCGCCGCTGACATCGATGACATAGATGATAAAATCCGCCAGCTCCCGGCTGTAGTTGGCCGCCAGGTTGTCGCCGCCGCTCTCGATCAGCAGGAGGTCTGTGTCGAAGCGGGCGTGCAGGTCCTCCAGCGCGGCGAGGTTGGCGCTGATGTCCTCGCGCACGGCCGCGTGGGGGCAACCCCCCGTCTCGATGGCGCGGATGCGCTCGGCCGGTAGCGCGGCGTGGCGGGTGAGGAACTCGGCGTCTTCGCGCGTGAAGATGTCGTTCGTCACGGCCGCCAGGGAGAGGCGCTCGCGGAGGGCGAGGCAGAGGGCTAGCATCAGGGCTGTCTTTCCTGATCCTACGGGTCTGTATTTTTATTTTAATAATTTTTATGTAAAAAGTCAGCCAATGAATGGTTCATTGAGCGGGTGAGGGAAAAGAAAGATGATATATAAAACAAACATATAACATACCCACCAATGCCCACGGTAAAGGCTCGGTCCTCCCACACGCGGCCCTCCACGATGGGCATCTCGCGCCCGAGAAAGCTGCCGGGACCGTCGAGGATCTCGTGGCTGTGGCCGTGGTCGGCAGCCGAGAAGCCATCGTGGGAGTGGTCGTGGGAATGGGAGTGGTCGTCGTGGCTGTGGACGCCGTCGTGGGAGTGGGTGATACCAGCCATTGTTTACACGCGCACACACACACGTCTGTCTCAAAACAAATTCGGCGCTGAGGAAAAAGTATTTTATGGGTAATTGAGCTGAGAGATGGGTATTCTGGATTTGAAATGGAAAAGATAACAATCGCATCCATCGGCCATTGCCGCGTGGGCGCCGGCTCCTATCTACCTCAAACTTAGCTACAAAAAGGTAGATGAGGGGTAGCTTCGGTGGTGAGGGGTCCGATGTGGAGGTGCGGAGGCGTGAGGTATTTACTAGAGATACGCTCGCTGGAAAAGCAAAAAGCTCACCACCAAGCTCCGGTTTGTACGGAGGTTGGTGGCTACGAAAATCCCAACTGGGAACTGGGATTTGCTCCGGTCGCGGTTCGAACCGAACGCCTCCCCCAAGAGTACCCACGAGGCAGGAGGTTTTATCAGTTCGAGCCCCCTCCTTGTTAGCCACATGGTGAACCGCTTCACCAAATCGCCGTACAGAAGGGCCGCTGTTGAGAATACGTTCCGAGATTCGCGTCTTTACACCAGAGTCCGGACCGCGTTTCACTCGAGAGCAGCCCTCCTATTCTCGGGACCTGCCGCAGCGCCCCCCCCATGAAACAGGAAGCATAAACAGTCGCTGATATTCCTTTGCCCATCATTCATGAGACTCCCACGCTGTGTCTAATCCATATAGCAACTTGGAAACTATCGAGCATCACCCCCTCACGAAATATCCGCGTCCATGGCGTCGTCCTCGCTCGCCGTGGGCTCCATCAACGCCCCCTCGAGCTGCCGAGCCGGTCGAGGCCACACCCTCTTGTACAGGCTGACTCCAATCGAGTCTTGCGGGTTGATACGCCCATCAAATGTTGCCTTGAAGTAGCCGTGCGTTCCTAGACACTCCTTCACAAACCCAGTCCGTCCCCGCTTGGTCCACAGCGGAAGCGCCTTGAACCATTCCACGTCCTCGCGGTTGAAGAACATGTACCGGATCGTCACGATCTTCTTGTGGATGTGATAGGGATGGCCCGTCAGGATCGCCCTCTTGGCGATGACGCGTGTCGTCGAAGGAGGGAGTGCCGTCCCCGTGGCGACGAGCGTCAGGGGCAGCCGTATCTCTTCCCCTTCCGCATCCACAGCTCCGGGTGCCGTCCGCTTGAAGAAGAGCGCCGGGACAGCACCCCAAGTGACAGGCCCCATGAACGTTGCGACCGCTGATTGCCCCGGGTGGAGGTACCGGCAGTACTTGTGCACGTCGTTGGGGGTGTTGTCGCCCTGCGAGAAGAGGGGGTGGATGACCAGCCGCCTCGGGCCACACTGCATGATCAGCTCCTCCTTTGACTTGATCGAGACCGGCGCGTCCGAGCTGAGGTTGATGAGGAAGTTCAACGCCGTGCGCTTCTGCTCGTGCCGGAGAAGGGAGAACAGCGTTACAGGCTGCCCTGGGCTGTACGACTTTTGCGCCGACGCGGGGATCCCTTTGACGTAAACGTGGACACGAGTGCCCGGAGCCACACCGCCGACGAGGGCCTCTCGCGCCGACCCTACTCGCGATGCTTGGTAGTTTGGAACCTGCAGAAGCCGTTGCCACTCCTCTGGCTGGTGTGCTCGGTCCTCGTCCTCTAGCCAAGGGCTTGTCCTGAGGCTCTTCAAGCCCCGGTACTTCGCCAATCGTTCTCGTGCCAGCGCCCCGGGGTGGAGCTCGATCTCATCGGGGAACTCCAGATCGTCCTCCACCTCGGTCCTCTTGCTCTTCCGGTAGGCCTCGAGCTGCATTGCGTCGTCATCCTCGTTGGGCTCGACAAACATCTCCGACTTCGCATACTCGGTTGCGCCGCCCTCTGTTTGCGCCTCGCCTGCAAGACCCTCCATGCCGTCCTCTGGTCTTGCCTCGTCTTCTTCTTCCTCGATGTCCTTCATATCGAAATCGTCCATATCGGAGCCGTCATCGGATACATCATCCTCCAAGTACCAGGCGGACTGGTACGTGGATGTGCCCTTGGGCAGTTTTCTTGGCTGCGCCGTGGCCGTCTCGTCGTCATCGGAGAAGTAATGGTGCTCGTCGAGCAAGACGCCCTTCTTTGGCGCCGACGCCGCGGCAGGGTCCATATCCTCGTCATCGTCCATGACAACCTCCTCGGGCGCAAGTTCGGCGAGGTCATCACGATCCTCGCTCGGGAGCTCAAGGGTCTCCTCCACTACCTCGTCCACTGCCATGGATTCTTCCCCTTTCCTCCTCTTCGTAGACAGCGGGGCTGATGTGATCTTTTCAATTTGGAACGCCCCCCAATCGCCAACCTGGATGAGGCGATCGGCCTTCAGCCCCCTGCCCCTGACAACACCTGTGAGCACCGTGGGCTCCGACTCGGACCCGCCAAACTTGACATCCTCAACCAACATCCAGCTCCGCTCGTCTCGCCACCTGATTCCCTTGGGTGTAGTGCTGCAAAGAGAGCGCATCAAATTCGCCGTTTCCTGCCGGTTGTCGAGGTTGTGCACCCTCTCCTGTTCCGGGTGAAAATGTGTGATGTAGGACTTCAGCGACCCGAGAACCGAGAGCCTCTGTTTCTGCGGCTCGATCCTGTTCAACCCCTGGACCACGGTGAAGAGTGTTGACAGGCCCTGGCTTTCGACACTGCGCAGGATCAGTTCGCCAAGGTCATCGACCTCTTGTTCTGCGGAGAGAACGAGGACGACAAAATCGGCCACTCGAGCGGCATCCAGGCACGCCGAAAGATCCCTCTTCAAGGGGATGTACTGGAGCTTCTGCTTGAATCTGTCGACCGAAACGCGGAACGGTGCGTCGTGCACCTCGGATTCGATGTCGACGCTTCCATTCAGGCTTCGAATCGCGGCCGCTGTGTCGCAGTCTTCGCATAGCGGGACCACAGCCACATTCCTCGGAGCGCCGTCCTTTCCGGCAAACACCGAAGTCTCCTTCAGGTGCTCCCTATGCTTCTCCAGCTGGCGCTGCTTGGACTGGTTTCTGCGGTCAAATTTCGACATGACCTGTTGATGTGGTGTCTTGCGCTGGCCTCTCTCGCCGGGGAGTCTGCCTGTAAAGAAAACAAAACGTCAGCCAAAGTAAGCTTTGTGCCCCGTAGCTATGTATCCAACTAAGATGCTGCACCGCTCGGCGTGAGTCATACCCTTTGCTGCGTCTCTGATTGCGCCCTTGGTGGCTTTCCGGGACTTGAAAGGCTTATTTGCGGATCTGGTTGTCGGCCTGTGGGAGTGGCCGGCAGCCACGAGACCGGGCATTTTGCCGTCACCTCCGGCTTTGAATCGAAAAGGAAGAGAAGCCACGTTGGAGAAAAATAAAGCGTCGTCGTCCTTTCCGGGAAAAAAAGTACCTTTTTGCGACTTTGGTGTAATAAGTCAGCGAAGCGGATTTATGAACCGTTATTATTTCTGGAGGGGCCCTCTTCGTTGATGGCGGGGCATCTTTTTTTCGTGGAATTGTGCGCTGCATGGGCTTATCTTATCATTATCGATAAGACAGAGCGCCAATCAACCCGCTGTGCTGGTGTCGCTGGTGCATGGGATTTGCTGCATGGACGAGAACTTTAAAGTGGGACGCCGTCAAAAAAGTTGGACCATCTCGACCCTTTTCCACAGTGAGAGCCGATTGATCCCGAGGACTTTTGCGCGCTACGGCACTCGACACAATGGAAACGGTAGAAAAGACGGACGCGCCCATCTTCGGGGTAGAGCAACCCAACGGTGCGGTCGCGATCACAGGAACCAGGAGCGAGTTCAAGTCGAAGACCGAAGTCGCAAAGGCCCGCCGTCTCAGAGAGGCCCAGAAACAGTACGGTCGCGGTCGCGGGGTCGATGTCAAGGGTGTCCGGGACAAGAAGCTTCGACGAAACCTCACCAATCTCGAGTCCAAGTACAAGAACGCAGCGCTCAAGGCCAAGGAGGCTGAGATCCTCCTCGAGAACTCCAGCGGCTTCCTCGAGCCCGAGACCGAGCTCGAACGCACTTACAAGGTCCGCCAGGATGACATCCAAGAGGACGTCGCCATCGAGACGGCCCAGAAGCGATTCGAACTTAAGCTGGAAAATCTGGGGCCCTATGTCTGCGAATATAGCCGGACAGGGCGGGACCTGCTCCTGGCGGGGCGCAAAGGTCATGTCGCGACAATGGACTGGAGGGAAGGCAAGCTCGGGTGCGAATTGCAGCTGGGCGAGACGATACGAGATGCCCGGTGGCTTCACAACAACCAATACTTTGCGGTGGCGCAGAAAAAATACGTATACATATACGACGCCAGCGGAGTAGAGCTCCATTGCTTGAAGAAGCACGTTGAGGTTTCCCACATGGAGTTCCTGCCGTATCATTTCCTCTTAGCGACTCTGGTATGTCTACTTTCCCTCCACGATGCGCACCTAAGATACTAACATTCTCGTCAGGGAATCAATGGCCAGCTCAAGTACCAAGACACATCCACTGGTCAGCTTGTGGCAGAAATCCCCACGAAGATGGGCACACCCGTCTCCCTCGCCCAGAACCCGTACAACGCTGTATTACACGTCGGACACCAAAACGGCACAGTCTCGTTATGGTCACCCAATAGCAGCGAACCCCTAGTCAAGCTTCTCGCCCACAGGGGCCCCGTACGGTCCCTCGCGGTAGACCGAGAGGGCCGGTACATGGTATCGACAGGCCAGGACAGCAAGATGGCCATCTGGGACATCCGCATGTTCAAGGAAGTGAACAACTACTTCACCAGGAAACCGGCCTCATCCGTAGCGATATCGGACACGGGCCTGACGGCTGTCGGGTGGGGAACGAGGACTACGGTCTGGAAGGGCCTCTTCTCCAAAGACAACACCGTCCAGGAGAAGATCCAGAGCCCTTACATGACATGGGGCGGCGAGGGCAGGGCCATCGAGCGAGTCCGATGGTGTCCCTTTGATGATGTGCTCGGGCTCGGACACACAGAGGGCTTCTCCTCCATCATCATCCCCGGCGCCGGCGAGGCCAACTTTGACGCCCTCGAGGTCAACCCGCTCGAGACCAAGAAGCAGCGGCAGGAGGGCGAGGTCAAGGCGCTGCTGAACAAGCTGCAGCCCGAGATGATTGCTCTGGATCCCAACTTCGTCGGCAAGCTCGACCTGCGATCCGACGAGCAGAAGCGGGCGGAGAGGGATCTAGACGCCCCGGCTGTGGACGTCGCCGAGGAGTTCAGGAACAGGGCGAGGGGCAAGAACGGCGTCCTGAAGAAGTACCTGAGGAAACAGAAGAAGAAGAACATCATCGACGAAAAGAGACTCAAGGTTGAGGAGATGTTGAAAGACCAGCAGGAAAAGAGGGATGAGCGGCACAAGCAGAAGCAGGCGGAACTGGGTCCTGCCTTGTCTAGGTTCGCGAGGAAAGCATAGGTACCTCAGATAGGATGGGAGAAAAGAAGCGCATGATACCCAACCCACGAAGTCGAGCCGGTGTCTTGGCTGAGAACGAATTATGTACCGTTTTTCGTGTCTATATGCAAACCATGAGAAACCGGAGTTAGGCTCCCAATGCTCCAACTGCTCACAACCTACTTTTTGTACGGGGTCCCGCCTCTTTTTTTAGTGAGCCATTCCCCATGATGCCAGATCATCATACGTCTAATATTGCGCCCC
>Ga0247769_1000285_pt1 | contig 12247 bp, 19 predicted proteins | sample UWRJL166409R6_FD_179942 | JGI IMG/M metagenome (GOLD analysis project Ga0247769, IMG submission 179942) | Plant litter microbial communities from Arlington Agricultural Research Station in Wisconsin, United States - UWRJ-L166-409R-6 | ecosystem: Environmental > Terrestrial > Plant litter >... | reverse complement strand
CGAAACAGACCAAATCTCAAACTGGTTCATCAATGCCCGCCGGCGGCAACTCCCCACTATGATCAACAATGCCCGCGCTGAATCGGACGCCATGTCATCAGCTCGCAGTACCGACAGCGGTAAGGCCCTATCCTCGGAGCGGAGCGGGGTTTATGGTTTGAGGTTAGGCGACGGGGTGGAGCGAAGCAGCGGCAGCCCCCAGAGCGACGGCGAAGACGACGAAAGTATTCCTTACGGCGACGTCCTTGGCTCGCACCTTATGGGTCGCGGGAGCGTCTGACTACATTACGGTCCGACTTGAGCGCCCGGCGCTCCAGGGCCCTTTACAGCGGGAGCGTAGGTAGACGTCGGTTTGCCAGTAGCTTTAGGTTTGTCCATCTTGACAGCGATGATGTGTGAGTTCCCCTCGTCCTCTACCCTCTATTCCTGGTATTTCATTCTAACGTTGAAAGTGGTTTCTATAGTTAAATAACGCATTGATGATCCAACAGACATTGGTTGTATTGTATACTACCTGAGGCCACTTTTGGTGATGTTTTGTATCAATATCCACTAGTTCGGGGTGGGAGGTGGGGGGACACAACGCAGCACCACCTTGTTGGTACTGTCTATTCTTATGTTTTTGGGCATCTAGGGCGCGGTTACCATGTATGTATATATAACTTCGGCGTTGGAGGTACTTTTTGGCTTGAGGAAAACGGGGCTCTCGAAGGCGAATCCTAAGGTACCTAGGAAGACGGGCCCTGGGTGCGAAGGACAGGAAAAGGATACTATGGGAGAAGGGTGAAGCGATGGTCACTGCAAGGAGATGGGCATTTTCGAGAGGCGTTTGGGGGAACGACGGGAGTTTGCTGTCATATGGCTCAGGTTTCGCCAGGACGACATTGGGATTAAACTACCTACCCAAGGGAGCTGAGCCGAACCTGCTGGAAAGACAAGTGGAAAAGTCCATGTATTCTAGATATCGGGAAGGAAAGAGCTAGACGCAAGGGCTCGGCCCTGCCTGCCTACCTTAGGTACCTACCTACCTACCCAAGATAGCTCGGGCGCGGTGAATTACTACCAACTGAGAAAGGATTTCTACGCAGTGTTTGTTTCTAGTCCTTTTCCCCGTACACTCGCACGTGATGACGACTGACTGACTGCCTGCCTCTTGGTTCGGACAGCAAGTAGAGATTCTTGAATATCACTGCTCTCACCACAGTACCACCCACCGGGGCGAGCGTACCCACAAACAGGAGCACACTGTGCTGGACAGGTGCATCGGATCACCAGCCGATCAGGAGACGTGGTATATAATAGCTAGAGCTTACCTACCTAGCGTTATATAACACCGGCATACCTACAGGGGACCATAGCCGCCTTACCTTACCTGTGTGCTTCGATATACACAAGTGAATTCATGCGAGCCAGTATGTCCTCAGTCCCGCTGTGGCAAGTATGTACTTACATGGGGGATAGCCGTCGACACCACCTTCCATTTTGCACTATCTCGATACCGAGGTCAATCATTAACGGATGAACAAGAATATTGAGGTTAAAAAAAAAAGTCAAAACAAGGAGTGAGGGAATAAAGCTAGAAGAGGCAGGTGCCCTGGGTGTGGGAGACCGTAGGTGGTCTGTGACAGGGGGGGCAATGCAGGCCCTTGTTGCCTGCTTGCTGCTGGGTCACCATGAACGAGGGGAGCTAAGAGAGTCGGATCTTGAGACATGCATTTGCGTTGCCTTTCGTTTTTGCATTTTCCTGTACGATGATATGTATATCATCGGATGGTTGGGTGGCGGCGCCGGCGGCAGAGGCAACAGGAAGGATAAGCCCACGAGCAAGATATCATCGATAGGGCGAGAACGGGAAGGGCCTCTGCCGCATAGGGTAGCTGAGATACGTGATAGGCTCGCAGGGTTTCAAGGCCTAGGTGTATACCTACCTATGTAGGTGGTGTATCTGGGCTCGCCGGGTTCGTTGTTCGTCTCCAGCCAGTAGGAACCGCATCTTGTTTGCTTCTTCGCTCGCTGCTGCTGCGCGTGGGCAGGAGGGGAAGGGAGGGGGCGGAAACCGATGGCAGTTCTGGGTGTATCCCGGTAAACAGCAACAGAACGCATCCACGCTTCCGAGGGCTGTCGCTGTATTTGGTGCCATGCAGAAGAGACTGGCCGGGTGGTTGTGTGGTGGCGCTTGTCGTGGCGGCCCATCCAGATGCACACCGACCGTAGCCGATGACGCTGCTGCCGGCCGGCGAGACGCGCAAGATGTACGATCTCGGTGTCGGTCATCTGCACGCTTGGCAGACTTGCATCGAGAAGAGAGGGGGGGTTGGTCTTTCTCCTCCTGCCTTCTTGTCCTCTGATTAGGTTGGCAAGGCCGATTGATTTGTTGGCAGGCTATGTGTCTTAGTTCGCCTCCCATGTAGGTGGAAAGGGGGTTGGACCGAGGAGGGGAACTTGTGTCGTACAGGTTCGTGGTCTGCCAGTCCATTGAGATGTTCCCGCGCCATGGTTTTGTTGGGCAGGCGAGGGAGAGTGTGGTGTTTTCAATGCACGACGAAAACCATTCGCAACACGGGATAGATTGATGGTAATTGTTCTGTATAGCACAAGAGAAGCGGTCAGGAGATGGAATATGGCCCCGGTGTAGCCAGCCCTCCGCCGCCCCGTCATCTCCGGAGGCTCTAGATGAGACGGGTTCGGGGCAGAGGGACTGGCGCCGCCGAGCAGCCCGTCTGATGTTTCTGTCATATGGAATATGAGCGCCTCCGAGAGCACGGCGGGGTGACCGAAACTGCCGAGGTGGACAGAGATTCCGACATGGAAGCGTCTCCAGAACCATCCACCGCCCATTCGAGCATCGCAGCATCGCGGCTCGAGACGACGGGGATGGCTGGTCTTGTTTCCGGAACCGGTGTGGCGAGCCAAGCTGGGATAGGGACGGATCGGTGACACGAGATCGATGGGTGACAGCAGTGAAGGAGAGCCATGTCGTAGTCTCTTCTCCAAGACATGCAGAAAATCTGCCCGCGCCGTGAACGACTCTCTGCATGGAGGCTGCTTCGGGCGGCAAGCCTTCCCTCACAAGAGAGCGGAACGCAACCCAAATTAGCGTACGCAGAAATTACCAGGCGCTCTCCCCTCTCTCCAGAGGCCACCGCACGCCTGCTCGGAAAGGGGAACGTAAACGGAGGGGCCTACCTTGCAGCGGAAGAGCGTACCTAGCCTCTCTGGATACAGCGTAATGCTGCACACCGACGCCGCGGGTTTCGATGATCTGAGACATCGGAGATGCGGGTTCAACTCGTAGAACTGAATGTTTCGTCACCTGCGGAAAGGAGGAAACCGGGAAGCTAATGCCGGCCTTGCTGCCAAGCAACGCAGCGCACAGTCATTGGGGGTTGTGCCTTTGGCTGCTATGTTCCCCCCATCCGTCACATGCTTGTATATCAACTTGTGCCAGAATCTCCGGTGCTTCCAAGCTCCCCGCTGCCCAAGTCATTGCCCGACGTCTGGCTACCTATAGTGGAACAAACAGCCCATCTCATCGAGTATGTCCGGCGTCTCTGGAATGCGAGTCAGCCCCCGAGGTCTCAGGGGGAGGCCGGCCGCCAACAATGCCTAAGAACCACACGGATAGTTGATACTGTTGACGGACGCTCGGTAGGTGATGGTTCCTAAGCCCTAAAGGTGGTCGTTGATGGCTCTCGGAGACCCTGGCACCAGTCGTTTCCACCCCAAATATCCACAGATGTTGCGTCACTCCTTTGGTGAGGCGGATGGGGGGCGTTCCCACTTGCTCGCATGCCAGTCGCTGCTGGGACGGCGCGTCGAACGGTTGTTTGCGGCAATGTCACAGGCGCTCTAGAGTGTCAGTGTCACAAGTTGACAGGCGTGCCTTCGTGTCGTTCGTCTTCAGGGGCCAAAATACCTTACCTTACGCTCAGTAGCTGCGCCAGAAAGCACTGTGCTGGGAAGCTACCTTGAGTCGCATGTTTTGACGTATCCTCCTCGCCAGAGGCCATGTTACTAGGCTCGACCTTCCCCAACACCCGTTACCTTTTTGTTGGTCCTGGAATCGACGGAGAGGAATCTAGGTATGATGTGTCAATATTCACGCAGCCAAATAGCGGCATGATGGAAGGAGTCGTCAGACGGGGATGCGTAATAGTTGAGCGGAGCCTTGTCGGTGCTTGGGGGAGGCATCTTGAGGGTGGTGTCTGGAATGTCTCCCGAGTGCGAGGGAAGCCTCATGTCATGGCGGACGGCGACGAGGGGGTAAATAAACCGACGAAACTAGAGCTACCTCAACAAGCGGGTCCCACTCTTCATACATACCTGATATTTGCGAAATTATCAGAGGGAACTGAGCTCTGGCTCGTCTGGGAGTTCCCAAGCGCGACTTCCTGTTGTCCTGTTCCTCCCTTCCTGAATAGCTGTCGCGCCTTCCGGCTAGCGTCGAGATCAGCGCCTTAGTGGGCTCGAATTCCTTTCCAGAAGGCAAGTATACTCTATGTACGTAGGCCTAAGGCCGGAACAGCTCAGCTCCGGCAGCTTGAGATAGCCACAGGGAAACCTCTTACGGCCCGAGATCATCTTTGGGTTACTATCCCTCGAGTATTTGATGGTATGCACCTACTATTATATTATATCCCTTACTTAGACCTCTTCGTATACATTCTCGACCCTTCTAAATATATATCGGACGCTCCCACACGTGTTTCAGACTGCTTTGTTAACGTGTTAAACCCTGGAAACAGATTTTCAGCCCTCCTTGTTAGAAATAAAACTTGAGTTAGAGGAGGTATGGGAAACCCCTTTCTGACTCTCTGTTCTTTGGGGCTAAAATCCTAGCGAACTACGTTGACGTTTTCTACTCCTGAGCTGAGCCGCCATCATCCGGGGGAAGAGCTATGCCTGCATTTATGGCCCACAATTTCCGCTCACAGTCGCCATCCGCTATAGTGTAACGGCTAACATATCGCGCTTTCACCGCGAAGCTCCGGGTTCGATTCCCGGTAGCGGAACACAGTTTTAATTTTAATTTTTAAATCTTCGCACACCTCATATGACATTCATTCCCTTTGCGGACACGAGCTGCCTTTTTGTATCATGCCGCTCCTCATTGACTTGGGGTTTATCTCCTGGTTTGAGGGCGCCGGGAACACCGGGAACATAGCGAGGAAGCATCTACATCAAGCCAGGAGGTTAGAATGTTGGTTCTGGACGCTGAGGTAAATTTCAAGAAAGCGATCCAACAGGAGGCACTCTGTAATAATTTGGATTGGAAAGTGCATCCAGCCAAAGAATGCCCTAGAACTAGTGCACACACAGACACCCAGCCCGTAACCTTTTTTCTACTGTCTACTCTCGTGTATCTAAAAGTTAACTCCTCCTGCCAGCTCAACATTCCGTCTCTCATCTTCATCTTCAGAACACCAGCACCGCCCGGTATCGGACCTTGTTGTTGTCTAGACTGGTGAAAATGGACTCGATGCTCTCGGCACCGCTAAACTTGTGCACCTCAATGGCCGGTTTCACCTTGTGTCTCGCTGCGAACTCCAGCATGTCGTCGTGCTGCGCCTTGGATGCGACTAGAGTCGAGTGTATCTGGTATCCGTCCCAGAACATGTTATAGGCCCTTTTCTACAAGTCAGTCCATATTCGCCCTGTTTGCAATGGTGGAGAGGGCGCGAAAAACAACTTACGGGAGACTCAGCGGCCCGTGGGTGGGCGCAGCGAGAGGGACAACCGTTCCCCTCCGAGCCAGGACTTTGCCGACAAGGACCTTGTCCCAGTCGGGGTACTTAGATCCCGTGAGAATCAAGACATCAACCGGCGCTTTGATGGTCTCCGGCTCGCTCAACAAGACAAACTCGGACGCGCCGAAGCCGAGGGCTTCCTTCTCCTTGCTCTTGCTAGTGCTGAAGACCACAACCTCGGCGCCCATCTTGGCGGCAAACTGAATAGCCAGATGACCCAGACCGCCAATGCCAATGATGCCCACCCTGTCGCGCGGTTTGACAGTCTCGGTCAGGGCCGAGTATACCGTCGCTCCGGCACACTGCAGCGGGGCAGCGTCCTCACTCGACATGGAGTCGGGAATCTTGTGCACGAAGCCCTCTTTGCCGATGAAGTAGGCGCCAAAAGTGCCGTTGTTGTAGCCACCCGCGCCAAAGATGACACGCTGGGGGCAGTAGATGTCCTGGCCGGAGAGGCAATACCGGCAGTTGCCGCAGCTGTCGTTGTGAAAGCCGCCTCCTGCTCGGTCGCCCACTTTCAGAGTCGTCACGGCGGATCCAACAGCCTCGACGATGCCGACGCCTTCGTGGCCCAGCGCGAGGGGGGCATTATGCTTGAAGAATTCGAAGTCGGTATAGCAAACACCGGAGTGGGTGATGCGGAGGACGACATCGTGCGGGCCGAGCTCGGGGATCACGACGGAATCACTGACGACCTTGCCGTCCGAGGCACGGTAGATGGGATACTGCCTCCCGGTGAGCTCCGACGCCATTGTGCTGGAGATGCTGAGTTGAAACTACCGATTGTTCGATTGTGAGGTACAGGTATGTATGGTTGGTGGTGAAGAGTTGACGATTCTCCAGCATCCACATCATCTTTATATATCCTCTTTCTCTCAACCTCGCCCCTAGTTCAATACTAGTCTGCAATCGTCGCCTCTCCGCCCCGTCCAAGGACGGCATCTTGCGGCCCCCCTGGAGATGGTTCGGAGAATGACGTAGCGGCTCGGATGTTGCAACCGCAACAACAGAGACGGATCACTAAACTACTTGCCACTATTCAGCAGCCGAGCCGGAATCCATCAACACAAATAATGAGATTCCCGCGTCGTCTTAGGAAGGGCAGTAATCGACCCTCTGTGGTGACAGGGCTCGAAAGGGGGAAAGTGAAGACGGGCTTATGGATTGTGCAGTTTCCCGATCGCATAGGCGGATTACTCATCTGCAATACCATTGCATTGCCTCGGGCATTGCCTTTGGAATCAGCGTTGAGAGCGGATTAGTGACATGTCTTCCTTTTCCAAGTCCCAGCCGAGCTTGGAGGTGAAATCCGGATTTTCTCCTGATGAATTAACCCATGAGGGCTTGGATGTTCAAAAGGGAGAGCAAGAGAGGGTTGTGGAGTAATAGGGAGAGGTGGTGTCGGATGTCGTTTTTACCTCTCTTCATGGATATTTCTTGCAGCAAGATAAATAAAGGAGGTGCTCCTCAGCCCAAATGCATCAGCTAACTTTTCAGAATGTTATAGGAAAAGATATTCCTGTCCTGCGATTTCCCGTTGATGAGAGATGGACGGTGTGTTGTTTCTTGTGTTGCTTAGATAGGTGTGGCGGTTCAAGCTGCTCACGCGGTGTTCCATTCCTTCACCGCGGTGAAGCGGGTAAAAGTGGGCCAACCCGCATGGTGGGGATGGGTGTGGATGTGGGGCTTTAACTTTTTTTTTTTCTTTCTCTCTTCTTGCGACGAACACGATAAACAATCCTTGCTCAAATTCCACACGATAAGGGAATTATTTCTCTTGGGGGGGAAGAGGAAGCGGGAAAAGCCGAAGAAAAGGTTTACCTCATTAGCCAACACACCACGGCGGAAACAGGAATCACTACTTACAATCAATTCTGCGACTTACGAACGAGAAGAACCCCGGCGTGTGCAAGTTTTATCTCGTATATCGGTTTTGGTCTGGTTTTGAAGAGAGAAAGAAGGAGAAGAGATGCGCCCACTCACGAACCCCGAGATGAAGGCTGTCTTCGACAAGCTCGGCAACTACTGCGACAACCTCACGAGCCTCATCGCCCCGCTAGAGGACGGCGATCGATATGTCCTCCGGCTCAACCACTCTCGGGTTCGTTTTTTTTTCTCTCTTTCTCTTCTCTTTGTCCTTTTCTTGTTGTTGTTGTTGTTGTTGTTGTTGTTGTTGTTCTTGTTGTTGTCGTGGTTGTAGTAGTACCATGGGGGAAAAGAAAACAAAAAAACCCTGGGGGAACCGGAATTGACCTGACCTGACCTAGCTGATGCTAACAACGATATATATATACGCATATAAACAGGTCTACTACGTCCGCCTCTCGATAGCCAACATGGCAACCAGTGTCAGCCGCGACGCCCTCCTCAGCCTGGGCACCTGTCTGGGGAAGCTCACCAAGACTGGCAAGTTCCGGTTGCACATCACTGCTCGTATGTTGATTTTTGTTCCCCCCCCCTCTCTACTCTCTCCTCTCTCCTCTCATCTCATTCTCCCTTGTCCCTCTTCCTCCTCCCTTCCTCAGGCTAACCTCATGCCCCTGTATTATATAGTCCCCATAATGGCTGAAAAAGCCCGCTACAAGATCTGGGTCAAGGAAAACGGCGCGCAACCTTTCCTCTACGGCTCGAATGGTATGTATATATATATTTATATCTTCTATACTAATTTGTCTATCTCGACCCCACCACCACTGGAGTCAAAAATTGCTAACTCCTCAATGAAAATAGTCTGCAAAGCCCACGTAGGTCGCTGGTCCGAAGACTGCCCGGAGCATTCCGGCTGCGTGATCCTCAGCATGGCCGACGTCCCGCTCGGGTTCGGCGTCACGGCGCGGAGCACCGCCGAGGCCCGCCGACTGGATCCCACGGGTATTGTGTGCTTCCGGCAAGCGGACTGCGGCGAGTATCTCCGCGATGAGGACACGCTTTTTGCCGGTTGAGTCTCTTGCTTCGTAGAATGCAAGGGATGTTGGAGACCCCGAGAGCAAGAGGGAGGAATGAAATGGGAAGCGGCGGGAGGAGGGGAAATATTTTTTGTTACTTCTTCCAGTGAGGGAGAAGAGACAAAACAACAACATCGGGATGGGGCGTCTTGGCGTCTGGAGGCGGGAAACGAAAGAAGAATGGGTCTGCGGCTCACGAACCTAGTGATATATACCTTCTATGTGTTTGTGTTTTCATTTCTGTTGCTTGGGTGGGTGGTTTCTATACCGTACCTACATTATACCTATAACGTCTTATTTGCCAAGCTTGATACCAAAACGATAGGTAACGAAACGCCTCGAGGAAATATAAAAGGTCGAAAAGATATCCAGTCCCATCCCTCAAGGGTTTCTCATCTCTTCAGCCTTGCAATTGCTCATGCCCGCTTCTATTTATCCCCAACCCCCCCAAAAAGGCCACGTCCTGAAAGGAAATACTCTACTGCGTGTTAGATATCGTACCAGCTCGATACCCTATCGAATATGGTTTCCTCGTTATGTCTTCGTTCGATAATGATCACTCTGTACAAGCCCTATAAAGCTGCGCCGCCAGCTTCCCCGCCTTCACCCTCGTCGGCCCCCGTCCCGGGAGCTTCCTCAGGCATGGCCTCTCGACTTGGCGTGACGGGTCTGCTTTCCCTATTGAAGAGACTGATAGACTCCCGCTGGGCGACATACTCGCTGTCGGCGTAGCCAATGAGACCTTCGATCTCGGTGCTCTGGTGGCCCTTGATCTGCTTGATCTCGATCGAGGCATAGTTGACCAAGGCACGGCCCACTTCCACGGCGGGGCCTTCCCACAGCTTACCGTCGTCGCTTGGAGCAGAGCGCTTCTTTTCCACCACGCATAGGCGGACGGCTTCTTGCTGGGCGAAGGTGCCTTCGACGTCGACGACGCCTACAGGGAGGAGACCTGCCCTGCCCATGAGAGCCTTGTACGCGCCGGCGTCGACATAGAGGGTCCCGTGTGGGCGTAGACCGTGGAGGATCCAGAAGTAGCGGTCGCGGACCGGGTGTGGAGAAGGGAGGAAGCGCGTGTGGAGGGGGATCTTTCTGCTGAGGTCAACCAGGGAGGCGGTCGAGGCGCTGAGTGGTTCGTCCGAGGCGGTTGTAGCACCACCTTGGTCCTCGGCGTTGGCTTGGGTGGCTAGAGAGGCCGGCGAGCGGCTGGCTTGTATGTGCTTTACGATCTTGACAATGTTGCCGGGAATGGAGGACCGTGTGATGACGGTCGTTACGCCAGCGGAGGTGGCGAGACGGGCGGCGACGATCTTGGTGGACATGCCACCCGTTCCTAGGGAGGATCCCGCTTGAGAGACTGAGAAATGGGATTAGTGAAAAGGGGCAACTTGATAAGACGGGGAACAAGGGGTCCAACCATCCGCGACGAGCTGTGCAATGTCCTCCACCACTTCGATCGGTTGGGCGTCTGGGTTTGTCCGTGGGTTCTTGTCGTACAGACAGTCGACATCGGTCATGAGGAAGAGCAGATCGGCATGCACCATGGCAGCTGTGATGGCCGAGAGGGTGTCATTGTCACCAAACTTGATTTCGGATACGGCCAGCGTATCGTTCTCGTTGACGATGGGGATGACACCCATGTCTAGTAGCTCATGGATGGTGTTTTGAGCATTGAGGTATCGTGACCGCTGTCCACCGGTGTCAGCCAGGCTACGCACACAACAACAGAACGAGCATATACGTGCAAGTCACTTACATCAGCAATGTCGTTTCTTGTGAGCAGGATCTGAGCGATTGGCTGACGGAGATGGTTGAACAGACTGTCCCAGAGACTCATCAACCGACATTGACCAATCGCTGCGAGGGCCTGTTGGATTCACACATGTGAGACGCTGCCCTCTTGATATGGCAATTTTTCATGATTTCCTCGCCTACCTGCAGTTTGGAGAGATGCTTCGGCCTCTTCTCCACGTCCATCCTCCGGAGCCCGACACCAATGGCGCCAGACGAGACGATGATGACCTTGTGCCCATCCTTTCTCAGCTTTACGGCCGTCTCCACTATTGAGGTCAAGATGGAAAGCAGGGGTTCATGGGTCTTTTCGTCGACGATGGAGCTGGTTCCTGAGTGAGTGAGGTATGAGCGATTGTTTGCCTCTAATGATAAAAATTTCTCTTCGCTTTTTCTTTCGTTTCCCCAGTCTGCTAATAATAATCCGTGTGTAGAAAACAAACCCCCACTTACCAAGTTTGATCACCACACCCAGTGAGCGAGGACCCCTCATGGCTGTTCCCGCAGAGTCGGAAAAAAAGATCTCGAGGTTAGTTCGGTGTGAAAGGGTTTTTTTCTTCAAAAACAACAACAAATCATGATATAATTTTGTATTTTCAAGAAGGAACAAGAGAGACTGGGCGGATTGTTTTCCTTACACAATTCACTGGTGTTCTCCATTCCATAGGCAGAGAAAGAGAAAAAAATAATTACACCGCGCAAGTGGTAATCGGGCCAAAGGGCGTGTTCCGCAGCTCAGTCGTCCTCGGCGAGCCGAATCCAGCGTTTTGGGTGTACGATCCGATGCAAGAGCAGGGTATTCCGGTGGGGCAGGGGTACCCGGTTGCTACGACTGACACAACTTGGGAACCGATTCCCCAGTCTCTGCAAACAAGTGGTTCAGCTCTCTGCAAGAGTGGGAATGGAAGTCGCGCCCTTTTGATCTCGGCGAGCCGACATCGGTGGACCCTTTTTTTGGTGGTGGTTGCAGCTTGTAAGCTCGCTAAGGGTTAGTCTGCCAATGATTTTCCTTCGTTGGCTCGCTGAGCTTCACCGCCTTGGCGGGGCCTTGGACCGCGCTCCCGCACTTCAAGTTCGAAGAAGTGCTGAACGGCGGAAAGAAATAGTGGGTCTTCCCGCCCTTGGCCAGTCGCCGCTTCCAACCTCAACTGCATGCAGATCGTCGGGAATCTATTCCGCAACATCTTGTGATTTTTTTTTGGAGAGGCGACCGCGACCACCACTCTTCACCGAAGCCTCGTCACGACGGCAAATCTTATCACCACCCATCCCGATTGGGTATCCCGAGCCCTCCCCTCCTCCGATCCAATATAGTGCGACAAGATGTCGTCCTCAACACCACCACCACGGGTGCCACAAACACCACCATCAACACAACAACAATCCTCCCCACCATCACCAAGCACAACCACAACCACAACTCCTACAACAACAAGAACAACAAACCAGCAAACCCCCTCCCTCCCCCGTTTCCTCCCCAACGACCCAGCCCGCACAGGCTACGACCCGACGGCGAGCTGGTGGCTCAACTACTTCCGCATCCTGACGGGGAAAGTGACGCGCGAGGGCGTAGAGCACTACCGCGAGGAGCGGTACCGAGCCAACGAGGCCCGCGACTGCGCGCGCTGCGAGGAGTACCGCGATTGGCTCTTCGCCTACTCGCCGAGCGTGCGCTTCCTGCGCGACAAGATTCAGGGGCTCAACGGCCAGCTGGACGCCCAGAACGTGGTGTGTCGTCGGTGTCCGGGAAAGGTGGCGGAGGAC
>Ga0247769_1000283_pt1 | contig 12249 bp, 13 predicted proteins | sample UWRJL166409R6_FD_179942 | JGI IMG/M metagenome (GOLD analysis project Ga0247769, IMG submission 179942) | Plant litter microbial communities from Arlington Agricultural Research Station in Wisconsin, United States - UWRJ-L166-409R-6 | ecosystem: Environmental > Terrestrial > Plant litter >... | reverse complement strand
AAATACGAAGAGGAAGGTTGGGGGAGGTGAATAAGATCGACCTCGGGGGCGAGGAGATCAGCGGCCGGCCTCTCGGCGGCTGACGAGGCGTGACGAGAATAGGAGGAGGAGAGAAGGGCCGGGGGTGGTGTCATTCCAGACAGTTAGACATTAACGAGATGGCCAGCATCTCACAGCGGATAGACGACGGCTCTGGCTGACACTATTGAAACCCGGAGATGACAGCTATAGAAACGAGACAGATGGAAAGGGGAAAGAGAAGCTGTAGCTGTAGTTGTGTTGACTATGGGTGACCAGGAAAAACGAAAGAGGTCGCCAGGGGGGGTGTTCAACTGTGAAACGACACGAGATGTGACGCGGACGAGACGCAAACAAGAAGAAACAAGATGAGATGCGAAGAGGGAAGACCGAGGAGAAGGGAAGAAGGAAGGGAAAGGTGAGAAAAGGGGATGAGACCCAGGATACTCATTCGACGCCGAGGGACCAGCTGCAAGACGATGGCGCCGTGGGCTGTCTGTCTGTCTCTCTGTTTGGCGCCCCCAATGTGGAGGCCCACCTCTTTGCTCTTCCTTCTTCGATGCCTGGGGGGGAACCCGAGACCAACGGTAACGACCTCTCTCGGACCGGTAGTGTGCATACTGTGTACCACACGGCGAAAAGAGAGAGAGGAGAGAGGGACTGCGCTTAGTGATACTGGGCGAGCGTTGCGCCCATTCGGAGGCTGCCAATTGGGGGCTGCCAGCCCAAAGCCCGCATCCCCAGCGAGGCGCCAGTTGCGTCATTCCATGCCCTCCCCGGCCGTTGGAACGAACGAACTGATTACCGTACTGTGTCGCAGTATTGCGTAGTGTAGGGACCGATGGAACCAAAACCCGGGGTTTGTCTTGCGGTCGCCGCTGTCATTGGCTACGGCCGCTATTTCCGGCATCCTCGTGGTATTTCGAGATTCATGGTGAGATCGTTCCTGAACCGCCAGGGTGGCTGTCTTCTGCGGGCATGCAATCCCCGAGTCGCCGCGGCGAGCCAGTGTGGTGTCGAACGACGGCCTAAAGTTAGGTGGCAGACGCAGGAACAAGCAACCGGAGCGAATGAATGGCTGAGGGCGCTGCACCTATCCGGCTCTTTGCTCCACGCGCTTGGCTTAGGCGCCTAAAATTGGTGGGAGTGGGCGCCAAAAACCCCGTTGCTGGCAGTTTGCAAAGCTGCGATCACGTGCTACCTATTTTGGAGCCCCCAAAGATCGGTGCCGCACGGCGCTGCTGCAGCCTGCAAATGGGCTTCCCGCTACCACTCCAAATCGCCAACGCCTCAACCAGCCTCACCGCTTGCAACCTTTTCGGGCTTGGTCAGCCATGTCTAACCCTCTTACACTGAGAAAACCCCGGGCCGAGATCCTCCCACCTGGCTACGTTTGGGCCAACATTGACAAACAATTCTGTTTTGGTTGGCCTCGGTGAGGTCGCTATGGTCTTCTCGAAGCGACGCAGAACCCAAGACGGGAGAGCGTGCAAAGCATCTGTTACCTGGGCGAGGTATCGTTCATTACACACGGTCGCAAGCGCCCGAGGGCCTTCCCAACAGCCCGATAAAACACAGAGATGCACCCCGATGTGTTGTGATACAAACGAATGAGCGTCAACGGCGGGCCAACATGGAGTACTCAGATTAAATCTCCATTCTGGCGCCAAACCACAGCCTGCCAGTGGCAGCTGAAATTCTCAGGGGCAAAACATTCGGCTTCCAGCCGTTTTGGTATCTATCTTGATGGCTCTGATGACTCCTCCGTCCTTGCATTACAAGTCGCCATGGATCCTGGCCCCTCAAAAGACTCCTTCCCCTGCTTCACATTTCTTTTTCTCTTCTTCATTCATGTCCCAGTACCCGATTCCAAACACCTTGCCCAGAAATCTGAGTCGCCGGGTTACAAGTCCCGTCACCTTCCGATTAGAAACTTCCTCTGACAACCTTCCCCATCTCGGCACGAGGTCATCTTATCAGCCGCTGATGGCGTTCGGAGCGTAGTCCGCTTTCGCCCGGCTGGACTTGATAACGTCCTGCACCTTCTTCTCCGTCGTGTCCCAATCATCCGGACTCAGCTGGATGAGATCGATATTGTAGAACGCCGCGATCTCGGATAGAGCGTTGAAGCTCTTGCGGTCGTACACGAAGCTGATACTCACACCAACACGCCCGAATCTGCCCGTGCGGCCAATACGGTGGAGGTAGGTCTCGGCGTCTGGCTCACGATCGCCTGCACCCTTCATCGGAATGTCATAGTTGATGACCATAGAAACACTTGATACATCGATTCCACGTGCCAGGACGTTTGTTGTGATCAGAACCTTGGACCGTCCAGAGCGGAAGTCGTCAAGAAGGACGTCTCGGTTTGCGCCCTCGTGAGCACCGTGAAGGGCAGAGACCTTGTGTCCATCGGCTTCCATGCGCCGCTGGATCTCTGACGCACTGTCACGAGTCTGGTAGTCGCTTGTGTTAGGAATTGCGTGACGGAGGAGGGTGGTGATACTACGTACCCTGACGAAGATGACCGAAGAGCCGATAGTCATCAGACCGTAGAGCTTACACAGAATGTCGTACTTGTCCTGCTCACTAGGGCAGTCCATATACATCTGAGAGATGCCCTTCACCGTGAGCTCCTGCTGCTTCAGCTTCATCTGGTTGGCGTTGGGCGCAAAACGTTCAGCGTACTGCATGACCTTCTCAGGAAATGTAGCCGAGAATAGAAGAATTTGGATGGTCTTTGGCAGCATACTATGGCAATGTAAGCGGTCGTGCTCCTTGAAAAACAAAATGCGCAAGCTCCACTCACGTCTTGACTCGGACACACTGCTCGCCCATTCCTTGCTGGTCCAGCATGTTGTCAGCCTCGTCAATAACGAGGACCTTCAACTGCGAGACGTCAAACTGCCTGCGGCGGACAAGGTCCATGGTGGTACCGGGTGTTCCGACGACGACGCTACCCCTGACACCCGTCTCGCGCGAGATCGAACCCGGGATGGCGGCCTCTACTATGAGGCCCTCGACGAACTGACCGACCGTCTGAATGACCATCTGGATTTGACGGGCGAGCTCGCGGCTGGGCGCGAGGACGAGGGCCTGGGGCTGTGTGGGCTTGGAGATGTCGATACGCGAGAGGACGGTGAGGACGAAAGCGGCTGTCTTGCCGGTGCCCGACTGCGACTGCGCAATCATATTGCGAGGCGGGTTGCTGAGCATGAGCGGCAGCGCTCTCTCCTGGATCTTGGACGGCTTCTTGAAGTTCATGGCAAGAAGGCCGTCGTTTATCGCCTTGGGGAGGCCGAGCTGCTCGAAGGAGGAGACCGAGTAGAGGGGGCTTTCGGCATCGTTCTGGAGGTCGCTGAGCTTGACCTCGACTTCGTATTCGTTGTCGACGAGGTTGTTCTCCTCCGCTCCCTCAACGCTGCTCTCGCCGGCGGGCTCAGGCGCGGGCTCAGTCGCCGGCTCGGAGGCGGGCTCGGTAGCGGGCTTGGGGGCACTCTCCGGACTGGTGATGCGGCTTGCGAGATCCGACATGTTCGCAAACGTCTGCGGGAAGTGGAAGTTACCATAGTAGTTAGCGTAGTTCGCCATCTTGAGAACTTTGCGGCCTGGTTGCGCCTTGGTTGAGGGGGGAGGGCCACAGAAGATCTGGACAAACCCAAGTGCGCAGGGAAAGGAAGGAAAGAAAGGAAAGACTTTTAAGCGGCTGGCAAGGCCGCCGAAATGATGTGTTTGTTGTCGCCGCCGCGCTTCCTAGAGCTTCACGGGGAAGGAGCGCTGGAGGTGCGGCGCAAAGAAGGAAGGCGCACTCACCAAATGCAAACTTGACTCACTGCAATGGAAAGGAAAGGAATGAAAGGAAGCCCAAGCAGCAGAACAAAAGCAGAATCCAGATAAACAAAAGCTTTCCCTGATATATGAGTTCTCAATTTTATCACAAAGAAGCTAATGTCTACCCTATATCGGAGAGGTGAACTCAAAGCAGCGGGAAAGCACCTTGCGCACCCGAGGTGGTGATGGTGGGGCAGAATCGAGACACAGCTGGCGGGGTCGTATTGGTGCCTGAAAAATGGGGCAACCTCATGGTATACGCTCAAAGCTCAAATTCCGACCACCTCACCTCAGTGCTTGAGTGCAATTGGAAATGACTCCCCCGGAAGATGACGGCGGTAGCGGTGTCGATGCTGTCTCTTCTTTCGACTAGTAGCCTGTTGAAGTAGATATGAAAATGCGAGTGCTGCGGTTGTGCGCTATCTATCTGGGAATCCATCACTCGCTGTTTCTCCATATGCATATCTTAGATTGGAACACCAGGTCCAGCGCTGGAAGCAGGACTAGGACGAGCACTGCGTTAGTCATCCCGTTTCCCTTGGTGGGAACAGAATGCGACGAGGGGACGCCTCCTGCAGCTGTAGATTTTCCAGAATGGAACAACCCTGCACGCCTGTTGACAGGATCCCGACAGGTACTCACTGCGCTCTGAAACCGCCTCAAGCACCATACGTCACGGTTGGTGGAGTTAGAGGTTTTGTGTCCACCATGAAGCTCCGAGACCGAGGCCCAGGTCGGCGGTGTCGGGTTCGAAAGTCAATAAAGTTGGGGGCCTGTTACGAGATTGGCAGTCCACACCATTCTCGACCAGAGTTACCGTGTCACAAGTTTGGAAGCAGTCAAACAACCCAGATGAGGATCAGAGACAAGACTCTCTATTCCAATATATTCACATCCCTGAGGACGTCTTGCACCTTTCATTCACTCGGCCCTGTCCGTAGCCTCGCCAACCGCTAAAACGCCCAGCTGAATCCTCATCCAGCTCACACCATAATCCGTCCCAGGTATCCCATCAACAATACAAAATAAATCCATGGAGGGCTCCCTCGTCGGGCACTCGGCCTCAGAGTTACACGTGCCCTCCCTCGTCCAACTCCAGAATAAATAGGTAACAAAGAAGTTTAAAGTCGTAGTAAAGAAATCGAAATCCAACAGGACGTCTTAAGGGTTCATTGTAGTACATGTCAACAAACGGCGCATATTATGCCCGCTCTAGTCTTTTGTTGCATGTTCATCACCAAATGGACTCCGTTCTCGGTCCTTCGGAGGGAGGGATGAGTCTCTTTGGGATGCCCGTCGAGTGGCTTCCTCGATTACGGCGCTCAAGCTGGTTGTGCTCTGAGCCGCTGGTGGCTTTGGAGGATCTGAGAATGGGCCTTGGTCGGGGGATGGTGAGTCGATGATAATTGTGGCGGCGGTAGAATCACGAGCAGTGGATGCTGCACTGGGAGACGGCATGGCCTCGTCCGTCGACTTTGGCTTGCCGTTGACCTTCTTCACGCTTCCGACACGAACGACCATGGCGCGGGCAGGGGTAGCGGTATGGGTGCTTGCGTTGTTCAGGAACGTAGAGCCCACACTGAAGGTGCTGCCTGTGGGACTCGGTGGCCGGAGACTGCTGTATTTCTCATAGTCGACACTCGGAACGGGCGGCGTGGCGCTACCAACAGATCCATTCGAATAGCCTGACTTCACGCTGACCATGGCCGGCTTGGCCCGCATACCCGTCTGGGCGGGAGCAACGATGACAGCGTTTTTGCCGTAGATAGTAGACGCTACGCTGGAACGGGGGGCGTACGACGTTCTTGCGTACGAGGTGCGGTCGCTATACCCGGACAGGGCAGAGTAGGTCGAATCGCGGAGGTCGCCGGGAACGAAGAAGTGCTGGTCGCTGGGAGCCGGGCTGTTCGCTTGGGAGAGTGTCAAAGGAAGTGGTGGCACGGGAGGGACGAGAACTGTGGGAGACACCGCCGCTCGGTTTGTGACGCCTGGGATGTACGCAATCTGAATGATGTTCGAGGCACGTGTGAGGACGGTCGACGCCATTGAGTGGACGGTGTGGGTGGAGGCTCGGTTGTCCCTCTGTTCTGTGAAGCTTCCATCGGTGCCATCGCTCGACTTCTCCTTCCCCTCCCAGGTCGGCAGAGCAATAGGCTGTCTCCGCGTCCGAATGCAATACCTCCACACCAGATAGGTAAGGATGGTAACCACTGTGAGACCGCCAACGATGCCTCCAGCAATACCGCCCACGTTGGTAGTTCCTCCGGATTTCGCGGCTATAGGAGTCTCAGTGAATTCCACGCAGGTCGCCTTCGCGCAGAACTCGTGGCAGTTCGTCGGATATACAAATTCGCATCGTGTTCCCTTCGGACAATCCGTTGGGCATACGAGCTTCTTCGACTCGTCGCAGACGAGGCAGACCTCTGCACGCTTCGCTAAGCTGGGATTCACTGCAGGCATGTCAGATCGTTGGTCGGCCAGATTCTCCAATCGCCGCAGCATACCACTAGAGTCCAGTGTGACCTTCATTTTCGCGAGTCCGCTGTTGAGGTCGGGGATCGTGGTAGTCTCGCCAAGTGGGTTTGCTGGTGGCAAGGGATGGGCCCAGGAGACCTAGACCACGCCAATGCAGATCCGCTGATCAGAAGAGCTATGGCCCAGATAGTGTTGAAGCGAACTGGAGAAAGTGTGCGAAACGGCGAGAAACGGCGCTTGGCTAGTCGAAGTATACGTTCGCTTTTTCACAAGTGGACAGGAAGTGCAAATTGTCCGAAAGGCGGTTGGGAGGATTGGTAAAAATGGGCGATGGGGGGAGGCGCAATAGGCGGCGGAGGCTTTGGTTGGAATGGAAACGAGTGACTGAGAGGCTAGCTCAAAAGAATGGAAGGTTTAAAAATGACCGAAAATATCACCAACAATACATCTGACGGTGTCCTCCTGGATGGCGGTCGGGACAATACTTGTGAAGGTGAATGGCGCCGCTGTTGATGTTGAGTCGAAAACGACGTGGACGGCGATGGGATGAGCGATGCTGGCTGGCAAGAGCTGAAAGGAGCCAGGCAGACGGGTGAAGAGGTCGGTGGGCTGCGCGACGACTTTGAGAGACGAAGGACACGGGCCAAGTCTCACTCCTCCCCCCGAGTTCATTTACGGAAGGGACCATTGGGGGGGCGGAGCCAGACTGACAACGGTCAAGGCAAGGGCCGCTAGTGCCCCGGTGCAGCGATTTGGGTGGGCGCCCGGTAGTTTAGCGAAACAGCCAGGGGCGCCAGACGGCCTCCTATTCGCTGAATCCACCGGGCTCAGGCAGGGCCCCTGTCACCCGCTTCCAACGCTGGTCTGGCTTCCCCTCTTGCGCAATGGAACCTTCCAATCTGCGATGATCATGCTGCGACAACCTTATTCAGAACCCGATTCCTATCCAAGACCAAGTTGTATTTGTTTTTCAGCGAGAAGGTCAAGTGTTTCATTGCTTCCGGCTGCCTGGAAATCGCGGCCAACTGCGGCAGCGTGTGCTCGAGGACGAGAACCGGACTGTCTCTGCGGGCGTCACGCACATGCCCACGGGCTGGCCATGTTGCACATAAGGTACGCAGCCAATGGTATGCAGGTCCAAGACCCGAACTGCTCAGCCCAAGCTTTGGCATGTCCAACCATATTCTCCCTTGCGCGGCGTGGTGCCCCACGAGGGATCGCGATCCAATCCGTGCCTTGCCAGCCCGTCGAGCGTTCGCGTTGTTGTCCGATTTTCGAGAACGATTCCCTCTAGCGGCCAAGAAGCATGGTTTGGAGCCGCTGATCTCTGTGGACTCGTGGAGCGGGAATGGCAAATCCTCGCCGGCTGCAACCCGATGATGTCGACACAATCAATCCAGAGGCGACGGAACCACACGACAAGTGGTCGCAGCGGCTTGGCAGTGCCGTCCATATTAATTTTTTTCGAAGGACCTTCCCGCGATATTGTATATTTTTGCGTTACGTTACCGGATGTCGGACGGTCTGCCCCATTCAACTCTTGACTTTGCCGATATTACCCCATACCCTCCCTTCTCGACGGCTTCATTTGAACGCATCAAGTTAGGTCAACCCCTTGTATCTGCATCTGCTCATATGGCTTCAAACAAGAGTGCGCGCCGGTGGTTATACTTCAAGTGCCGGACTACCTTACAATCCCACAAGATGTGGCACCATGTTATCCGGATAGGTGAGAATAGGGGTCTACATATATCTATAGTGGTAGGATTGTTGACATCCCATTTTGTAAGTGTTTTGTGCTCAGAGAAGTATTGCTTGAATCATTGGGGGTGTCGCAACTTTTAGGTCTTGCTACCATTGAGATAGCCGCATGAAGCAAACCGGGAATGAACCGGGGATATCGACTCTCAACTTCTAGCAAGCCTCTGGGCACAAGTGCATGTGCCCAGGTGGGGAGAGGCAGTCGCCCCGATTCGACAGAGAGCACCAACCCCGAGGCGGAAGGAGGTCCGGAGGGCTACCTATACCGTACGCTATGCGTAGATCGCATGTTATGGAAGACCCCGAACTCAACATCTGTGGGCCTATCTGTTGTCTTGCGCTTCACAGGATGGGACCGCCACCTGGGCCACCCATAAGGTGCCAAAGAATCGCGTTTTAGCCTGAAGTCAAACTCTTCTCCCTCCCATCCAAATAACTTATATATGACACAATGTGCCCAACAGCATCCCAACTGTAGAAATATAAGGCTCATCTTCAGTCTGCCAAAGTATTCGCAGTATGAATATGCCCATGTCTCGCCACAGTTGCTCCTCGGCCAGTGGGTTCAACACGAGACATGGATCGTTACCAAACCCTCCGGGTGAGACGGAGTTGCGGCGATAGTGACAAAGCTCGGCATCCACTGGTATAATTGGGGTAGAGGCTCGTTTGCATGGGAATAGCAGTAGGATCGCTGGGACCGCCGATATGAGCAGCCTGGCCATCGTCTCAAGATGGAGAGGTGCCGGACTCTGGGCATCAACTACGACTTACGGCAATCTCGGAACACAAACACGCCCATGCGAAGTAGTTGGATGTGCTCGTACGAAGGCTCCAGCCAAAAGAGAGGGTAAACCTCACCAGTGCGAGGAGGATAACAAGCGATATTTACACGGCCTAAAACCATCAGTAATAGCCCTCAAACAAACCGCTACACGCCTCAGACAATGCAATTTCACGGCCTACTAAATGTATTTCCAGGCCTTTAGATATGGATTTCAGGTATCTCTTGATATTCAGGAGGGGTTAACTTGGTGTTTAAGAGGGTTAGATCTAGTTGTGCAGGGCCCTATTTACAACGTGTAAGCCGTGCGGATAATTTGTAGTGGCCCCTGTGCACTGGGGATGTTGACCCTTTCTTTTGGCCTCCGCCTTCGTAGCATGCGTTCATCTCAACTTTTGGTGCTGTACCAGTCGTGAGCCCTTACCATAGGTTATGGAGGAACTGGGAGAAAATGAATTATCAGCACAGATCCGCAGATTGTATGTTGGTTTACACTGGGCAGCAGAGAGGGCAGGCTGCCACTTCAAATGTCCGGTAAGAGCGTGACTTGGTGCGAGTCCGAGGTCGACAGCTCGCATTCCGCAGGACATGATATATGTGACTGCAGCAAGCAAGTGGTTGAACGAACAAGGAGCCGCCGCTGATGTGAGATTCCTCCACGTTGGGCAAACCCAACGCTTTCGTACTGGTCGGTATTCCGATGGGATTGTCAAGGAGCGTAATCCGGGCTCAAATTCCTACCTGGGAGTAGTATCAGTCAAAGCTGTAATAAATCGGGGATATCTTATTTTGTATAAAAATGAAGCGGCCCGTATTACGAATATGCTTGCACCATTTCCAGCTTCGAGCTTTCCACGTAAGGCGGGTCTGTCTTTGACCAAACCGTGCACTGCCTCAGTGGCCAGGACATGATGGCGACAAATAGAGTAATCGGCCTCCAACTGCCTTTCGGCTGTTCGTGTAGAGCGGGCCAAGTCCACAGCATTTCTGCGTTCTATTTTTGGTGAAGACAAAAGGTTTCCTACAGTGGTTTTCGAAAAACGTGTTGACCTGGGACAACCTTCTGTTTGCACAAAGCTGTCTTCCGGTTCTCGAAAGGAATGCAGGTTTTCCAGCAGATCGTGTCCGGGAACCAACAGCAAGTAGTGTCGGACAGCGATCCACAACCGCTGTTGTGCGACTAAGCTACCTACTTGGTACTCGCCGTGTCGCCCGCCGCCGCCCGCCGCCCACCGCCGTGGACGGGCGTTTTGGTGCAGCTCGTGTTGCGTAGGAGAGTTCAGATGGGGTCGCCATTCTGGTTGGACGCTGGGGACTGCAGATCTCGAAAGGGGCTCCAGCTTGGGCGTTTCAGGGCTCAGGATCTTGTCGTCCAGAAGAATGGAGGAGTGGTGTCTGCGAGAATGGGATGGCCAGGGGCTTGTGGGGACGTGCAAGGCTCGGGCGGCGGGCAAAAGAGGCCGCCTCCTGTTCGGTTGCCAGGGCCTTTTCCGGCACTTCAGCTGCGGCGACAACAGAGAAGAAAGCATCCCACAATGAAAGGGGCGAGATGCTTTTGGCATCACTGCCGTCTAAATTCCCTCCGCGATGTGGCAGTGGAAAGGGCATGCATGGTAGTGACAGGCAGTGATCGGTGAGCTGCGAGAATCGGGCATCTTGAAAATCCCAAGGCTGGTCGGTTCCAAAGGTGTTGTGAACAGTGCGAGCATGTCGTCCGATGGCGGGTGCTGTCCAGCCAACAACATGCACAGTGACCCCAATGCAGGTGACCATCTACACAGTACATAACGAATGCGCACGGCAGAACCCAAGATAAAGTTTAGGCCGCGCCTGCTGCCAGGCTGTGTTGAGCGAGAGAACTGGACCCTGAGCGGAACCTAGAAGGCACATAACGTTAAGAGGATGCCGACCGTGCAGTGCGTGCCTAAAGGTAACCGGCCGGTGGAGAAAGCGATGGAGATAGCAACGGCTGTTCCTGCTCGTGGTAGTTATCTTGCATTGGAATCACACAGCAACCTCGTGTAAAACGGGGAAAAGTCAATCTCGAGCGAGGCGACCTGCGGGCGGCGGGCGGCAGGAAACAAATGGAGTGATGAAACATCTGAGGATGGAGGGAATCAGGGGGACTCCCAGTGTGACGTCGTTTGGTGTTGGCGGAGAGGGAGGTGGGAGGTGGGTGGGTGGTGGTGAGCAGTGGCCAGTGGCCAGTGGACACCCACTGCACCCAACTGCACGAAGCAGCAGCAGCAGCAGCGGGCGAGGCGAGCCCAAGCAAGCCCCTTCGCACTAGCCTCCCAACTAGGACTGGACTCGCTCGGGTGGAGACGCTTGCCGCGATCCTTGCAGCTGAGCCACAGCCTCTTCCAGCTTCACTCGTAATACAAACCGGGACGCCTCCTGAAGCCTTGAAACCAAGTTTTTATGCCCATCTTCCCTAATCACCGAAAAACAACAACAATCGCTTGGTGAGCAGCCATCCATCGATTCCAGTCGCCTTCTGCGCCATTCCCCGCCCACGACCTCCCCTTCCAAAGGTCGAAAACGGGCCACGACCTACCATTGGCGCTGACAGGCGGGACGTTTTTTTCTTTGACACGCAAGGTCCAGAGCGGGTTTTGGTGCTTCAACGGCCAAGCGCGGGTAAGCAGCAACGCTCTCGAGTTGTCCCTCCTCTCCTCTCGCCCATCATCAACAACCATCGACACTCTCTCGCAGGACACCCAACTCGGTAACGATTGAATAACCCCTTCTTGGGATTGTTCCTGCCACACCCGGTTCCCGTTGACGCGATCTCACAAAGATGGCGTACCACGGCCAAGGTGATTATGGCCGGGCCGGTTATGAAGGCCATCAGTTACAGGATCTCTCCCGAGACCAGGTGAGCCTTTCCGTTGACGCACGGTTTCTATCTCTCGCCCCTCCAGAGGATCACTTCTAACCAGAATTCCTCTCCAGCAAGAGCAGGATGAGGCACAAGCTGCGCTTCTCAACCAGAACCAAGCGTCGTACGACGAACCGCAACGGCGCCTGAACACTAGCTCGCCGCCGTTTCGCCCCACATCGGCATACAGCTTGTCTGAATCCTATGCTCCCGGTGCTCCAACTACACGACCCGGTGTCGGCGCTAGTGTTGCTCCGGCTCTGCCCCAGTTCGGCACCGAATATGGTGGCGGCGGCGCTCCCGGCCAATTCCAGACTGGCTTCTCGGCCGACCCCGGATACCCTGCCGGTGGGATGGGCACCGATACCAGTTGGGTCCAACGCCAGAACCCGAACGCCGCCCCCGCCGGTGGACTCAAGCGATATGCGACCAGGAAGGTGAAGCTGATCCAGGGATCGGTGCTGAGCATCGATTACCCGGTTCCCAGCGCCATCCGCAA
>Ga0247769_1000282_pt1 | contig 12250 bp, 16 predicted proteins | sample UWRJL166409R6_FD_179942 | JGI IMG/M metagenome (GOLD analysis project Ga0247769, IMG submission 179942) | Plant litter microbial communities from Arlington Agricultural Research Station in Wisconsin, United States - UWRJ-L166-409R-6 | ecosystem: Environmental > Terrestrial > Plant litter >... | reverse complement strand
CAGCTCAGCAAGTAGCTGCCTGGGTGGCACAGCTGCGTTTCATGCTGAACTTCAAGCCGCCCAGGGAAGTACTTCAGTTAAATTTGCACTTATACCTGCTACAATAAATCTATCATGGCCAAAAAGTCATCCCCCGATACCAAACTCGTCGTCAACCGTCGCGCACGGTTTGATTATGCTATTCACGATGAATACACCGTGGGCATCGTACTCAGCGGACCGGAAGTTCGCTCGGTGCGGGATGGGCGGGCGAGCCTCCGTGGCGCATATGTCACGACCAAGGATGGCGAATTGTGGCTCACTAACAGCAGCTTCACCCTTAGACAACAGGGGCAAGAAGACAGCATCGTAGACACACGCCCTCGCAAACTCCTCGCTAGCAAGAAAGAAATCGAGCAGATCATTGCCGCGCGCGACAGCGGCCTGACCGTAGTGCCCCTCACGATGACCACTCGAACACGATATATCAAGCTCACCATTGCAACTGCAAAGGGCAAGAAGAATTACGACAAGCGCGAAACCATCAAGCGCCGCGAAACTGAACGCGAAGCTCGTCGCCTCATGAAACGTTAATACGCTATGCTAGTTACTGGAGTTGCATTTCTTCGTCATGAGGAGGAGCCATGGCCATTGGGCCAGCAAACCGACGTTCACTAGAGGAGCTCGCCGCCGCCATCCGCGAATATGCCGAGCAATACGAAGTAGCTAGCCCGCGAAGGAACTTCCTTGAGGCGATTGCTGCAACGGTTGCGAGCGGCAGGGCCAGTCAGAGACGAGCCAAGCACGGACAAGTCGAGGGGCGTTACAGCATCTCGCGCTCACCAAATGGCGTGCTCATCGAGTGCGACAACACGATCCAAATCGGCTGGATCGAAGCGCTCTGCCGGACGGTGAAGATCAACTTCCTGAGACCACACCTCCGCCCATACGAACGCGAGCTCCACCTGAAGTAGGGGAGGGGAGGGGAGGGCCGGGTCACCGGCCCTCCCCAAAAACACTATATTATGGTAGTATTTGGTTCGTTCACATTTTCGACAGAGGGGAAGCCATGGCAGCGGAAAGTGCCAAAGCAATGGTGCAAAAAGTCCGTGCAGAAACTGCACGGCGCAAGCACATCTGGCGACAGATGCGCACCGCTGGACGGGAAGCGCTCACGGCAGTCAAAGTCCTGGCGAAACAACAGGGTGTGACGAGCCTGGACTGGATGGGAGATGCCGAGTCTGTGCGAGTCTACTACCAGACGGGTGGACCGTACTCCCAGGTCAAGGTTTTCATCGTCCATCGCGATGGACGGGTATCGAATGACGGTCTGAAGGACGCGGCGTACAAAAACTACCCGGATCTGAGCGCAAAAGATCCGCAAGCCTTCAAGTATGCGGCGGTCAAGCAGCTGATCGAGGAGCTCAACAACCACCGCAGGCAGCTGCGGGAAGAACGCCGCGGACAACGCAAAAAGACGTGAATAGAGGACGGGCGCGCAGTCAGCGCCCTCCTCACAAAATCAACTTATCAATGTCCCGACCGTCTCGCCAGCAGCAGCGCGACGAATATTATCCTCAGTCATCAGATCGAAGATCATGATCGGCTTGTGCTCTTCCATGGCCAGGCCGAGAGCAGCTTTGTCCATCACCTTGATGGCGTCATCGCCGACAGCTTGCTGGAACGTCATCTCGTCGATCTTGGTTGCGTCGTCAAATTTAGCTGGGTCACGGTCGTAGACGCCATCGACTTTCGTTGCTTTACAGACAAGGTCGCATTCCAGTTCGAGCGCGAGATTGACGGTACTCGTATCCGTCGTAAAGTAGGGTCGGCCAATACCGCCGCCAACCACCACGACGCGGCCTTTCTGGAGGTGATTAATCGCTCGGCGATAAGTGTAGATGTCGGCAACTTTCTCGTCCACTAAGTGGCAGAGTGCTCGAGTCGGCAGGCCGCTGGCGTTAAAGACATCACTCAAGGTCATAGCATTCATCACCGTAGCCAACATACCAACGTAGTGAGCGGTCGTCAGCTGAATACCGCCGCCGCTCAGCTGATTGCCACGGGCATAGTTGCCACCGCCAACCACGACCACGACCTGCGCTCCGGCATCCGTCGCCTTCTTAAGTTCGCTTGCAATCCAGGTAATCAGCTTCGTGTCAATGCCGCCATCGTGCTGCCCGGCCAGCTGCTCGCCGGATAGCTTTATAAGGAGACGCTTATACTTGAGGTTCATTAGGGGCAGTGTAGCAAAATTCGCCAGCAGAACCAAGCTCACAGAGGTGATATACTTGACGTATGATCACATTGTACTCATGGAACGTGAATGGAATTCGCGCCGTACTGCGCAAGGAACTCTTCGCGCCTTTTATCGCCAAGTACCAACCCGATGTGCTCTGCTTACAGGAGACCAAGGCCCAGCAAGGTCAAGCCGAAGTCGACCTCAAAGATTACGAAGAATATTGGGATTCAGCAGAGAAGAAGGGCTACTCAGGCACGGCGATCTTCAGCCGCATGAAGCCGCTGGCGGTGCTGAATGGCTTTCCCGAAGATATCATCGATGCCTACAAAGTGACCGGCGACACGTACGGCCATCCAAACAAAGAGGGCCGCATCATAGCCGCCGAGTATGAGCACTTCTACATCGTCACCGTCTACACGCCAAATGCCAAGGACGACCTTAGCCGTATTCCGCTGCGTCACAAGCATTGGGATCCCGCATTCCTGGCCTACTGCAAGCAGCTAGAGAAGAAGAAGCCGGTCATTTTCTGCGGCGACCTCAACGTAGCCCACACCGAAGACGACCTAGCCAATCCGAAGCCGAACCGCGGCAAAAAGGGCTTCACTACCGAAGAGCGCGACGGCTTCCAGGCATTCCTGGACGCTGGCTTCGTCGATACCTTCCGCATGTTCACGCAGGGCAATGGCCATTACACCTGGTGGAGTCACTTCGCCAATTCCCGCGCCCGGAACGTCGGGTGGCGCATCGACTATTTCCTAGTATCCGAATCGTTGAAAGATAAAGTAAAAGCCGCCGAGATCCACGCCGATGTCATGGGTTCTGACCATTGTCCGATCAGCATAACACTCGACTTTCCCAAGCCATAATGAAACACACGACACTCCTATTCCTCCTCGAAGATACTCGCATTCTGCTCGCCATGAAAAAGCGCGGCTTTGGCGTCGGCCGCTGGAATGGCGTGGGTGGCAAGATCGAGCCAGGCGAAACTATCGAGCAAGCTGCCGCACGTGAATGTTTCGAGGAAATCGGCGTGAAACCTGGCACACTCGAGAAAGTTGCGCATTTGACATTTGCATTTCCCGATGGCAGCACCGACATTCTGACACATGTGTATCTCACTCGAGAGTGGGATGGCGAGCCTATTGAAACCGACGAGATGGCACCTCAGTGGTTTGCGCTCGATGATATCCCATACACCAAGATGTGGCAGGACGATCGATACTGGCTGCCGCACGTGTTGGATGGCAAGAAGTTGACCGCTCGTTTTGCATTTGACGCTGACGAGCAGATGCTTCACGAGGGAACGAAAATCGATTTTGTAAATAAGCTCATATAGTAGTGGACCGCGGGCGGGCAAGGGCTCGCCCGCGGTCCCAATTGCGCCCAGTTAGACCACCCACGCCACCGGGATCGGCAGCAGGAACAGGGCGACGGCTCCGGCCACCAGTTCCAGCCAGACGACCGGCTTCAGGAAGCGGGGGTACGCATCCTTGGAACGCTTGATCCAGAACAGCGAAGCGACGACCAAGCCCAGCAGCGGCAACCCGTACATGTACAGATTGCCGGCACCTTGTGCGGCCGCGACCTGTCGCGCCACGGCTGAACAGGGGATACCACAGAGCAGTAGGAAGATCATCACCTTTGCCTCGAGGAGTTGATCCTTGAAGCTGACCATGTCCCAGTTCGTCAGGAAGTCCAGGCCACGCGCCATAATGAAAGGCACCACCGCTAATCCGAGCACTAGATAGTAGAGTTTGTCCACTGACTTCTCCGATCTTGCGTAATGGGCAGATATATTATACAATTGCTAACAACATTATGCAATATCCTTACTGGCACAGGCAAACACCGGGCAAGCCGCTCTTCAGCGACATTGAATGGCAGCGCCCGGAGATCAAAAGCATGGCGGGCAAACTCTTGATCGTGGGCGGCAACAAACTTGGCTTTGCCGCCGTAGCCCAGGCCTACACCGATGCATTGGCAGCCGGAGTAGGTGAGTGCCGTGCCGTGTTGCCCGACGCACTGAAGCCGGTCATCGACAAATTTGCGCTCGATTGCGTCTACGTCCCAACCAATCCATCCGGCGGCATGAGCAAGGAAGCGCTGACACCGCTTGAAGCCTCTGCTGCGTGGGCCGACGCTGTCCTGTTGATCGGCGACGCGGGGCGCAACTCAGAAACTGCCATACTGCTCGAAACCTTCTTGAATCGCTCGCCGAAACCTGTCATTATCACCCGCGACGCAGTGGACCTACTGCGCGGGAGCTCGCTACAGCTGCTTGACCGCCCGCAAACCACCTTCATTGTGAGCCTCGCTCAACTCCAAAAGTTATTCCAATCCGTCTATTACCCCAAGACAATTCTTTTCAGCATGCAGCTCAGCACACTTGTTGAGACACTACACAAATTCACCATCAGCTACCCCATAACAATCGTCGTATTTCACCAGAACCAATTAGTCGTAGCGCACGACGGCCAAGTTAGCACTACGCCGTGGGAAGAAGTGATGATGATCTGGCGCGGCAGCGTCGCCGCCAAGGCCAGCGTGTACTGGCTCCAGAACCTTAATCGGCCGTTCGAAGCGATCACCGCGAGCATTGCATAATACTATTAAAGGTTGCATAAAAATCCATCATGCACTATGATGGCGAAACTTACTATGACCGAAATTCTCGAAAAACCACGACCACGCCACGACATTGAACGGATCGAATTGCAAGACCGGCTCAGTGCTATTGACCGCGATCCTGTTGCGCTGCAGGAGCTAATTAAGGAGCTCTATGGGAGCGGCACTGAAAATCCACACATGCTGTACTTTGCCGCAACGCATCTGACGTCGCTCAGTTATCTGGACCGTCAGAATGAAGATGGCGACCAGCTGCTGCCGACAACCGACGAGGCCGCACGTGGCTTTGCGACCTACACGCGACTCCTCTCGATGCTGACCGAGGAACGGAACTCGCCGATGTACGCCGAAAATGATCGTATCCGCCGCCGTCTGTCCGGCATGCGCGAAGAGCTAGCCTTTCACACCGTACTGGCCTACGCCACCAGCCAAGGTGGCGACTTTGTAGCACTTCCCAGCCCCGCCGAACTGGATTTTAGCGGCGCAGAAGAGGCGAGTGACCTGCGCATATTCTTTCCAGATGGCGGCCCGCCCTCCCTGGATGTTCAAGTGACGACAAATCCCGAGGAGAAATATGCGAAAGGGCAGAACTATCATCCGCGGATACCTATCCTCAGCATGTCAGCAGCGCTGGGCGATCCTGAGCGTGCGGCCCAGGTCCGGATTCTGCTCAGCAATATCGGCTCTCGAGAAGAGAGCATGTCCGGGCGCATCAAGCTCCGGAGGCGAGAGCGCATCACGCTGCTCGACGCAGCAGCCTCCATCCTTCAGTCGGCCCAGGTGTGGAACCGATAATAAAATAAAAAGACTTTCGTAATGAAAGCCTTTTTATGGTGGGCCACATACGCTCGAATTGGAATTTACTCTTATCAGAGATACACGACTGGTATGAGCTTATCAAGGGCACAACAGATATGAAGAGACTGCCACTGCGCATAGGAACGGAGGCGTAGTAATGAATGATTTACAGAAACGTGATGAGGCGGGGGTGAGCCCGACATCTAATCGAGCTTTAGACCCGCGTCAGGATGAATTTATAAGGTCCTACTTTGACACTGATAGTAATACATTTGGTAATTGTTTTCAATCAGCGCTAAAAGCAGGTTATAGCTTTGAGACCGCAAAAAATCTTACCCATAATCGGCCAAAGTGGTTATCGGAAAAACTCGGTCAAATGCAGACTATGGAGCCAGAGTTCCTACTCGCCAAACTGACGGCCATCGTAAATGATGACAATGAGCTCACCGCAAATAAACTGCGCGCCATAGATATGATGATGAAGCATTATCAGATGTTTAATCAAGTCACCATTCGAATGCGCACCGTAACCATCCAGGACGTGCTGGCGTAGGCAAGTTACTGAGGTACAATATAAGTGTGCCCGAGCTAACCGTAGCTGACGTTCAGCCCCATTATCCCGACATAGCCATTTCACGCAGATTTGGCGAAGGAGGTCAAAAGCAAGTGTTTCTAGCCACTGCTCCGACTGGAGAGAAAGTGGTTGTTAAGTTTGTCCAGCTTGACTACCCCTGGCTCGGCAATGGCACTATCATGCGCAATAAAGAAGTGGAAACGCGTGCAAACCGAGAGATCGAACTCATAAAAGAATACTCATCGCCATACCTGCCAAGGCTCTACGATTCAGCACCTCAGGACGTAGTTATCGGTCAGCTTACATACAAGTGCTATGTAGAATACTACGCAGGTGAGGAGTCAGTGGCCGAAATGATTCAAAATGGCGCCGTGCCCGAAAGCGAAGTCCTTAAGATGCTGACGCATGTCACGAGCGCGCTGGAGCTATATAGCGGTGATAAGGTTGTGCATCGTGACGTCAAACCCCAAAACATCATCCATGACATCACCAATGACCGCTACGTCCTTATTGACGGCGGCGTCCACATTGCCCCGTACCACGACACTATAACCTACGGCTATGTGCCAGGCACCGAAGCCTACTACTCACCTGAGCAAGCGGGCGGTCAACGCCGCTCCCTAGATTCACGCTCTGACCTCTTTTCGCTCGGTATAACCGCCTATGAGGCGCTTACGACTAAACACCCGTTTGGTATTGGGGCACGCACGATGGATGACTTCAATAACAATCGCGCAAACGCAATCTATCCAAAGATTGGTGCAGGCATTTTCAAAACTACTACGACTACGGTCATCCATAAGTTGCTTGAACGCTATCCGCACAATAGATATCGCAATCCCGCAACGCTACTGCTAGAATTAGAAGAGGAACAAGAGGAGTAAGGCATGCTGTTAGCCCAAGACGGACACCAAGCAAGCGATCGAATTCACGAAGGTATTACCCGTGGCATTATTAGTGGGGCCGTGCTGTCCACAATCTTCCGTAAGCCAGATACTATCGAGACAGCGATGAGCGACCTCCGTAGCATCAATAACGATGCGTTACTCTTACTTGATAATGAATTCTATATCAACGCTATTGTTGGCGCCGAAAAGGTAGGTAAATTCAATGAATATCCATACTATAGCCACCCGCTAACGAAGAAAGACCTTTCTTCGCCTTTCAAGCTAGGTGAACATATAGCTAAAACCATTGACTACCAGGTAGAGGTTGCTAGGCTAAAGTGCGTCACCACACCAGGCGTAGTGGTCGAAAGTTTCGAGCACACCTCTGAGGCTATCTGCCTGTCGCTGTTGAGCGGCGCGTGTGAGTATATCGCCGACAAGCACGCCAACAGCGTGGACGCAGTATACGCAACATTGGTCATTAACGAGCAGGCGTTCTCCGCGACTGATACCCTCCCTAGCTTCCTCGATTCACTAACAGGCTACGATGACCTTAAGGGCTTCTACATCGTCATCGACAAGACGACATCACCGTTAGCTTACTGGTCTAACCCCGCCACGCTCGCGGCAATGATGTACATAGTTAAGACCCTAGAATCAAATGGCTACGAAGTCATCCTTGGCTACGCCGATGTGCCAGATCTCCTCGGGTTAGCAGTAGGGGCGAAGGCGATTGCCACTGGCTGGTGGGATAATACTTCCAGCTTTAGCCAAAAAAAATTCATGAATGGGCATGGCCGAAGGAACAAAAAATACTTCTCTCCTCAGCTCCTTAACTCCATCTACATTGACCCCGAATTGCAGTCGGCAAAAGCCCTTAATCTGATCGACAAGATCACAGCAGGCAGCGAATTTGACGCCGAGCTAGTAGAAGACCCCTACGATACAGCATGGACGGATCGGATCGCGATCCTACATAAATGGCAATGCATGAAAGCTGTTGTTGACGATATTGAGGCAGCTGGCAGTGAAGCCGAGAAGCTACAAGCCGTCGAAGCTCATATTGATAAGTCACTTGAAGTCTATGGCGAGCTGACGTCCGCAGGAATCAAATTCCATCCTCATACTGGATCTCGCAAAACCAACGCCATGAAACAAGCTATAGCAATTTATAAAGAAGGTGTTCTATAATAAACTCAAACAGAACCATGCAACTATGATTGCTCGACAAACAGAAATTGAATTTGGCACCCAGTTCATTGCATCTGGAAGCTTAAAAAAAATCATTCGAAACCCGTACCACATCCGTGAATTTGAGACCCTAAATGGTATCCCCGACCTAGTCCTCATCACCGGTGCGAAATTAGATGCGTTTAAAAACTTTGAGAATAAGTATCCGCATATTGCGTCTACCAGCGGAGCGGCGAGAGTATTCGCGGTGCTGAACAAAAAGGCATTCCGACCCGAAAATGACGTAATACGCCTTACCGGTCTATCTAAGTCTTACTTTGCTAAGATTATTAAAGATTTATTACAGATCGACGCTATTGAGTACAGCAAGATACGCGGGTATCGTATCCGACGTGATTTTGAGTTGCCTAGTCCCAAGATTATTTCAATTGAATTCAAACTCGATAACTGGCAAAAAGCACTCGTTCAAGCAACAAGACATCGCGCCTTTGCGGCAAGAAGTTTCGTTATCATGCCCGCAGCGAAAAACGCCCTCCTGCGGAAAAACTTAGATCAATTTATTACCTTTGGTATAAGCGTAGGAACGTTCAACCCTCAAACGGAAGAGTTCGAAATTATCTGGCGGGCTCCTAGTAATACTGCTGCATACCATCCCAAGTCAAAAATATCTTACGTTGACTCACTTTATCGTATAGTCAAAACCTTAAATCAGCTTCAGCACGCAACTAACTAGGCTACTTGTCTTTTCTGAACGATTTAATCATGCCGAGCACCGCTAAGACAGCAATATAAGACCCAATTGCGCCCAGCCAAGACTGCCACCGAAATCCAAACCAAACAACAGCAATACCAGAGAGTACTATTAGTGGTTTAAATGCACTTTGACCATGTTTATTCTTTGCCGATTCAGCCAGTATAAACCCAATATTCAGCACGCCCGTCGCTATAAGCCACACTAAGTTGCTATCCATAACCGCTACTCCTTTATTGTTAGGTTTAGCGGCAAACTAAAAAGCTCGCCGCCAACGATGGCCGAAGCCACCCGATACCGTTTCCAGTACCGACCATTAGGAATAGTGCTCTGACGACGAGCTTGTTATTCCTAATGGTTTTTAGTTGACCATGCTCACGCGAGCGTGAGTTTAGGTCGTGGGTCGATTCCTCGACTCGTACTCATTATAACTCTTTATGACAGGGGTCGAAAGAGGTATAATTAAACTAATTCAACAAACATATCGCTAATAATATCGGCTGCTTGGTAACAAGTGTGTACCCCGCGCGCACTGCATGGACGGGAACGGTCGAAGAAGGATTACCATGACACTTTGGCAACTCGCCCATCAAGCAAGGCATCTACAAGCAAAAATCTAAAACCCATCATCTCTGTAAAAGAGGCTCGTAAACTACTAGGAGTCTCTGCAAAGGCGATGACCAACGAAGAATTAGAAGAACTTATCATCAAGCAAGAACAGATGATTCGTTTCATTTATCGTAAAATGTCAGTTCTTAAATAAGCAATGGTGTAGACTAACGACAATGGATATCAAGAAGCGAGCAATCGTTTACGTTCGCGTTTCAACAGTAGATCAGGTAGAAGGCGCGAGCCTAGACAATCAAGAAGAACGCTGCCAGGAATGGGCATTCCGCAACGGCGTGCTTATTCAGCGCACCTTTCGCGAAGAAGGCGTATCCGCCAAAACAACAAATCGTCCTGAGCTACGCAATATGCGTAAGTACATCGAAGAGCACGGCAAGAAGATTGACTATCTAGTCGTGTACGAGATGGACCGCCTTGCGCGCAACATGGAGGATTTCATGGAAATCATGAAAGAGCTCCGCAAATACAAGATTGAGCTCAAAGACCCTAGTTCAACGCTAGAAGGCAGTCGAGCCGACAAGATGCTTCGCTATATGAAAGCGATTACTGCCGAGATGGACAATGAAATGAAGTCAGAGCGCGTCATCGACAATATGAAGCGGCACGGCTCAGAGGGCTATCGAATGGGTAAAGCACCATACGGGCTTCTAAACTCCCGCGACACTTTAGGTAACTCAATTCTTAAACCTGCGCCCGTAATCGCACCGAAGCTCGCACACGTCCTAAATGAGTTCTCCAAAGGCACCTACACGATCAAGGAATTGATTAATCTCGCAAATGAAACAGGCCTAACCTCACCGGGTGGCAAACCAATGAACCACGCGTTCATGGGCAAAACTCTTCGACGCCCCGTCTATGCAGGGCTGGAGCAGAGCGAACACACCGACGGGCAGCTAGTCGAGGCTAATCAATTCGAGGGTATCATCTCTCGCGACACGTTTTGGCGAAATCAGCGACTCCTCGAACGCCGCCGCGGTAGTCGAGTAGAGAGCTATTCAATCAACAATCCTGAGTTCCCACTGCGACGCTTCTTGGTATGCGCCACCTGCAAACGTCCAATCCGCGGCAGCGCGTCAACCGGCGGCAGTGGCAAGAAATACCCCAAGTACCATTGCACACACTGTCCTAAGGCTGCCGTAGACGCGGCGGTACTGAATGAGCAATTCCAGCACTTACTGACACACGTCACGCCTAGCGCGGTCTCATTACGCCTCATGAAGACAATGATCATTCGAGTATGGAATGATGAGCTTAAAATACTGCACCAGGAGCGTCTAAAGCGCCAGAAACGAATTGATGCGCTAGGGGAACACAAGCTTAAGGCAACCTCAAAAGTCGTTACCGACGAGATTACAAAGCAGGAGAAGATCAGTATTCACATGGCCGCCGACAAAGAGATTGCCGAACTGCGCGATAGCGTCAGCAAACTCGACATGCAGATGGGTACAAAACAGGACGCTATTGATTACGTTCTTAGCTATATGGAAAACGCCAAACAGCTATGGATTGATGCAACACCCGACATGAAAGTGACCTACCAAACTATGATCTTCCCAGACGGTATCGAGTACGATTTCTATGAGAATAAATTTGGAACGCTTAAGATGAGCGCCTTGTACGCCTTAGCGAATATCAGAAGAGACCCATCAACTAATGATGCGTCTCTCTTGGTGGGCGAGGAGAGAATCGAACTCTCACTCTGTTGCCAGAACGGGATTTTGAGTCCCGCGCGTCTACCAATTCCGCCACTCGCCCTGGTAGTAGGTCAATTTATCACTCGTTGTGCGCGTCTCCACTTGTCCCTTCATTCGGGCAAGCCCTCCACTCAGGCGTGAAGTCGGAAAACTCAGATTGCCGCTGGCAATCTTCGCCAATTCCGCCACTCGCCCCTGTGAAACATTACACAAATTGTGTCTTCGACCCCATAATTATATACTAAATAGGACGAATAATCATCTGTTTTACTGTCTATGAACCCACGCGACGACCACCAGAACCCATCGAGACATTCCGGCGAGCCCAGCGAGGGAGCGCAGGGTCGTTATTTGCAGCCCGCACCAGGTCGCAATGTCAACGACATGCCCCAGCAGCCAAATGACTCGCACTATATGCTTCGCCACGCCTCGCCCCAACCCGAGCAAGCACCGCGATCAGAATCACAACAGATTGAATCACAACCAGCATCAGCCCAAACACCATATGTCCAGAATGACCAACCAGCATACGACTGGCAGCAGTACCACACGGCGTGGCAGCAGTATTACCAACAATACTACGCCTACTATTACGCTCAGCAGCTAGAAGCTCATCGTGAGGCGCTCAGTCGGCAAGCAGACGAAGCAAAGCCGACTGCGCCGGCGCTTCCCGAAGGCACCGTTACCGGCCACGATACGATCGAGGAGCCTGCGTCGCGCCTGCAGCAGCTACGACAAGATCTTCGCGCTAAAGTGAGTGAGCGGGCCAAAAAGTTCAGGAAGAGTAATCATTTCGTCCCGGTTCTCAGCGCCCTTGTTGTCGGTGCGATTTTTGTGACGCTCCAGTTCAACCGCGCTGTCGTTGCCGAAGTACAGGCCTAC
>Ga0247769_1000280_pt1 | contig 12303 bp, 13 predicted proteins | sample UWRJL166409R6_FD_179942 | JGI IMG/M metagenome (GOLD analysis project Ga0247769, IMG submission 179942) | Plant litter microbial communities from Arlington Agricultural Research Station in Wisconsin, United States - UWRJ-L166-409R-6 | ecosystem: Environmental > Terrestrial > Plant litter >... | reverse complement strand
CGGTCAAGGTTGTACGACTTGAGGAGTCAACTCGACACGAATCATGGTCGGAGGAACTGCACTCCGCCGGATAGCTCGAGAGCATCCGAATGGCCACAGTTGCTTTGTTTTTGCGAATGAAAGGCCCGAACTTCAGACCCCCTAGTGCGCGGGCCGTGAACTCTGGACGGCCCAGTTGCTGGTGTCTGGACAAGACCTCAGCCGAGCCGAAGCCGGGCGTGCTGTTGTGCTACCATCCGGGTAGCCACCACGGAGCGAGCCACGGCACTGGATTGGCCCGGGTCCGGAGACCCGGTCCTGGGCGTCCCCTTTCAGACAGAGTTGCAGACCCCGCCTGAGGGATAACTTGCTGGAATGGATATGCCTCATCAAGACTTGGGATGTTTATGTTCCACGGCCTCATGGTTGCCGGCCGGTTGTGCTCTCGTATGCATGTGTCTAAACGTTGCAATCTCGCGAGTCGCGGCTTTTCCGATGGGCTTGAGGGCGGCAAGCGGAGAGGAGTAACCGGCAAAGCTGCCTGCCCGGCGGTAAGAGAATGCTGGTGGCATGACAATGTTATCTCTCCAGCTAGAATCACATAGCCCTGAGGTTTCCAAGGGGATAGTCTCGTTAGCCGCGGCACCCTCGGGATAGCCCTGGAGAGACATGAGCGCGATCCAGACATAAAAGAAGGCAGCCCGCCGCCCACACCCGGCCTGGTTCCCCTTCACTCTCTCATCAACTCATCAACTTCTCATATCACCTGCTCCTGCCAAAGCATATCAAAACCACATACCCTATCGCCCGATCCTTGACCTACTTCGCCACCATGGATGCTTCTTGTGGCTGCAAGCAGTGCACCTGCACGACCGCTTCCTGCAACGGATGCTCTTGCTGCTGCGTAAGTGCCCCGATGCCAGTCCCGACCCCAGAGCCTCATACTTACCTAATACCACAGGATCACTGAACCCAAGATTGTGGTGGATCAAAAATGGCCGATTAGTGAGAGAAGTGGGGAGTGGGACATTCCTTTTGGGTAGAACTTCAACGCGTGGAAAGGTCTATTATGGCATGACAAGAATAAACAATGCTTTCCCCTCTATGTCCAAGACGCCGTTCGATTCATCGCCATTCTTGGGTATCGTAAAGTCTGAATCCGGGCCGTGTATGCAAAGGGTGTTGTTCGACCGTCACTTGCTGCTGCGTCCTCGTCACCTCCCGAAGTTCGTCGGCGCCCAATCTCCTAGCCATCCCCTGGCCTTGGTCAGATCGCCACCTTCGGCTTCCAAAGCCGCGATGCACCACTCCAATTCCCACACGCCCTCTGCCGCCAGCATCTCGGCTGTGGTCTTTTTCCTCTGAGAACTCTCGTCGACACAAAAATACATGGGCTGACCATGATCCTTGATGCCCTCCAAGAGCGGCTTCACCAAGGGCAGGGCGGCAGCGGCGCTGGAGCCAAGCTTCTCTAGGTCGAGGTTTGCCCGGCCCGTCTTGCACCATTTGTTGGCGCACCATTTCTTCCCACACCCGGTCATGAGCTGCGTCAAATAGCGTCTCTCTATCCGGCGCCGCAAGGCCTTTCCTTCCGGATCATGCATGCTGACATAAAGCGGGGAGTAACACAGACTGCAGAGGCCCAGGTCGTTCCCCGGCCCTTGGCCCATACGGGTGCCACCGTTGATCTGGCCGCGGGGTCCGATGCCGTGAAGAGTCCTGCCGCAAAGCTCATTTCTGCACACTTCTGGTTTCGCCCGAGAGACTTTGTCCAGTTCATGGTTTGCGGTATGCGCGGCCATGTCCCGAAGGCGTATAATCGCGCCGCAAAGGTGGCAATCTGTAGTCCGGGCTCCGTCAGCGCGCTCGTGCGCCGTCAAACCGGAGAGGACCGTCTCCGCTTCGGATGACGGATCAAGAGGATCGCCCTCTTGCGGCACCTCTAGGTGGCAGAATTGGCAAAGCACAAGCCTTCCTGGGCAGATGCCAGTGCGGTGACGCGCTAGCTCCGGCAGGGACGGGAATGTGAAAGGGCTGGACGGCCCGCAGCTGGGACAAGTATGGAGCGAGTGCTGGACGAAGTCGTGCTTCAACTTGCTCATTGCGGTTGAACCATATGCTCCTTGATGAGTTGGGCAATGCCAGTGGTTTGCCCATTCTTCAGAAGATTTTTTGAAGACATCCTTGCAATGAGGGCAGAGGATGTTGTTCCGGAGGCAGAAGTTCTCATGCAGCATCATCGTGCGCTTTGGAATCCATTGTTGACAGTTTCTGCATTGCTCTTCGTCTGCCGCCTTTGTTGAGGAGCTGTCGAGGTCGATGGGTGCCGCGTATGTGCCTTGGGCTTCTATTGATCTCGCTCTGAGACTATAGCGCCGCGGAGCCGGGTCGGAGTCGATCTCGTTGGGGAGTGCAAAACCATGGACGGAGATCAAAAGACCCTCGGCGTCCTCAAGTTCCACGTTCGTGGGCTGAATAACCATGCGCTTGATCCCGTCCGACGGAGATGTGAAGTCACCGAAGATGTGCTCAGAATCGCGCGGGAGAGCGCGCTGTCGTCTTGACTTGGGGCTCACAAACAGATCGATCTCCCTCCCATCTGTGACGGATAGCTCAATAGCAATCGCACGAGACTTATCCCAAGATGGGAGGTTATAGTCAACATAGTCCCCACCTAGTACCTGCCCTTCGACATCCTTCCAAATGTCTATGGTGTGACCCACTGAGCTTCCAGAGGCTGCACCGGGCGCTCTTTGCATCTTGGCTGCTATTTGACGGACGGTCTCCCTTGCTTGTTCCTCGTTGAGAGCCTCGATATCTACCTCCAAGTCCGTGTCGACAACACAAATTCCGTCCCCCTCTGGCCCAAATTTGTCAACCAAAAAGCGGAACTCCTCTCCCTTGACTCCCCTGATTGACAAAATCGAGTCTTTGGTGAGCGTCGTAAAGCTGGCGCGGAGTTGCCTCTCGAGAAGCGACTTCCAATCGTCTGGATCGTAGCCGGCCTCTAATGGCCGCAGCCTGACGTAGGTGCCCTTAGGGAGTTGGCGGGCTTTCACCGTGATCCATACTTCGTCGCTCTTCCCATCGCCAGCGTCACCGGTCTCCTTGGTGAAGTCAATCACCCCAGGGGATGTGCTGTCCCTGATATCACCCTCTTGTATCCCCAAAGCATCACAAAGATATGGGCTGAGTGCTACCTCTCCCTCGTCAGCTGAGAACTCGCGTATCCCCGCGTACACCGTGTTGCCGTTATTCTTATTGACTAGCTGAAACATCAGCGGGTGTGGGAGTTTTTGGTATGTATCGTGGTACTGGGCGGTGTCCCGTCGCATGTCGCTGAGCGAATATGGATTAAATCGATCGAAGGCCGTAAACGTGTGTGGTGTCGAGGACCCTGCCGCTACAGAAGACGCAGCCAGAAGCTGCTCGAGGGCGGATGGCGGAAGGAGAATTTTGTCGCCTTGCAAATCTTTCGTAGCGACGCGCGAGGGGCGTGTCGCGCGGAATGGCGCTGACCAGCTCAATGATACTGTTTCCTCCGACATCTTTGATGTGTGTTTATTCCTCGAGCAACTTGCTTCGCTGTGGGCACTCGTCGTTGCCAAAAACCTGTGGGGCACTTCGCGGTTCTGCTGTTTGGCGCAAAAGGCCGAGTTCGGCGCCGTCCTCGTAGGGTCTTGTAGCGAACAAAATTATAACTAAAATAACCTTTGGAACTTGAAGTATTCTTGCGGATCAAGATGTAATGTGAATAATCACGGCATAGTGGCGGGCCCAACGCTCAACGCGCGCTCATCAGTCAGCGGTTTCTTGGAGATTCCACGATCGTCATCAGAGCTCGGCTCAGCGTCAGGCACCGGCCCGGTGGCGTCTCCTCCTGCGGGTCACGGACAGGTGGGGTCCAGTCGTGGGGCAGCTTAAACAGTGCTCCTAGACAGTGCGCGCATGAATGCACTGTGAGCCCTCAACGCTTGAGGGGGCCGCTGTATTTTTGGATTGCCCAAGGGTGGCCGAGGACTCAATCTCTCATGAGGTTACAGTACTTCACCTTGGCACACTGGCTATCTGGTGTCGACATACGCCGAATGCACCCAACTTTGCTCCTCGAACGGGCTCCAAACTATCCATGTCAAACCCAACCTTTGGCTGGGCTGCACGAACCAAGGGATCCTGGTTTGCCCAAGCTCAGCACCCACCAACAGGTGCTCATCGAGGGGCATCACCTGGCGCCTCTACTGTCCGTGACCCGCCGGAGGAATCGTGATTTGGATTTTCCGCATTCGCGGAGTGCAGGAAAGGTCGAGTTGGCTTGCAATCCGAGATATCATAGGTACATGACCAAAAGTGCTGTGTCAAGTGTTTCATCCCGACTCTCGAGTGTTTGGCTGAACCAGACCCTCTGTCACCCCCGCATTTGTGTGCGGGGATCTCCATCCTCCAAGATTCGGCAGCCCGAGCCGATGATCCCTGATAAGATAAAGATGAGGTGGGGTCTTGATTTACCCGTTCGCCCCAAGTGGTGACAGACAAGATGTTGTGTGATTTGTCCTTTGGCGACCCCGCGCTGCCAACGCAGAGAGGGACCAGCAAATGGCAGTATTACGCGAGGAGAAACCGCTCTTGGCGCCTCAGACTGCAGATCAATTCATGCAACATTGTTCCAGACTCTTTGCGTTGTTCGGGGTCCCTGGTCTCGAGGCTTGACTCTTGAACGACATCCCGAGGGTGCTAACGACGCGGGCGTTGACCAGTCTTTATTAGCTCCCCGGAGCATCCTACCGAGGACCGCCGGAAGAGACACCTCTCCGCTCTCCACGAAAGACCAAGACCGTAATCTCAGACGTGGCCGGCGAGCAAGCTGGGTCTTTTGTAACTAGGGCGGTGACAAGGGTGTCGCTGCATCTCGCGCCCGTGCCTTGGCGCTTCCATTCTCCACATCGACCTCATCACCGCCTCAACACGGCCTATTAAACAAAGTCCGCGCCCACCGCTCGTGGTAGGGCAGGGTCTTTCTAGGTTCAATCACCCAGCTCACGGATCTTAGGAGGTGCGCGTCCTCGATCCCGAACCCGCGCGAGATCCGACTGCACAGCGATGACCCAAACGGAAGCGGCAAGCTGTGTCCTCCCCGTTGAGATCCAACACAGTGCTTTGCTGCAGCTGCTCACAAATTCCCTTGTTCTGGGCCATACAGCGCCCTACCTCTCCTGCTACGATGTCCTGAATCTCGCCGCTACATCCCGCGCATTCCGATTCCTAGTCTATCAGACACCCCAGGTATTTCGTCGCCTGGATCTCCGCAACGTTAAGACGGCGCAGTGCGACTATGTTGCCATCGACAGAGGTGGAGAGACGTGGCGCAATGTTCAGATGGACGAGAACTTGACTGAGGATGAGTAGGCGCTTTCAAGTCTGTATTTGAGGTTGCTTTGCTGACGGCTCTGACCTTTGAACAGCTTCTACTCCGGTCCACTACGTGGGGTCTTTTCCAGCCTTCGCCGTACCAACATACTCCGGGATGTGCAAGTCCTGTGTCTTGATGGCTTGTCGGTCACGGCAGAGCTGGTCCATGATATCCTCGTCGATCCGTCCTTCTCGGTCCGTATCTTATCCATCCGAGGCGCAACAAATCTGAACGAACGGAAGCTTCGAGGTGCCCTACAATATGCCTGTCGTGGATCGAGGGCGGCGGGGATGCCCCGCTTGAAGGGGCTGTACATCTTTGGGTCCCAAGACACCATGCCAGCACCAGGGCCGAGCCCTGCGAGTGGAGAGTCGACTCCCAGCCCGGGCTCCTCGCCCGCTTCCGATGTGGCCGCTGTCTGGAACAGCCGTAGCCAGAAGGCTTTGGCAGAGTCCCTGGTGGAGGAACCCGAGGCATGGTATGCGCGGCGCGGCGACCAATTCGCGCGCCGTATAAGCCACGACTGGGCATCGACTCTTGTGGCGTGCGATGGCATCATTGCTTTCGACACGGTCTTGTGCACCGGTCCGAGGCACCTGAACTCGTCTGCCTGGGGATCGGTCAACATAGATGCTATAAGGGCAGCCGCCAGCTCCCCGAATTCCGCCGTCGTGCCCCATTACGGCATTGCCACTCACAGCTTGGGTGGGTGTGCTCTTTGCGGCTCTGCCCCTGAAGGGTGGACTACCTGGGGTGAGAGTGTTGTGACAGCCAAGCAGGACCCTTACGAGGAGCGAACGAGTAAAAGCCTCTCGGCCGAGATTGGTCGATTTCCCCTCCTAGCGCCACCTCCCATGCACTCCGCAAACTTGAACGTGGCCATGTGCCCCAACGGCCAGTTGGTCAAGCCGCGTTCCTTTCCGACACCGGCGGCAGCACATCCGAAGGCGCAGTTTATACCCCGTTGTACCGACTGCCTTTTGGATAGGTATTGCAGAGCATGCCACCAGTGGTGGTGTGAGGATTGCTTCATTGGGCCCTATAGTTCCTGGGAGAACTCGGCAAGCAGTAGCTTCCCCGTAAGTAACCCCCTTCCCACTCCTGATGGTGCGACACGCGGGCCCAGGCAGGCCGTGTACAAGGTACAGGACGGACTGTGTACGGACAGAGACTGCTGCCCCCAGAAGTCTGCTCGCAGACTTCATATCGGAGATGGGGCATGAGAGTGTAGCTTGTGAGGGCGATCGTGTCCCAGGGTGTGTCGCACCCTGGCTCCAGCATCATGCAATTTTGTGTAAAGGTCTATGCCCCTTGCGAGATGTTCACTACCGTAATCCCCTCTTGAGTCGGGGCTCGTTCTTAGCACTGCCCCTCTAGAAACAGGTTTTCGCTGTCATTTAGAACAACTTCTGACTCGACTTCCAGGTCGGAGTCGTCGCTAGGGACTGCTGGGAATGTGGGATGAATGTACGTATCGGGTCTGAGAGCTTTGCATGTTTGGCTGCTCACGCTTTTCACAGTGCGTCAATTGCATCCAACGAACCCAACGGGTGTGTCATAGATGTGGCGGTGGTTATTGCCTCATCCACAATGAGGGAAGCAGCTCGACTGCGGTAGGTCACTTGGTCACTCTGGATGAGACGAGCAGCCGCTGACCTTGGATTCTTACTCAGTGTGATTGTACGCTCTCCAGGGACATCCTAGGACCGAAGTATTCGCTGGTTACATTGCTGACGCGTCCTGTGTAGGGTGCTGCTCGCGCGGAAGCCGCCACGTTCGGGAACTCTACTGACTATCAGCATCCACGCATCCGCTTTCTGCGTCCTCCTATCCTAGGAACCCACATCGACAGTCATACGGGGCTACCTTCTGGAACAAGGCACTCGCCGATGCCCCCGGAGGTCGAGGCATCGGCCCCGCTCCCCCATCCATCGGCACTCGACCCTGAGGCTCCGGGTTGCGTGTGTGCGCGTACAGGATGCCACGCTACTCCACTCACTGCTTTTCACACATCCCCTACATTGCATCACCACCACCTGCTCCTTTAGCCATGGTTCGATCGATTTCGAGGTGTTGTTTGTACGGTAGTTGTTAGCTGGTTCCATGATACCCATGTATTTACTTTATGGTACATAACAGATCGATTTGGTGATCCATTCCTACCTAACAGTAAGTGCCTCACGTCGAGGAAGGGAACCCGGTTACGCTTTTTGTTCTTCTGGGGTTTGCTTGTACTTCCGGTTCCCAAAATAGCCCTTGCGAAGATCATGCCAGATAAAACAACCAGCATTAAAATGTAAGCGGCAGGTATTCTACCTCGAAGAAAAATACAACAGAAACCACACAGCAAGTGGCATTCCTTAACGCCCATCACCCCTGATATAACACACCGGAAGAAGAACGCGCGTCAACCCCACTGAACCAAGCAACTTCTACGGAGCCCATAGTGCATGTATCCTATCCTCTCTTTGTCCGTCCTATTTAGCCCGAATAGCCCAGCCCAGCACGCTGAACGAAATTCCGCGTACGCGATGTCGCCCCCCATCTCGCAGAGCCCCATTTCTTTCCCATCTATCTAACCCAGGGGAAGATACCTGTACGGCCTACCGTATGTAGTACCAAGCGACGTTGCAGCATGGGTGCGCAGGATGGGTAAGGTGGGTGTTAACGGCAATGGGGAACGGGATGCGGTTCTTATCCGGGGGTACTTACCTGCCTGCTCATTCAACTCATTGGTTTGGGTTTGCAAACTACCACGCGCGCGATATCATGTAATGTACCTTAGCTCACTGTGGGAAGGATTGTTGTGGTTCTGGAGCATGTCTCTTTCATAAGCTCTTTTCCCCTCTCCATTTCTTCTTTGGAGGGTGGCGTGCCAGTGTTACTTTCATGGGTCGCGGTACCTTGCCTTCTGGAAGGACTGTACGTTCGAGAGGTGCCGTTCGGATAAGGTAAGGTGCCCTGTGCACCCCACAACCCGATGCCCAATGTTGCGTTGTTCCTGCGTTTCGAGTTCCTAGAATCTCTCCTAGGTTCTGTGGAACGTGATATTGACCTATGGATCCCATGATGATTCCGGATTCTGTTCCACGCCTAACTAAGGTAAGGAAGGGCAAGGAAAGGAAGGTATCTTGGAGGGACGACGACGAACGAGATGACGAATCCCCTCGTCCCCGTCTCAACCACACTTCATGTACCCTTGGACGGAGGTGGAAACGCCAGAACCGAAAGCTCGCGTTCTCGAATATCGTCCATGAAAGTGGGTGCTCCGCGATGGCATATCTCGGTTTCTCCCTCAAAACCTCAGGGGGGTTCCTCCAGCGTTCGTTCCTTCCTCAACATTGGATCTTTCGCCTTTTCGCGCATGACATAGACACGTGCATCTGTTAGTGACACACACAGTGCACGCCATCAGCTCCCATAGGGACCCCAGAACGCAATACCGATAAGCATACGCTCCTTCCTCTTCTTTCCACAAAAAATTGGACGCGATTGTAGAGAGCGTTAGATGGTAGCGTACGCGTTATCTCTTCATGTCATGTTCCAACTCGGTTTGTGGGGGTGATATGTTTGGTATTATTGACCCGTGGTAGGGTTTACGCAGCAGCAGTAGAAAGCACCCTCCCGCCCCCTTCGGCTAAGATCGCGGTCTATCTACATGGTCGAATCTCGGGATGAGGGGATAGATGAGGGTCGAAGGTGACGTGATGTGACCCCATTGAGCAATTTGTGGTCAGCCATCTTCGGGAATCAACTTCGGGATGCCACGCTACCTTAATATGAGTGCTTGTTTGGCCTCCACATCACCGTTGTATCGTGACGACTGGCACAAGACCTGCCTACACGGGAACAAAACTCCATCAGAAGAGGCAGGAACGCCTTCTCTGTTCCTTCTTTGGTAACCTACCTAGGTAATGACTACACGCTGCGGGTCTTCCCAGTTTGAGAACCCCTTCCTCTCCACAACCTCGTGCCGCGAATTCGAAATTGACTTGTATATATTCCAAGGTCTGGGCAGCTACTTCTTTCTACCCCGTTTCACACTCTTACACCACTTCTCTCCTTTCCTTGCAATCCTATTGAGCGTGTGCGTCCTTTGAGCCTCAAACACCACAATCTTCCTGAGACTCGACCGAAATGCGTCTCAGCACATTCCTCCTCGGCACCCTTGCCGCTAGCTCTGCTTCCGCTCACCCCGGCCATGACCATGCGGCCGAGTTGGCTGAGCGTGAGGCTGCACTTAGCCAGTTCGCTCGCAGCGATCTGAGTCACTGCGCCGAGAAGATCAAGGCCCGTGGGCTGGAGGCGCGTGCTGTTGCTCGCCGCAACGCTCTGGCTGCAGAGCTGCAGAAGCGCGCAAACCTGGAGAGTAAGTTAAAGACACAGACTGTATTGCAAAGCGGAATGTTAACCATAGGGATAGCTCGGGACCTGCCCAAGCTCTTGAACACCTCTCACCACTCGCCAAACAAGTATACACTGGAGACTCCAACCGATATTATCTTCTCTGGCAACAACTCATGCATACTCAGCCCCGAGGTCACCGAAGGACCATATTGTAAGTTGATACCAGCAGGGGGGATACCTTCAGGCCACACTGACATTGAGCCAGACGTCGCCGGCGAGTACGTTCGTGATAAGCTCGATGACGGCCAAGCCGGTGTCAAGCTCGCCCTGGATCTTCAGGTGCTTGATATTGAGACATGTAATCCAGTAGAGAACGCATATCTCGAGATCTGGCGTAAGTTTTGGCTCCTCCGGCGCTTTCCTCAGAGACGCAAGCTCACAAGGCAACAGACAGCAACACGACTGGCGTTTACTCCGGTGTCAGTGCGCAAGGTAACGGTAACCCGGCCGACAAGAGCAATCTCAACTCAACCTTTGGACGCGGTGTACTCAAGACAGACGATGACGGAGTCACCCAGTTCCACACGCTGTTCCCTGGGCACTACACCGGACGAGCGACTCATATCCATGTGATGCTCCACCAAAATGCGACGCCCCAGGCCAACGGAACACTTATGGGGACGACGGCGGCACATGTTGGGCAGATCTACTTTGACCAGGATCTTATCAATGACGTTGAGAAGCTTCCAGCATATAAGGCCAACCTGCAGCCACTCACGCAGAATGCGAGGGACGGACTCCTTGCCGAGGGCGCCACTTCTGGCGACCCCATTGTGCACTATGTCCTGTTGGGCGACAACATTGAGGATGGCCTCTTGGGTTGGATCGCGTTCGGTGTCAACACCACGGTTCACCGGAAGGTTAGACCCGGCGGCACCTTGTACGCTACTGGCGGCGAGGCGGCTGCTGGTGGCGGCTTCCCTGGCGGTTTCCCTGGCGGCTTCCCTGGCGGCTTCCCTGGCGCTCCCCCGCCTGGTGGCTTCCCCAGCGGATTCCCAAGCGCCTTGCCGAGGCCAACCGGATCGCCGTAAGGGGCTGGGAATTGACCAGACTTGGCCGGAGAGCGGAGAACATGGATACCGGTAGTTGAAACCTCAAAAATACCTGTCCCAGGGGGGTCCGAGAGGGATTCGACCACTTGGCCGGTTGCGATGAGTATCACGCGAAGGGCAGGTCGTTGGGGAAGGATCGCTGGAGCCTCCTCGAGTGCGGAAGTGTTTGTGTAACCTCAGGGCGATCACCAAAGCACGAAAGGGGCTGCGTGGGGACATGGCGGCGGAGCGCAAATGTATGAACATAACGGGGAGGAAAACACATCCACGTTTATTTCAAGGCAGGTAGGTAGCCTAGGCGGTCAAAGATTCGAGTAAGAACTGCAATCAATGCATCTGATACAAACCAGAGTTCCGTTTTCCAGTGGTGGCCTGTGGCCTGCGTTTTACAGTGGAAAATTTGGAAGGTGAGTTGACGGGATGGTGGTGACGCAATTCAGGTGGGGGGGCTCAGGATCGAGGAAGCCACGCATGGCGGGTTCGGGCGGAGTTAAGCTTTTCGCTTTGGTTGTTCCCGGATAGCCGCATCATTGACGATCCGGCGTGTCATCCCCTCATCTCGTGATGGGTGGCTGTGTTTTCGTCTTTTTTCGTCTTCAGACTCCAGTGTCACTGTGTGGGTAGGGTACCTTAACTTTTGAGGGGTCAAACTCCCAAGGACGGGAGATGCCGTGGACCGAAACCGAAACCGAGGTTCGTTTCCAGTCGTGGTTGGACCAGGACTAGCTCTTGGGTGGATCCAATGTGGGCTCTTATATTGGGGCAAGCCTGCCGAGAGATTGCGCTGGAGAACGAACTCCTTTCCATTCAAAGTCGCCTGCCGAGGAGGAACCTAAGGGGCATTCTACCCACGCCTGACTAATTGGGAGCATTGGTGGATTGGGTTGGACCCGAAAATTTTCTGGCTGCATTCGCCTTCGGGGAACACAGAATCGATTGCATGAGTCTCAGCGTCAATGTCCTGGTGGTGGCCAATGCCAATGCCATGTTTGTTGACAGCAGTGTTGGCGCAGACGGTAACGGTTGATTCACGTCAGAATTCGGGATTCCGCTGCATGCCAACCCCGATCGCTGATCGCTGGCGATGGCGCATCGTTGGGCGCATGGCTAGGTTGCCGGGTGGGGCCGCCCCGGAAGCCCACTTCTCGAAGCTCGACTTGACCTCGGTTTCGCTACCCAGGCAGGCATCCGGCCTTGTCAAGAGGCACCATGCCAAGGAGCGCCAGGGACCTTGCCGCCGGTATGGGCCTAGGTCTTGTACAACATTGATCAATCTGTCGGGGTCTCGGGCGAGATGAAGCGAAAACCTGGCCCGGTTCGCTCGCACGCGTACAATTAAATACCCTCGGCACCTCCCCCGCTTCTCTCTCTCTTTCTCCTTGCCGGTTATCTACCTACCGAACCTAGCCTTTCCCATCCCGTAATCCGAGTTACACTACGCAATCAACATGGCCAGCT
>Ga0247769_1000278_pt1 | contig 12309 bp, 10 predicted proteins | sample UWRJL166409R6_FD_179942 | JGI IMG/M metagenome (GOLD analysis project Ga0247769, IMG submission 179942) | Plant litter microbial communities from Arlington Agricultural Research Station in Wisconsin, United States - UWRJ-L166-409R-6 | ecosystem: Environmental > Terrestrial > Plant litter >... | reverse complement strand
TCCTTCACGGCCGCGGTCTCCTATCAAACGAGCACCGCCCAAAGTTGCCCAGGAGGAAGTAACGCCGAAGCCGTCTCGAGTTGCGAAACCCGTTGCGAATGTGGCACGTACACCGACGAGAGATGTGGTTATGGAGGACGCGGATGAGCCGCCGATGCTGTTCTCGGCCAAGACGTCAAAGACGTTGGATAGATTGAGTGTCAGCGCCGAGACACCACCCCCAAAACCCAAGCAGCAATTTCCGCTGCGACTATCCCGAGAACAAACTGGACCCGCTCCACCGGTGAGCAAGAAGCGGCCCTCCCCGCCAGGGCCATCTTCAAACTCTCGATCCACAGCGCAACCTGGACAAAGGAAGAAGCGGTTGATCGACGCTCTAGCCGCACAAGCAGACTCCGAGGAAAGTGAAGACATTGAAGAAGATACGATTGAAGAACAGGTTACAGACGCCAAACTGTCGATCCAACAGCCCGAGGCGCCACCACGGCCGCGCCCGATGATCGAGCTAACATTTCGAGATACGAGTCCTGCGCCCACCACTGGGTCGCAGGCATCGAGAAGCACAGCGAGACCAGCCGCATCGGCTAAGAAGGCCGGCCCCAAATTCACATACAGCGAAAGGAGGACCATGTTACAAGAAGATGACTTTTTACTGGGCGCCATCGACGAAGAAGCAACCGGCGGCGCCATGTTCAACTTTGGCCTCCTGCCCCAAGCCTCGACGATCAGCAGGTTCTCATTCCTCGATGAGGAGGATGAAACTATGAACACGGGCGCGGTTCGGAGTTTACACGAATTGCGACAAGCCGGTGCTAACAGCCGCTTCGCGGACGAGATGGATGATATTATGGACCGAATTGGCTCGCCGTCAACCAAAACGTCTTCCCTGAGGAGAGGTGCCCTGCTGGAGTTGGCCCAAAAGATGAAATCGAAAGAGTTCCGTCGTCAGTTCCGTAATCACGGCGACGAGGGGAACCTGTTCAAATCCCTCGGGAACGAAGCGGACCTGATATCCGGCTACTCCATATTTGCAGTTCTTGTCACTTTGCTCGCCGCCTCATCATCGGCACACCTCGTCCAGCAGCTTCGGGCGCAGAATTTTGCAGTACTGCTCGCCCGCCTGCTTGGCGAGCCGACCGACATTGTTCTACTAACCAAGGATAGGAAACAGAACGCATCCCGAAATGCCCAAACGACGCTTGCCAGCATCAAAGCTGCGCTTCTTGCACTCCCGATCTGGGAGCCTTGCTCTCCCACCTCCCTGTCACCACGGACCCTTGCGTTGAAGTGTTTGGATTTGATCATGCTACAACCGGGTCACTCTTCGGATGAAGCCGAGATTTTCTCTCCAGCCGTTACTGACGTGCTATTCTCGATCCTCTCAACAGCTGCATCGAGCGAACGCTGTTGGGACTTCCCTGCTCAGCAGGAATCAACCGATCTCTACCTCACGCTATACATGCTGGAAGGGCAGTCTGTCAGTGCCATGGAGTCCGGCGTCAGCTCACGATGGACGCGCCAGTACGTGCCGGTCGTTGTCAAGCTCCTGGAAACGGCGCTTCACCGACCGATACACCAGTTTAACGATTTGGAGAACCTTACGCTGCGTGTCACGCTCAACATGACCAATAAGAACGCGGACGGAGCACGCATGTTCGCCGACCAAGGCCTTCTCCAGCAACTGGCGGCATCAGCGGGCAATGCCTTTGATGCAGCCCTGAACTCAATGAAAACAGATGACTTTTTGGGAAATGTCAATGATACCCTGATCCTGATGTTGGGAGTGATGGTCAATTTTTGTGTCTACTACCCGCCGGCTTCGCAAAACCTTGAGGACGACGGTAATGGCGAAGGATCCCCGCTGGGTTGTTTAATTCGGGTTTTTACTGAGAATCACTCCAAGACATCCGATGTATGTACCCCCACATCCTGTTTGACGTGACAAGGCTCGCTGACGATCGCAATAGGCCGATTCAATGGAAAAGGTACAGCTCAACGTGGCGTTGGGATATCTATCGATTCTGCTTGGCTATCTTTGCCTGCGGGAACCCATCCGGGACAGATTTCTGGCCGCACAGCCGAAAAAGGCAATCGCTCCGCTTCTGGACGCCATAAACGAGTTTATTGCCATCAACAACAAGTTGGCGGAGGCTCAACAGTCGCAGTTCGGCGCAACAGCTCGACTACAGATGCTGATAGCGCAACTCCAGCATGCGGGTTGATGGAATGCTGGGTGGGAGAGGGCTAGTCAATGAAGTTATGGCGAGACGGAATTTTGTTGCATAGATGTACTGGATACGGGGAACACGGGGTATACTACGGCGAAAACCCCTCTATGAGTTTTTTCTTCTTGTTTTTCCTTTTCTGGAAGGACGACACTGATACTGCACATTCTTGGGGGATTCATGACGATCATCATGAGATGGGTTGTATCCCCCTCCCTCCAAATATGCGGGATGATGCCGAGCTAAGCTGGTAGCAGCGTGCGCAGCTATTATGATAAAAGATTCTGGTGACGCACCCACTTTTGAAAGCCATCGGGATGGGAGGAGATAGCGATTGGTCTATGGATATCTCTGTTATCCATTAGGAGCGGGAAAATCAGAGACACGAGATGGCGGTAGTCCAGAATTCAGTGTTTTGGATTGACAGCTTCTCTCCGTTGTCGTGAGGACAATAGAGAACAGACATCGACTAGTGACCGTGAGCTGGGGTGATCGTTGCGTCTTTGTGCGACGACGAGGGGAGTTGAGCCGCAAAAAGGGGCCATTCTGGAACATTTTGGAAGGCGGAAAGAAGAAGAGGCGAGAGCGGTCGAGACGACCCTGTGGCCCCACCCCATCTTAGTTACCCCGCCAGTCCACCAGGCGTTTAGCGACCCTGCTGCTCAATCGCCTCCCCGCACTAAAAGACTAGTCCAATAAGCCGGCACCTTTGCGCTGGAAAAGATGTTGAGATCTACCAGATTTGAAGAGGGGTGCCGAGGAGTCTCGACGTCAGAACGAAGAATTAATTCGAACTTGGCGTGTTTTCTGTTTCCTTGGTGAGCTCGCTGGTGAAACTCACTTTGGTAAACTCACCACACCCAGAAATCCCAGCTCAGAACCCAGCACCTCTCCCGCCTGCGCCTATCCCTCAGTGCCTGTTTCTCTCCCGAAACAAGAGACTGCGACTTACCCCGCCAGATTGCATCCTCTCCCCAAGCTTCTTCCCTCTCGCCAATCCCACTTTTTTACTTTGACCCTTTCTCTACTACAAGAGGATCAAAACGTGTTTCGCCTTTCTTTTTTCTGCGGCGCTTCTGCTTGTCCAAAAAGAAAGAAGTTTTATTTTATTTCTATTTTGGCTGCCCAACCTTTTACCTTGGGTATTTTATTGTACCACTTGTACAATACATACAATACCTTACCTACTACGTACCTTACCTTAGTGAAAAGCCACCCCCTCGTAGTCGCCGGACCGAGAACCGAACGAGCAAAGTCGGGTCACCGTAGCTACGCCGCCCACATCTCTCAACCTCTTCAGCTCACCGACCAAACCGCTCGCTCTATACAAATCTTTGGGCTTTTATTCAACACTTATTCTCTCTCTCACCTTGCCCTCCTCCTTTCCCCCCCTCTCTCTCTCTCTCTTCATCAACGGGGGTCGGTCGGCTTTTCATTTCCCCCCGTCCCGAACACAACAAAACCATTCAAATGCCTGCCTCACCGCCAACAAAGCAGCGAAAAGTCGCCATCGTTGGTTCTCGCTCGGTCGGTATGTTTGCATGATATCTCCCCTGTTTATTCACTTCCTCCCTTTCCACGTCTCACTATTGTCGCCTTTTGTATGTCGAGTGAGATGGGAGGATGAGAAAATGAGAAATGAGAAACGAGAGCTGACCGTTTCGTCCCCGGATGGATTATCACGTCACACAGGCAAGTCTTCGCTTGCCGTTCGTTACGTCGACGGACACTTTGTCGAGAGCTACTACCCCACCATTGAGAACACATTCAGCAAGGAGATTCACTACAAGGGGCAAGCTTTCTCGACAGAGATTGTAGATACGGCCGGACAGGTATGTTCTCTTTCTTCTTTCCTCTTTCTCACTCTCACTCTCTGGTTGTCAAACTGGGATATGCACTATAACTCCCGGTCTTACACGCGAATGAATGCTAATCATCAGACATCAAACACGACTGTTGCGTAAACATAGGATGAATACAGCATCTTAAATTCAAAGCATTTCATCGGCATTCACGGCTACATGCTCGTCTACTCCGTCCAAAACCTCGCCTCCTTCGAGATGGTTCAAGTCATTCGTGACAAGATTCTGAATCATCTCGTACGTTTTTATATTCTTCTTCTCCCTCTCCTCCCCCATCACAACTCTCCCTCGTCGTCCATCACTCTCTCTCAGTGTGCTCGCTCACCGCTTTCACACTCGCCCCCTTCTTTGTCTCACCTGCCCATACACATGACTATCACTAAAAAAAAAGAAAACTAACACAAAATCAGGGCACAGACTCGGTCCCCATCTGCATCGTCGGGAACAAATCCGATCTCCGACCAGAGCAGCGGCAGGTGACGCCGGAGGAGGGCAAGGCCCTCGCCGAGAAGCACAGCTGCGCCTGGACCGAGGCCAGCGCCCGCTACGGCGAGAACGTCTCAAAGGCATTTGAGCTGCTCATTGGCGAAATCGAGAAGACGCAGAACCCCAACGTGCCGCCTTCGGGTGGGACATGCAAACTAATGTGAGCAAACTGAAAAGGCGACGATGAGAAAGCCGACACCATGTGCTTCACAGGGACGGAAAAGGGGGGGGGAGGCGTCCAGCTTTGTGTTGGTCACGCGTGTTTGATTTGTTTTGACGTCTAATCCGATGCGACTGTGTGGTGTGTGTGGTGCGGTGTGCCGCAATGATGGTGAATGGGGGTGTAATAACGAACGAACGATGGATAGGATGAAGAGACTGAAGATGTTGGAGGACAGCGATTGGAAGCTTGATGATATCAGCATTTCCCCCGTCATCTCATTTGACATGAGATTGACATGGTTGTTTTTCCCTCTTTCGTCTACTAGGCATCGGAGACGTGGTTGGCGTCCGAGTCCGAGTTGGAGAACACGGAGCTGACAAGGCTGTGAATATCGCCTGGCTGGTTGTTTTGACTTCTCTCTATCCACTTCATATACTTACCGAGGGGAGGTAGCGGTACATGGCCAATGGGCGCGCGGAACGATGAACCAGTCCCCAGGGACGACTCATGTGGTCTATGTAGCATATGAACATAGGCTGCAACGCATAAACTGTTTGCACAAAGTGCGATACGCAGAAACTCAACCGCCGGCCGGCTCCGTTGCAATACAGGGACTCGAAAGCAGCTCCTCCCTATCTCTCTAGGTTCTAGGTAACGGGTCTTGGCAAAAAGCCATCGAGGGCTCACACCCACACACCATCCCCCCAGACTGAGCGGCGTGTGAGTTTGAATCAGTTTACCGAACAGGAATATCCTTTGTCGCCGCCTCCTTCTTCAGCGGTTTCGCAAAAGGAATGAAGTCGGGGGCTCCAGGGAGGTACTACGCCAGTTAGTAGATGTCAGGCATTGCGGATACAACCTCAGAGCCAACGAGGTCAACCCAAGGGAGTGTAGTGCGGTCACTTACCTTCCTCAAGGGCTCCGGAATCTTGACACCCTATACAATTGTCAGCTCAAGCGATGTAGTCGTATGGAAATTCCGAGACTTACATCTTCTGTCTGGAAGTTCTCAAGGATAGCGCAGATTGTCCTTGTTGTGGCCGTGAGCGTGGAGTTGAGCGCGTGGACGTATGTCTTCTTCACGTCTGTCTGCTTCTTCACCCCAAATCTGATCTCAAGATCTCTGCTCTGGTAGTCCGTGCAGTTACTGCAATGCTGGTTAGTGACCACTTCACCACACTTGAGAATACGGTGTATCAAACTTACGAGCAGCTGACAAGCTCCTTGAACTCTCCTTGGTGCTGCACCACAGTCAGTCTCGCCCCACAATGTCGATGTCCCGGTGGGAAGCATAGGAAAGAGTCATCATACCGGGAACCAGGCCTCAAGATCAAGTTTCTTGGCCGCTGCGTTGTCTATTTCGCGGTTAGTAGCAGTCCACTCATATCGGCCGATCCAATGAGCCATGTGAGGAACTTACTCAGAGCGCCAGAAACAATTGCAACGACGCGGTATGGAATGCCGAGCGACTTGTAAAACTCCTCAGAGTTGGCAATCATTGACTCGAACATTTCCCATGACCTAGGCATCATGGTGTAAGCATATTCACTAGCATATGCGCCCGATGGACTCACTTTTCTGGCTCTGTCAAGCAAAATTGCTCGACCTTGGTGAATTCATGAACGCGGAAAATGCCCCAGACGTCTTTCCCGTGCTATGCAACCATCAACCATCTCTCACGTGCAAGAAAGTGGAAGGATCCTTACAGCACCAGCTTCCTTGCGGAAGCATGTAGAATAGCCTGCATACCTGCTCATCGTCAGACATAATCTAGGGGCTGGATTACTAGATCTACTCACTTCAAGGGAAGGTCGCGTGCCTGTAGCCATTCGTCGCTGTGGTAGGCGCTGATAGGTTGCTCGGAGGTCTTTTCTGGCATTAGTGTTTCTGCCAAGACATGTTTAAAAGGGGTAAATCCGTAGGGGTCAACATACCGCAATGAGGTATTTGTCAGCCTGGTCTCCGGTAACCTTGTAGAGTTCTTCGTCGAATCTGGACAGAAATGTAAGCCAACGCCACCCGCGACCGTTTGCAGCCTTGTCCCCGGACTCCTTACTGTGAGAGCTGCGCAGTCTTCGCCATCTGTTCCCTAAGCATGAGCTGCGGTGTTTGCAGAGGGACGTAGTCCTTCTGTGACAAGAACTCAAGACCATAGTTGATGCAAGCCCTATCCAATGTTTAGCAGAAAGGCTGATACTTCTGTGATTGGGGTTCATACTGGTTGAGAAAAACGCCCCATTGCTTCAAAAAGTAGCCGCGGTGGCCCACGACCTTGACTCCTCTGTCAGGGTCGTAGCCGTCTAGCCTGGCGAGGACCTCGTGGTCTGGTTCCAGGATGTCAGCCAGGTAAGACGCAAAGCGAGACAGCTCTTTGACATACGAGACAGAACATCGCGCTTCTCAAAGGTGACACCCTGAGGAGCCCACTCTCGTACAACCGCGTTGTTGTCTTCGTTATTCGAGACCGGAACCGACTCGTGAACAATGTTGCCAATAGACTTGACTTTGGTCTTTTTGGGGAGGCTTGTCAGCTGCTGCGCACGGTGCGGTGGTGTCCATCACAGTCAGACAGACCTTTAAGAGCTTCTCTTTCTCTGCCGCGGCAGCGATCAGATCCTTCTTCTCCTTCTCCAGATCCGCTGGACAAAATCAGCATTCCCGTCCGGTCCAAGGTGTGCAAATGTCTCCCAACCTTTCTGCTTCAGGAGGTCGGTGACGTCCTCCTTTGCCTTCTTCTTAGGGCCGATCTGTTTCTGGACTTCGTTGATCTTGGCATTGAGCTGGGTGGCGGCGTACGCAGCTGGCTCGCAGGTACAAGGGGTGTGTTAGTTATGTGGCCAGCTTGTCGTCTGTTCCTCGGGGCGGGAGCTCGTGCTCACTCTTGCGATGGTCCTCCCACATGGAAATCACCTCATCGACAGCCTCGACGGGTGCAAAGCGCTTGCGCTGGCTGTCCCTGATAGCCTCAGGGTTGCCGCCGCGCTCGGTGACTGTTTTGCCGTCGGGTCAGTATTTGGGTCTGTACCAACAACAACAGCGGGGTCAGGCCTAATCTGTCCTCCTCCACCACCACTGACTGCGTTGGGAACTGGGTATCTAGCTATCAATTTGCAGCAAGGGCAGTAAGTAAACAAGACTGGGTCTTACTGAAATCATTCACGTCAAGCATATTGTCGATTTCCTTCTGGACTCGGGAATACTCGGGGAGATGTTACGGGGTTTTTGGCTGAAGGGTTGAGAGAGCGTCGCGAAACACCAGATGGCGGGGCACAATATTTTAGAGACATGGAGGGGAAGTCGACTTGGTGGGGGTTGCGATTGAGTTCCCTGCAAACCAGCTGGGTCATCGACGTACTAAGCAGATAACCCCGTTATAAGGCAATCCAGCAGCCGTCCTTCCCCCTGTGAGTCAGCTGGGGCCAACCTGGAAGGGAGTCATGCCGGTCATCACTCCCCCGATCGATCTGATGGGACCCTTCCTTCCTTCAGCATGCCGCGTCAGACCACCGGCTTATGATATTTCTAGCTCACAACGCCTATCAAAAGGCTACCTTGGATCAATCCAACATGGGCAATCACATAACATTGTCCAACTACAGTGACGATATCCATCAGGGTTTCCTCCTTCGTTCCCTTCCATGAGATCGTACCCCTCATCCCATCTAACCCAGGACCCAGGATTCACAAAAAGAAATGCCCAAGAAATATCCAGTCAGACGCCCCCAAAACTATCAATAATCCGCGCCTTCCATTCCCAATATGGCCGTTGCACATTGTCCTTCCAGAGGGTGCTGCTTCCTTACACCCTTACACAATCCAACCATGTTGAACCTTGTCGGACGCCTAAAACACAAACATATCCGTGGTCTGCCCCCTCGCCGCCATGAAATCGGTAACAACAATGCGAGTACCCACTTCATCTTGTCTTTTCCGGATCTCCTCCATTAGCTCCAGCATCTTAGTGTTTCCGCTACCGTCTCCTGTGTTGCCCTCTGGCCCCCTCGCCTCCACCCCCGAAATGAAGAGCTTCACCCAGTCCGCCCAGACCTCGTCGACCGACTCGATGCCCGCGACGAAGAGCGGCAGAGGCCAGAGCATCGATGGCAGCTCCCTTGCATGCAGCTTCCGGCCCTCGGACCTGCGGAGGAGCAGCGCAATCTGCAGGATGGATTCCACGGCCGCCGTGGACGTCTCGTCGGTTCGGATGTCTACCCTGATGAGGCGGGACCAGAGTATCTTTGTTGTCATGAAGGCTGCGTAGGCCGTCAGCCAGTGGAGACTAACGCGGCTGAGCTTTTCACAGCCTGCTTGCGACGGGTTCGGTGACGACCGATTGGACAGCCCAGGGCCGGGAGGCGAAGAGCTCGTGCGTGGCCCCGGGCTGGGGTGGGACATGCCAGGCATTGGCCCTTGACGAAGAATGCTGGCTGATGGATTGATAGCGACGGCAAGGTCGAAGTCGGCCTCCACGCGCTGCAGCTCATCGTCAACGGTTCGTTTCACGGCGGCAAGCTCTTCCCAAATCCCGAGATCATCTCCATGCCTCATACTCTGGGACCTGTGAAGAGCGCGATAGCGGAGCACACTGGTCAGGAGGCGGAACGTCTCGTGCAAGTGTAGTGCGGCCGGTATTCTTTCGACGTCCTCCGCGAGTCGGTCTTGCGGGTAGGAGCGGCCAAACATATCGAGATAGAAGTTGTGCGATCGTTCGAGGATGAGGTGGTAGTCAGGTCGCCCGGTAAGAACGTCAAGGAGTGTTGGAAAGCGGGGGTAGTCGCTACTGAAGATGGAGATGCGGATCTGAAGATAACACGCCCAGAGCAGGAGCTTGCTCGCAAACGCCGAGAGGTTGAGGCTCTCCGTGTGCTTGGCCAACCAGCTCGTCATACGCTCAAGCCTGCCGCTGGCTGCCTTCAAGTCCCCGCCTAGTACGTCGTATCGGTTGAGGAAAAATGCAGTTGCTACGATGACCTCTGCAACGTTGGTCACCGGCATAAGATTTCCGAGCTCGAGTGTGGGGTCTGGCATGCTGAACAGTTTCTCAGTCTGCTCGGAAGACTGGGAATACCAGGCCGCGACGGTCGGGTGGCTCTCAGTAGCCGTATGTTTTGCTGTCCACGCTAGTACGGCAAGTCGCACCGGGAATTGAGGGGAGCACTTCTGGACGTACTCGGACACGAACCTTTGGAATGACCACCTTGCATCCTGCTCGTTGACAAAGTCGTCTTGCTCACAGTTGCGGAGATGACTGTATAGCACCGCCTCATCTACTCGACCCATCGCCGAAGCCGGTTTGGTCCCGGCTGATTCTCGAGGGGGAGTTTCCTTGTGGGCACGCTTGCGGCGTCTGGGAATCCACTCCTTGGGCGCTTCACGGTTCTGGCCGTGCGAGGAGGTTGAGCCCTCGCTGTCAGAGATGGCATAGCCGTACGAGCCGGCCCCGCTCGTGAGGTAGGACTCAAAGACCGGCGGAAGGGTGATGGGGGCAGGCGCCCCCACATCCACCCGGGGCATGAAGTCACGCCCCAGGTCTGGGTCGATGCTGCTGAAGTCGAAGGGGCCCCATAGTCCGTTGAACTGCCCAGGGTCGAGGCCTGGAAGTGTGGTGTTGAGAGACGACGGAGGTGCAATGTGTATTGCTGGGGCTTCCGAGGCGTACGTCGTCGCCGGCTGGGCGAAGGAAAAGGAGTTGAACTGGTGTTGGAAGTTGGTCGGGAAGGAGTCAGCGCGACCACCATAGGATCCCAAGAACGACGCGTTGGGGTTGGAGCCCTGCAGCTTCGAGGCGTCTTGCTCCCGCTTGGCTGCAGGTTTTGTGTCTACGACCTTTTGACCAGTGGGAGTCGAGACGCGGATCCTGAGGTTGGTGTCGAAGGAGCTGTGGCAGGTGATGTTCATCCGCGAGCAGTTCTGGCACGGGTTTCCTCCGTGGCAGCGGACTTTCCTCTTGCGGCACGTCAAGCAGCCTGCCAGCACCGCCGGCGGTTAGCCTCCTCTTGGTGTCTCCGGGGATGAGCTGGGGTTGGGTCGTCTGCGGGGAATGGGGAGGGAGGTCACGGTGGACTTGCCATGAAATGTTCGTTTGAGTTGCTCAGCCATGGTGTCTATGAGGTGAGCGTCGCAGCACTTATGCAGCAAGTATCGTCACGCAACACAGCGTATTCAGCACGTCTTTCACCTTCAGCCTTGCCAAGACCGGATACCATCTGGGAATGGACTGGTTCGACAGGTGGGCGAGCCGGTCCATTATAACAGAAACACGCGTTACTCCCGTCCTAATTCCCGAACATAGCTCGGGGGGCAGTACAGGGCAGTACCAGCCAGCAGGACCGCCACCGAAATGGGACAGTGGTTTCGGAAGACCCTGCTCCCCTGGCACCCAGCGAGAGAGCCCGTCCTCCCTCCTCCTCCTCCCCTTTCCCCCCTTTTACATTTTGCCCTTATTTCTTTCTTTTTTAGTGTTTTCTGCAAATGTACGATGACGGAAGGGCAAAGAATGGTAAGACCAAAAGAATAGCCGAATGGTCATAGTAACTGCATTAACTTGCAGGTCCGCCTCGCGCAGGCTCACGAGCGGACTTCGCGCACAGGATTGAACAAGAGGCTGCGGGCATTAGCTCAGCAACACCCCGATGTAAGAATGCCTCTCCATCTTGTTGCCCAATCATTCAGTCTTCCCACCCCACTTATTTCTCTCTTCTTGATTCCTCTTTGCTATACCGGTACTGCATCGTGGCCAACGATATGTCTCTGTGACAAACGCCGATACCCATGGGGTACTCGCTTCTTGTTCGGCGATTAACCGCGCCCTCCCCCTCCCCCCCTTCCCCTCGCCTAGTTCGTATGTACCCTTTGTAGGTATGTATGAACCTGCCCCCATACTACTGGCCATTGCTACCTATGACTGAAGGGTCCAAGGGTATTGGACAGTCGGCCCAATCTTCCGTAAGCCTAGTGTGGAAAGTGACCGGTTGACTAATCTTTTTAATGATCATATGGGAGGGAGTGTGTTGCTATTTCCTTTTTCTGCAGTCTACCAGTTGGGTATGTATCTCGTCCCTGTGCATTATTACCATGTGCATACGATTTCAATACAAATAATACAACACATCGTACCGAAGGATCGAAGCCATTGAACTGACCAGGCAGGCAAAGTGCCAGCCTGTTTGTACAATGGCCAGCAGTCCGTGCTGTAGCGTACCTACCAGGGATCTTTTGCGGAATTGAGATTCCAAGAAGCAAGCAACCCCCGCGTCAACCGGCTGGATAGTGTTACGTGGTATTCCGTAGTTGCCGTCTACCTACCTACCTACCTTACCTACCACCAACCGATTCCAAACCGGCGGTAGAGGAGAGACACACAGGGTTTCTCCTCTTTTGGTTCCCCTCCCGCAGCATCCACCATTTTCTCTTTCGCCCCTGCCCGCCTGCCTGCCTGCCCCCGTCACCGAGTCCCCAAGTGAAAGTCTGGAAGTCCTGGAATTGGGTAAAGGGCAGGCAAGACAGGAAGAGGACGGAAAGGGAGGGGAGAGAGGGGGGGGGGCAAACGGATTTTACCCCTTCCTTGCTAGCT
>Ga0247769_1000276_pt1 | contig 12328 bp, 11 predicted proteins | sample UWRJL166409R6_FD_179942 | JGI IMG/M metagenome (GOLD analysis project Ga0247769, IMG submission 179942) | Plant litter microbial communities from Arlington Agricultural Research Station in Wisconsin, United States - UWRJ-L166-409R-6 | ecosystem: Environmental > Terrestrial > Plant litter >... | reverse complement strand
TGCGGGGCTGCTTGGGGAGAAGGGGGAGCGCCGGGGGAAGGGCTCCAAAGTGACAGGGGCGTGTCGGGCCGTGCCATCTAGAAAAGCTTCCCGGGTAGAACAAAGTCTTGTGACGAACTCCTTGCTTCTTCTCTCTCCATATGATTTATCCTCAGATAAGGAGTGAGAACCGCAACGGCCACATCGCCAGGCACAAGTCACGTTCGCAACTCCCCTATTTGGAGACCTGTGCCGGGGCCGATGACTCCCAGGGTCTGTCTCAAGCATGAGTGGCCAGGGAACTGTTCCACCTCTCCCCGGTGGCCAACCGATCAATCACGTCCGTCTGCAGTGTTCCCCGGCTAGGTTTGGTGCAGACCTGACCGCCTCCCAGCCCGTGGAAGATCGGTGGCCGGCCCTCCCCCTCACTGAGTAAAAAAAACGCCCTACACCCACACACCGGGCTTCGGCAACGTGGTTTTCAACCTCTTGCGTCTCCCCGCTTCAGAGAGCCTTGCCCTTGTGCCCTTCAGCCCCAGACTGATTTCCCTGTCTACGCCTGTCTCTCTCTCTCTTTTGCCTCGCACCTCTCGTCCGCATTCTCACTGATCCCCCGATCACGGCCACCGGTGGCCACCAGCGATACCTCGTCCGGGTTCATGCTATTTACGCCAAGCTCGTGTAGTCCCCATCTCGGGAACGGACATAAAGTCCCCTAGCCAGCACCTTCCACTCACATATCCGCACGCACGCAGGGCGAAGAGAACCCGGTAGGGGCGCATTGCACAGATCCGATGTCGTTTGAGTCAGATGTCGGTAGCACTTCGCTCCTTCCCATCGGTGACTACCTCCTTGCGCCAGACCACGAAAGCTTTGTATGGGACGCCGAGGGCGAGGAGACCTCCGAGGCATGGATTGGACCAGTCCGCGAAGCAGGACTAGATCCACGAAAGCACAAAGTATTTCATCATGGCAACAAGGAGTATACGACTCAACCGCTACCATTCCAACACGATGGAGAGCTTGGCGACTCGGGATCCACCATTGTCTATCGGGTCAGGGCCCCGCAAGGCTACCAGTTTCGAAGGCCGCTGGCTCTCAAGGTGATTGTGTGCAAGGAGAGTACGAGACCGCCAGGCCCGGACAGCGACGCACGCCGATTGGCCTTGCAAGAAGTGCGGAACATGGCTGCCATACGACATCCGCACATCGTTGTGTACGTCGCGTCATTCGAAGACTACTGCTTGCAAACCCGGCGCATCACGCGCGAGGTCATCCACCGGCCCCGACCTCAACGGCCGCGTGAGGTGTTTCATGCGAGCCAGCAAACCATCAAGAAGCACATAATGGGCATTGCGATGTATCCGCCAGCGCAGTGTAACCTCCAAACTTTCATGCATGAGTGCGTGGCATGGAGCCGGAATCCCAGCCAGCGGTCTAACGGGTCCAATGGATCGCAACACGATGAGGATGGGGAGCATGGTTGGTGGAAGCTTCCGTACTTGCACACCTACTTTGGGTGTCTAGCGCAAGCTGTCGCCTACTTACACCGGTCGAGCGTGCGCATCCGCCACAAGGACATCAAGCCCGAGAATGTTGTCATCGATCAGTTCGGACTCCCGGTCCTGACTGATTTCGGTCTCTCGAAGCACTTTGAGACAGGTCACCATTCCGATGGTCCGACGGCCAAGACGATGAAGTACGCAGATCCGGAGGCCATGCACGAGACGACACGGGACGAGAGGTCTGATATTTTCAGCCTCGGCTGCGTCTACCTCGAGATGGCCACGGTCATTGTCGGGCGCACCCCGCGGTATGCTGAGAACCAGCTCAGTGCCAGCGCCGCAGCGGGACAGGTCACGGACGAATTCAAGTACTCCGAGGCCTTGGAGGGCCTCGAGGCCTACCTTGTCGAGCTGGCGCGCATCGCCGAGGACGAGGCAACCCGCATGGCAAAAGAGTCCCACTTGACGACCGAGGAGCAAGCGTCCAGGCAGGACTCCTTGCGTGCGATAGTGCAGGTCTTACCGGTCATCGGGAAGATGATGCACCCGGACTTCAATCGACGGCCCTATGCGCAAGACTTGTACCCCTTTTTTCGACACCTGTATGATGTTCGCGGTGCACCTGGGCCGTGCGGCACATGCGAAGAGGAGAGGCAAACTGGCGGGTTCACTCCCAAAGGGAGCCAGAGAAGCGGACGAGGCAGCCCGATCTTGCTGAGAAGAGACACCATTAACTCGTTGGCTAGAAGAGAGTCGGGTTTCCCGGTGCATTCCCAGCTGTCGCATTCTCCGACGGAGGTGCGCGACGGGCACGAGACGAACAGCGCGGCAGCGTGATGACGGACCATTTGTGACTTATCACTTTTCTCAGCTCCTGTTCCACGGCGTGTGAGTTAAACGTGTGTTTTTACATGAGGAGCATTTCTCTGCATTGATACATGGATACAGAAAAAAAACCACTCGGGCAAGGCGTTCGGAGGAATGGCATGTGGGATTCTGGTGTTGAAGGTGCATTTTCAGCTGGCTACATGGGAGTCGGGATGCATTTGATGACTTTGGTACATGACGATTCACAGCTCATCGAAAGAGACAGAGTAGAGATATGTACTGTATTTATGAAAATGGGACTATGTTGCACAGCTCTGTCCAGCTCCATTCGGTATTGGTATGTTTGTGCCTTCGCAGCTACGCAGAGCAGTTGGTCAATGGTAAGATGTAAGATAGGGGCTTTATAAACAAACAGTCAGCCGTCACGTAAGTCAGCCCGTCCGACGGGCGCCAGCCGCACAATGAGTCCTCCACAAACGCAATTTGACAGAGACGTTGCGCCCTTCATGATTGAAGTGTGGGATAGGGCAGAAAAGGTCCGGCTCGCTTATACAAGGCCTACCCGGCAACACACACTAACTATTCAAAAGTCGAAATTCCGGACGGGTCTCCCAACCAATGTCCTGGCAATACGCCCGGCTAGCTCAATCGGTAGAGCGTGAGACTCTTATACAAGAAACGGAGTTCTCCGAAATCTCAAGGTTGTGGGTTCGACCCCCACGTCGGGCTCAATTCCCGTCCATACGAAAGATGCGATTGCCAGTTCTTTTTTTTCCTTTTCCATCTGGGTCAGTGGACACTGTCTTGGGTTTACGTGTTTCGTTTTGCTGATGCAAGGTGTGGGATTTAGTTGTGTGCTACCTAATCTGCTGTTTATTTTCTCTTCTTTTGTCTCTTGTTTTCGTGCTTGGTTTAAGTATTGTACTTTCTTCCTATGGAGTTCGGATGGCTAGATAGCAGTGAGTTTCGCATGAGCTTCGTAGGTCTAGGCCCTTCGTCTCCAGGTGTATACTGGAGAATGCGGTGGGGGTGTGCTGTACTGTATTAGCTACCTCTGTTTTACCTTCGAGCGCTGGACCAAGTCGAGAGATCCCCAGGAATAGCAAATCTAGATCCCGGAGGTCTAGCGATCTCGATCGACCTGAGATCTGGTTAGCGGGTGGTTTCTTCGCCCATTTCCAAGATCCAGGCAATGGTTGTGAGACCTCGCCCTTGCGTGCCTGTATACGCGGTTTGTAAGTGGAAGGTGGAATTTGGTTTTATGGATGGATATCAATCTTAATCCCCGCGGGGGCCTAGATTCCTTAACAGACATTTAAGGCTCCTCTGGAGCGGTGGGGGGAACTCCCCACACAGGCCAGGTGCCACCCCCTGCTAGAAACGCTAGACCAATCGCCCCTGGCCATTCTCCCCCATGTGCCCTACCATGCACGCCCGTTGGACGCCAAAGGAAAATTTCAGCCGATCGACCTCGAATGCACGTCAAAGACCGAGTTCCGCAGAGAAGCCTTGGAGACAAGAGCGAACCCCCCCTCAAAGGTTCATCCCCTACTTACATCCCGTCCGGTACATTAGTATCCACTCCCTCAGGAGAATGTGGAAACTGCAGGCCCCGTGGCTTCCGAGCCCCAACGTCGCGCTCATGGGCGCAGCGGTTCTCGCCCGGGCTGGTGGACGAGCTGGAGCTAGAGGAGGCACGTCTGGGGCGTCTGGATCGTCGCAGTCGCAAATCGGACGACGGCTGGCCGCCCACGCCCGGTGGAAACACCGGCATAGCTAGGGCCAGGCCTCCTCCTCTGACGTAGTAGTCCCTTCTGATGTCCCGCCCCGACCCCTCTCCATGGTAACCTCCTTCGGGGCTCCATTACCCCGCGCCAGGCCGTCCCCCCTCTGCCGCTTGCAGCCGCTGCTGCCACCACCACCACCACAGCCAACGCTATCACCGCTGTCGTTGTTTTCTGCCGTCCCTAGCGGTACTGGTGCAGCCACTACCATCCTCGCAAGCGCTTCTCGTTCGACCCTCATCGCCGCCGTTACTACCGCCGCCGCTTTCCAATACTTCCCGCAGCGGCGCGCATTCAGTTCGAGTTGTTGGCGGCCCCAGCGACAGAAGGCGATCGAGGTCCCTCTCGCCAAAATGGGGGATGGCGCACAGCCTGACTGGACGCGCTTGGATGGTAGCCTCGCGTCTGTGTCAGAGGTGGCAGCCGTGGATGGGAGAGAGGCAGAGGAAGGGATAGCGGCGGCTGTGGAGGGAAGGGGGGGAGGAGAAGTCAACAAGATGGACGGGGAGGTTGTCACCGCACACGAGGAACATCTACCGCGGGGGATAAGCGAAACCGAGGAGGAATTGAGGCATCACTGGTTCGTCGGCAGTATCGACCAAGGGACCACATCGTCCCGCTTTCTCATCTTCAATGGCGAGGGCGATCCCGTCGCGAGCCACCAGATAGAATTTGAGAATCTGTACCCTAAATCTGGGTATGGTTTCCCCCGCCGCCCCTCCCCCTTGCACCTGCGGTGGCACATCTAATATGGTTCAAAAAAGGTGGCATGAGCATGACCCACTCGAGCTACTGGCCTCAGTCGAGGAGTGCATAGAGGGGGCAATGCAAAAGTTCGGCGAGATGGGCTGCTCCAAGGCCGACATACAATCTATCGGAATCACAAACCAGCGCGAGACGACGGTGGTGTGGGACAGCACGACCGGGGAGCCCCTTTATAATGCCATCGTCTGGCCCGACACACGCACCAAGACGCTTGTGCGCGACCTCAAGTCGCGAGATGGCGCCGACACCCTCACCGAGCTGTGCGGTCTGCCCCTATCTACCTACCCAAGCAGCGTCAAGCTTCTGTGGTTGATCGAGAACGTCGACGCCGTGCGACAGGCATATGAGGATGGACGGCTGGCGTTTGGCACCGTCGATTCCTGGCTCATCTACAAGCTCAACGGCGGTACACAGGCTGAGAAACCCGTCCACGTCACCGACAGCACCAATGCCAGCCGCACCATGTTTATGAACCTGCGGACTTTGCAGTACGATGATAAGCTCCTGGGGTTCTTCGGTATTGACCGCAACAAGGTTCAGCTACCTCGGATCGTGCCGTCGTCCGACTCCGAGTGCTTTGGAAGTGTCGCGCGGGGGGCTCTAGCCGGCATTCGTATCGCTGGATGCCTGGGTGACCAGTCTAGCGCCCTCGTTGGCCAGTGCGGCTTCAGCCCAGGGCAGGCGAAGAACACATACGGGACCGGTTGCTTTCTACTTTACAATGTAGGAACCGAGCCCGTGATCTCCAAATACGGTCTACTAGCAACAGTGGCTTACGACTTTGGCGGTGGCCGCAAGCCTGTCTATGCGCTTGAGGGGAGCATCGCAGTCGCTGGCGCAGGTGTCAAGTTCTTGATGAACAACCTGGGCTTTGTAGACAAATCGAGCGAGATCACAACGCTGGCCGAGTCTGTTGAAGACAACGGCGGCGTCGTCTTCGTGACGGCTTTCAGCGGCCTGTTTGCTCCGTACTGGATCGACGACGCCAAGGGAACACTCTGTCCGTCCCCCTTTGCTCTGTTCTGTCACACCTCACTAACAAGCCTACAGTCGGTATCACCCAGCACACATCCAAGGGTCACATCGCCCGTGCGACACTCGAGGCGACGTGTTACCAGACCAAAGCCATCCTCGATGCCATGGAGAAGGACTCGCAGCACAAGCTCGAATCGCTCGCTGTGGACGGTGGCCTCTCCAACTCCGACCTTTGTATGCAGACCCAAGCCGACATTACAGGGATCCCCGTCGATCGTCCAGCCATGCGGGAGACCACCGCTCTCGGGGCCGCCATTGCTGCCGGCCTGGCTACCGGTGTCTGGAAGGAACTGAGCGATCTCAGCCGAGTCAACCGTGCCGGCAGACGTGTGTTCCAGCCCCAGATGGAGAAATCACACGCAGAGAAGCTGTTCAAGAAGTGGAACCAGGCCGTTGAGATGAGCCGTGGCTGGGTGAGAGATCATTCCGAGTGATCGAGCAATTGCGAGTTGCGGAATGTTTCAGCAGTATTGTTTTCTCGTTTTCGGCAAGACGAGGGTCGAGCTGAGAGGTCCAGTCTCCTTTTCGCTTCCCGTTTCTCCCAGTTTCTCACTGGCTTCTCTGTCAACTAGTAGGATACCACTTTCTCTTCTGCTTTGATTCCCGTCTCAACTTCTGAAACGCGCGGGTTTTGTATTGTTTTACTCTGCTTCCCTTCTACTTGGTGTTTGGTGCGGCATATAATATCGGTTTTGTCCAAGTATTGTATTCTAAATGGCGTGAAGGGGATGGAGATGGGTGTAAGGGGGTGGTATTTTGTTAGTTCAGTTTGCTTGCTACGACTTACTTGCTTGCTTTGTGTTTGGTTGCCTATCTGGGGGGTTTCGGAGTGGACGAAGGGGGGGAGGGGGATGTTATGGGTGTCAGGGGTATCGATCAGTCGCTTGGATTTGTAATTTAGAGAGCAGCAGAAGCAGCAGCAGCACATTGTAATCTTAAGAGTCGTTATTTGCCATTCCCTTCCTTCGCTCTGATATGCCGAGGAAGGGGGGTGGTGCTGTGGATTGGGTTGGGCGGGTGGGTGGGTTCTGGCTCGCAACACGATACCTATCTCAAGGCTGTGTCTCCCCAATCTAGGATATACTCTGCGGCTCGAGATTTAAGTATCACATAGATGGCTCTCGCCGTTCTCCCCCGAGTGCATCTATCAGCCCAAGCCCAACCAACGTGTGCAAAATCAGTCCAGATGCGGTCTGGCCTAGGGTGTCATGATAAGGGAGTTGAGTTTGTCTTTGATTCTACCGTGGTCCGGTCAAGCAGCCAAGACAGCTGGGATATCTACCTTCTACCACATTCATGGTACGCCTTCCCCGGCGTCAGAAGCCCAATGTCAAACATGCCACCGCTCCCCCATGTATAACCATCTACGCTTTTTCTACCGTCCCGGCCTTGACAGCACTTGAGAGCCAGCTCCAATAGACGTCGCCTCGAAAGACAGCATAAGAAACACTGAAGCCAGTAAAAAACATACATCTGCTTTGCCCTTCAGACCATATCACCTCCCATCCCTGCAGCATGGCCTCGGGTACCCGAGCAGATACGCCTCGAAGGCGATTTCAAATTGCACCCCATATGCAGCAATCAGTCATTTCCCATTTGATGTCGTTGCCCAAACATAACTCGCCCAACTGTCAGTTCTAGAGCTATGAAATGAGCCCTGCCTGGATATACCGCAGCCTGCTATGGTGTAAGCCGGCTAGCCAGCCAGCTCAACCACCCACCAGCCACTCCCAGGCCCAAATAAGTGAACGAATCGAAAATTAACGCAGGGGGTGTGCTGTGGTAAAAAGTCGTATGTATTAAGAAGCCGAAGTAGGCGAAATTTCGAAAGCTCGCTGGTACCAATGCCTCGAAAGGCAGTGGAAAGTTCTCGGGCCGACCCATCGATAGCCGACTCACATGATGATAGCAGGCGCATCGACGTTGGACTTGATTGTCTTGTGCGGCAGTACGCTGCCACCATTGACATAGATCTCGTCGCCAATAGTAACATCGTCTCCGAGAACTGTCACATTCTCAAGGCGAGCCCACCTTCCGACGATGCTGTTCCAGCCGACGATGCTGCTTTTGACCCATGCGTGATCTTTGACCTTGGAACCAGAGAGCAGGACGCATCGCTGCAGCCGGACACCATCGCCAACTACGACGTTGGGACCAATGGTCACATTGGGTCCTATTTTGCAGTTCTTGCCGATTTTGGCTGAGGGGTCGATCAAGACATTTCCGACGTGCACAAATGGTGTTGTGAGCGGCGTCAGCTCCTTGGAGCCCTTCTTTGTGAGCGAGGAGAGGTACAGGCAGGTGCCTGTGAGGAAGTCCTTGGGCTGGCCAACATCCATCCAGAAGCCCTCGAGGTCAAACGAGTGTAATTGACCATCCTTGACCATGGCGGGGAAGGTTTCCTGCTCGATTGAGGTCGGTCGCAGCTCGATCCGATCGATGACCGATGTGTTGAGAATGTAGATTCCGGCGTTGATACGGTTGCCAACGAACTCGACCGGTTTCTCGACGAAGCGGTCGATACGGCTAGGGTGGTTACGCTGATGGACAATGACGCCGTACTTGGACGGCTCTTCCACCTTCGTCACCACGATGGTACCTTCATCGCCGTGGGCCTTGTGGAAGGCGGCGAGCTCCTTGAAGGGGTAATCGCAGGTGACATCTGAGTTGAGCACAAAGAACGGGCTGTCGTCCTTCGTGAGAACCTTCTCGGCCAACTTGAGGGGACCCGCGGTGCCCAAGGGCTCGTTCTCGATCGAAATGGTAATGTTGATACCGAACTGCTTCTCGTACTATTGGCGGAAACGGTCAGGTTAGTTGCATGCTTGCTAGTCCGACGTGGGGGTCTCCGAGTCGACGCCCGCAGAGGTACATACCTCGGCCAAGTACTTCTCCATAACCTCAGGACGGTAGTTGACGGCGAGTACAATATCGGTTACACCAGCGGCGGCGAGGGCCTCGATCTGGTGCAGAATCATACGCTTGTTTCCGAACTCGACCAGCGGCTTGGGCAGGGTCAACGTCTGCAGGACATGACGATTAGCTCCGTTCCTCACCGCTCACAGCATACCAAGCGCCGTGGATGTTTACGACGTACCAGAGGACGAAGGCGGGTGCCGAATCCGCCAACAAGAATTAGAGCTAATGAAAACGTCAGCTGGAAATCGCCCGGCTCGGGGTATGCGCAGCAGTGCATCCACATCCGGCGCGAAACTCACCCTTCATGCTTGCCGGGATAGAGCGATTATTCTTGAACGAGTGAAAGTCAAGCACGAAAAAGCGCAGTCAACGAGCGTGAAGAAGCTGACGGGCGCAGGAGAGAAGCGTCGGCAGCTCGGGAAGTAGCGCGTGAAAGCTGCCCAAGACCAGCGGTAGATTGATCACGGGAGGTGAATCAAGGGACAGGTGGCAGACTCGGCAGTTGATGGGCTCTGGGCTTGACGCATGGGCTGTCAACAAGAAGAAAGTTGAAGTCCGAGATGGAGCTGATTTCTGGTGGAGGACACTCTGAACATTTACTCTATTTTTTCGTGGTACCCCCTGGCTTTTGGGCTGCAGGAAATAGCTTGACACAAGCTTTACACCTCACCTGGTTGTTCACACGCTGTTTGGCTGAACATGGCTGCCTCTCCTGGCGTTGGACAAGCCATTTGGGCCGCTATCTGGTCCGTGCACCTGTCAATTTCACTGGCGAAATTGGTGACCGACCCTCCATCCTGTGGACTTCATTCATAAAGGAGAACATGATCAGGGGATCAATAACACAAATCTCAGAACAAAGGGGATATGGGTCACCGACCCCTTTCCGCTAGCTGCCGTTACAGCTTCTCCTCTCGAGGAATCTTTGCCTCGGATGCCCCACATCTACAACAACTCAGAGGACGCAAAATGCACGAAGGCACTCCGTATTGCCCGTCTTTAACCGTTCGTAAAGTTGCCCACTTTGCCTCCCCTCCCTTCCCCCCATCAGCTGAGGACTTGGCACTCCTGGTTCTTGGCCCCATTGACCACCTACATCCTCGTCCGAGAATCAAGTCACCAACCTTGAATCCGAAGTAGGGAGCAATCACGTGGAGCTCTTTGGCTGCAGAGTGACCTTTGTATGATGAGTGTTGACGTTCTGTATACGAAACTACTGTGTAGAGTACGAAGGGTCCGGCCAAAAGAAAAGGCCAACCTTACCAGTGCGAGGGGGGTATAAATGATATTCACACGGCTTAAAATCATCAGTTACAGCCCTCAAAATACGAATACATACTGGATCCGATCCGGGTGGTCGCTTTCGGTGATCCGCTGTTAGTACTCATCCGTGAAAAGGGGCCGCTGCCATGGTTTGTACTCCGTACCGCGACCGGAGCGACCCGTTGGCTAACAAGCCAATTAGAAACACGAAACACGGCCACCTCCACTAGGCTTTGGTCTGGTCGATCGGGCTTGGGTCGACACAGATGGACTTTTGCGTTGACCCTGTTGGATGCACGTACCATTTCGACTGGCCGGCAACTTCCAGACACGGATGACATCGGCTCAACCCCCCCTTAGGTATCACCATCACCTGACTTGTTGTGGGAGTCTAACTCACTCGGAGGTTGATAACTAGCGCTGGCTGGTGTAAGGAGACATTTTATCATAAGTCGTAACTCTCCTGGGAGAGAGAGGAGATACCTAATAAGAGGCAACCCCTGCTATTTCAAGATTTTGCTTCGTGTTTCATCAAGGCATTGGAAGTCCTCCCCCTTCAACTCATCGCAGTCGTCCCCTGTTTTCCCACCGCTTTACCTCTTTTCGTTGATTGGTCATAATCATGAGAACGTAACAGAAGAGAAAAATGGAGAGAGAAAGAAGAATCAAGGAATCCCCCCTCAAGAAAGCTCCATGCCGCAAATATCAGCCAAAGGAGAAAAAAACGAGCAAAATACCCCCGCCCCCGACGGCACTTCCTCCCCCCAAAAACGCAAATACCCTCTTCGAAGCAAAGTGGAGTGAGTGGCCTTGGTCGAGAGAACTCAAACTGCCAGTATTTCCTCCTGAAGAAAAGTCAAGATACGACGACGCCAAACATGCAGCGGAAGCGCCACGGTCCGCGCCTTACAAGCCAGCAACCTCAAAGATCGACATGCAGAATAATTCCAGCCCACCACCAGAAGTTGCCTTCAGTGAACGGTTAACGCTTTGCTCGGTATCCATCTCGTGTCAAGGGATAGAAATTGGGAAGCCCCGCCTCGAGCTCTAGCTGGTACTGTGCTACCCAGCTGGGAACGGAAAGGTCCTCAACCAATCCAAAGAGTGGTGGTTGCCTTGGCGCTCAGAAATGCGGGCAAGAGAAAGCCGGCCAATCCGAAATGCCCGGAGTGTCGGGGGATGGCGCCCAAAGAAAATGAAAATACTGCAAAAAAATCCGGGCGAAAACCTAGAGGGGGTGTAGAGGCTGTCTAAAGTCGTAACAGTCGTTAAGTCATTTCGTGTGAATGCATCGCGGCTTTTTGAGCGGTCATAATCGTCTCCGGCTCCTGTGTTCCGGCTTCATCGTCTCCGTCTCCTTGGGTCTCGCGGGCCGGATGCCACCAACGGGGTATAACGGTCTAGGCTCCGCTCCCGCCGCCTCTCGATGTCTTTCGTCTCCTCCTACCGCCTCTTCGTCATGGTCGCTGTGAAGCCTTCCTAAAGTTTATGTTAAGTGAAATCGTGCCGTGTTCTGCAGCCGTCCAAACTGCTCAGGGGCCTTCGCTCTCTACCGAATTGGGCTTGGTTCCGAAAATGTCCCCTACTTTCCTGGTTCCTGGGTCTTTGGTGTCCACTGAAGAAGGCTAGGGACGGGATGATCACCGAAGGACCCAGCGAATCCCATCAATCCCCTCTCCCCTCAGTCACAAGCCATCTGAGGGGTGCGTGGAGAGTCTCCCCAGTCCACCCTCACTCCAGTGAGGCGGTCGAGCTGCTGCTCGAGTGGTTGCCAGAGCGGCGGCTGTGGTGTCCATGGTGTCCGTGGTGTCCGTGGTGGCCATGGTGTCCGCTATTAGAAGACGAAGTGTGGCGGCTTCCCTTTCGAGACCTCCGGCTGGAGCTCTCGTCCGCTGGTAGGCCCTGGACGATCCCGTTCCGGGCAAGCATGCCGCCGTTGACGGAAAAGTTGCGGCAAACCATAAAGGCGCGCATGGCTGCGTTCTCCTGGGCCAGACCGTTGGACTCGTACGCGAGATCCGTTTGGTACTCGCGTCCATTGACCAGAACAAGGCAAGTGTAGCCGTTTGAGTCACGGTAAGACTCGTACGTGGGATCCCCCCACCCACGGCGCCGGCAAAGGCCTGCGATCGAAGCCTCCGTTAGCTGCAACATCCCGGTGAGGCGTCATCACTCGAGCTACTCCCTGCTCTCTGCAAGGGGGGAGGAAATCGAACACAAGGGCGGATTGGCAATGAAGAGGGCCGCATG
>Ga0247769_1000275_pt1 | contig 12336 bp, 12 predicted proteins | sample UWRJL166409R6_FD_179942 | JGI IMG/M metagenome (GOLD analysis project Ga0247769, IMG submission 179942) | Plant litter microbial communities from Arlington Agricultural Research Station in Wisconsin, United States - UWRJ-L166-409R-6 | ecosystem: Environmental > Terrestrial > Plant litter >... | reverse complement strand
GTGGGCGTCTAGAAAAGGAACGAAGAAATGATCAAGGTCGGTATCAATGGCTTCGGCCGCATCGGTCGTATGGTTTTCCGCGCTGCCATTGGGCGTGGTGACGTCGAGATCGTCGCGATCAACGATTTGCTCGAGGTCGAGTACCTCGCATACATGTTGAAGTACGACTCCGTGCACGGTCGCTTCAAGGGCAGCGTCGAAGTCACGGACGGCAAGCTGGTCGTCAATGGCAAACCGATCCGCTGCAGCGCGGAGACTGACCCGTCGAAGCTCAACTGGAGCGCCGTGGGCGCGGATACGGTCGTCGAAGCCACCGGTATCTTCTTGGACAAGCCGGGCGGCGAGAAACACTTGGCTGCTGGCGCCAAGAAGGTCGTCTTTTCGGCTCCGTCCAAAGACGACACACCGATGTTCGTGATCGGCGTGAACGACGACAGCTACGCGGGTCAAGCGATCGTGTCGAACGCTTCCTGCACGACCAACTGTCTCGCTCCGGTGGCCAAGGTGTTGAATGACAACTGGGGCATCAAGCGCGGCCTGATGACCACCGTGCACGCCACCACCGCCACCCAGAAGACGGTCGACGGTCCCTCGAAGAAGGATTGGCGCGGCGGTCGCGGCATCCTCGAGAACATCATCCCGTCGTCCACTGGCGCGGCCAAGGCCGTGGGCAAGGTGATCCCGGAGCTGAATGGCAAGCTGACCGGCATGGCCTTCCGCGTTCCCACCTCGGACGTGTCCGTGGTCGACCTCACCGTCGAGCTGAACAAGGAAGCCAGCTACGACGACATCTGCAAGGCCATGAAGGCCGCCTCCGAAGGCAAGATGAAGGGCGTGCTCGGCTACACCGACGAGAAGGTCGTTTCGACCGATTTCGTGGGTGAAGTGTGCACCTCCGTGTTCGACGCCGAAGCCGGCATCGCGCTCGACAAGACCTTCATCAAGGTCGTCTCCTGGTACGACAATGAGTGGGGCTACTCGAACAAGGTCGTCGACCTGGTGAAGCGCATCTCCGGCTGAAGTACTGAAGTGCAGTACACCGTCGTGGACGCCCTCCCTCTGGGAGCGGACGGTCCACGACGGTGGCAGCCGGAGTCGAACCGATCAGTTCGAGCCGGTGAAGCTTACGCCTTCCGCTGCCACGGGGCTGCCGTACAGATCGACCACGAGCGCGCTCGCGCTGACCGTGTAGGAAGCGCTGCTGGTCTGTTGGGAGGTGGTGAGTGTCACGATCGCCCCGACGTTGCTGGCGTTGCCGATGGTGAGGCCAGGAATGGTGAAGCGCGCGCCCGAGACGCTCGCGGAATTCAGTGCGCGATTGAAGGTCACTTTGACCCGAGTCGCTGACTCGGCGCTGGCCGAATCGAGCTTCAGGCGCGACAAGACCTCGACATAGGCGGGCGCGCTCGCGCCTGCGGCGTTGCTGGCTACGACGGGCTGCGAGCCCAAAGGACTGTCGACGTTGATCGGGGTCACGACCAGCTGCGGCTCGCTGCTCGAGGTCACGAGCTGCGACTTTCCGCCGATCGTCAACGACGCGCCCGATAGATCCGTGCCCATCACGAACAATGCGCTGTAGCCGCGCACCAAGGTCGTGGGGTTGAGCAGAGTGATGGTCGGCGCAACCACGCCCGACGAACCTGCATTGGCGCTTCCGCCTCGTGCGTTAGCGCTTCCGCCTCCTGCATTGGCGCTTCCGCCTTCGACGTTCGCGTTCCCGCCCCCCGCATTGGCGCTTCCGCCTCCTGCATTGGCGCTTCCGCCTTCGACGTTCGCGCTTCCGCCTCCAGCATTGGCGCTCCCGCCTCCAGCATTGGCGCTCCCGCCTTCGACGTTCGCGCTCCCGCCTCCTGCATTGGCGCTTCCGCCTCCGGCGTTGCCCGCGCCGCCGCCGATTCCGGCGCCCGCAATGGCTGCCCCCCCGATCGATGGACCGCCACTCGCGGAGCCGCCGTTCAAGGTCCCTCCTTCGGACGCGCCCGCCTCGCCACCGTCGGACGCGCCGCCGTCGGATGTGCCGCCCTCGGACGTGCCCGCCTCGGATGCGCCGCTGTCGGACGTGCCGCCGTCGGACGTGCCACCAGGGGGCGCCCCAGAGTTAGTGCCTGCGACGTTGCTCGTCCCCGCGGCTCCGGCGAAGCTCGAGTCGTCGAAAAGGTTTTCCGGGCCGGAGCAATTCAGGATCGCGGCACCGCACCAGCAGACCAACGCAGCTCTTCGCGCGACAATTGTCATGATGAATGCCGGTGACCCCTTGGACACGACGACTATACACGGCTCGCGTTCTGCTCAACAGCGCTGTACCCCGCGCAAAATGCCGGCTCGCGTTTGCGCTCAGGCTGCGGCGCAGACTGCGGGGTTGGTGCTAGGCTGAGCCCCCCCGTCGCGGACACACCATGGACTCCGAACCGCCTTCCTTCGTGCCACCTCCGTCGTCGGATCCACCACGACCAGGCTCGCCCACGTATCGTTCTTCGTCTGCGCCGACCACGTCGGTTGCGCCCCCGGCGGTGCCGCCTAGCCTAGCCTGGCCGATCGCGCGTTTGCTGCTGTCCGGTGTGATGTTGCTGCTCGCCGGGCAGGCCGCAGCCAACCAAGATCCCGAAGCCAAGGGTCTTTTGCTCAACGGGGTTCCTTGCGTGTTGATCGCGCTTTTGATGGCGGGCCCGCCCATGGTGCTGGAGCGTTATCGGTCTCTGCGCATGTTCAGTTGGCTGCTGCTGATCGCCGCTTTCTTTCAGCTTTATGCGCGGCGCGACGGGCTGCTCGGGACGACGCCCGTCGTAGCAGCCGTCGTGTGCCACGCGGCCGAGACCTGAGGTCCGGAGGGGCGCTCGGGGTCCAGCAGCGCACCTCTGAGCGCGTCCGGTGTTCTCGGCCCAGCCGATGGACCTGAACGAAATCCGCGGCCCGGGCGTGGGCAGTGATCGATTCCGGTGCCTCGCGCATTACTGGCATGGTTCATCGCGGTCTATCGGGCGCGGCCGCGCTCTTGGCATTCGCGGCGGGCTGCAGCGCGGATCCCGCCGCACAGCCGGGTTCGCGCGCCACACCCGCCGCCAGCGCCGGGCCAGCCGGAAGCGCCGGGAGCGTAGGTGGCCTGAGCGTCGACATGCCGAATGCGGGCAGTGGCGGCGGGCGCACCTCAATCGACCCCGGCAACGGCGCTGCTGGCGGCTGGAGCTCGAGCTCTACCTGCGCCACGGTGAGCGTCACCGCAACGCTGATCAAGCAGCCCGTCGATATCATTTTGGTGCTCGACAATTCCGGCAGCATGGCCGACGAGCTGGACGCCGTGGAACGCAACATCAACCTCAACTTTGCCAATATTTTGGCGCAGAGTGGCGTCGATTACCGAGTGATCTTGCTCTCGCGTCATCGCCGGGAAGTGCGGGCGCCCTCCGGCGAATCCAGCACTTCGATTTGTGTGGCAAGCCCGCTCAGCGGGCTTGCCAGCTGCCCCGGTGCAACGCCCGTCAATTCCGAGCGCTTCTTCCACTACAGCATCAAGATCGAGAGCGAAGACTCGTTCGATCGCATCTTGGCCACGTACGCCGCTGCCGATACGAAGTTCCATTTGACGACGGTGGGCTGGTCCGAGTGGCTGCGTCCCGCCGCCAAGAAGGTATTCTTGGAGATGACCGACGACGACGCGCAGCTGTCGGTCGACACTTTCGTGCGCGAGCTGACTCGACTGGTGCCCGCGAATTTCGGCACGGCAGACCATCCGAGCTTCGTGTTTCACAGCATCATCGGCATTGGCCAGAAGTCGCCCGCGAGCGCGCCTTACGCGCCGGACGAGCCGATTCAGATGGCGACCTGCTCCGGGGGCGGCGATACGGTGGCCAACGCGGGCGTCGGCTATCAAGAGCTGAGCCGGCGCACGGGCGGGCTGCGCTTTCCAATCTGCGAATTTTCCTCGTACGATACGGTGTTCAGGACGATCGCGAGCGACGTGGTGAGTAGCTCACGGCTGGCCTGTGACTTCGCCATGCCGACGCTCGCGGACGGTCAAACACTCGATCTGAGCAAAGTGGCCGTCGCCTACACCCCGGGCGGCATGGCGATCTCGACCCAATTCGGGCAAGTGCTCACTTCCGCCGCGTGCCAGGCCGACGCTTTCTACATCGAAAGTAACCATATCTACCTATGCCCCGAGGCCTGCACCGCCGTCGAAGCCGACGACAGCGCCAAGCTCGATGTGCTGTTCACCTGTGACAGCACGATCATCGTCAAATGAGGCGCGTCATTCGAACAGGCCGGCGTGGATCGGCTTGACCCAAGTGCCCAAGGTGACGTTCATGGCGCGGAACTTCCCGCCGTCGTCCCAGAGGGCCCAGCCGATCTTTCGTTTCTCGGCTTCCTTTCGCACGATCCGCAGCCACTCTTCGCGAGATTTGGGGTCGGCATTGTCGGTGACGCCGAACTCACCCAGGTACACCCGGCGCTTGCTGCTCTTGATGTACGCCTCGACGATCTTGAAATAGTCGAAGATCGCGTTGGGCCCATTGGCGTTGGTCGCGATCGCTTGGGTATTGTAGGAATTGATCCACGTGTTCACCCAGTCGAACTTTTGACCGGCCTCCACGACCGTGACAGGGGCTGCGGGCGGGCCGGGGAACACGATGCCGCGGGTTTGGAATTCAGCAGGCATGAAGGGCATCCCCTGATGCGTGAACAAGATCGGCTGATAGTCGTGGAACGACGCGATCACGTTCGGATCTTGCGGAAGCTCCAGCTCTTTTAGGTAGTCTGCACCGGCCCAAAAGTAACTGTTGGCGATGATCAGGCGCGTCGGGTTGGTCGCGCGAATGGCGGCGATCGCTCGCTGCTGAATCGGATTGAGCAGTGCCGACTTGAGCTCCTTGCACGGTTCGTTGATCAGCTCGAAGGCCACGCTGGCGGGCCTTTTCTTGTAGCGCTCGGCGACTTGCTTCCAGATGCCAACTACGCGATCGGCATGCTGGGCTGGTTTTGCCATCAGCTCTTCGTAGTGATGCAAATCGATGATGATCGACAAGCCATGCGCCGCTGCGCGATCGAGTGCCCAGTCGACGCGCTCGAAGAACGGTTCCTCGATGGTGTACGGCGCTTCATTTTTGGCGTGCGAGTTGAAACGCACCGGTAGGCGGATGTGATCGAGCCCCGCGGCCTTGGCCATCTCGAAGTGCTTCTCCTCCAAGGTGACGCCCCAGGCGCCCTCCCGCGGCGCGTCGAGCGCGTTGCCCAGATTGATACCGCGCATGAAGCCCGGCACCGGCTCGCTCGCGACCTCGATCGGCGCCGGCTCGACTTCCGATACCTGGTGAATTGCGACTGGCGCATCGGGCGGCAACGGCGCGACGCCCGGCTGCGCGGGTGGTGCGCCGTCGGCGCTCCCGACGTGCGAGCGGCGCGGCACGCACGAGCCGTACAGGAAGGTCGACGCGAGGAGCAGATGTAGGAGGCGCATCGACCCCAGCATAGCGGGGCAGATCTCGACCCGCTCAGTGAAAAGCGCCATGATGAGGACTTCGCTGCCGCTCGACTGCGCCTCGAATACCGCCGATGAATCCTCGCTTTGCTCTCCCGTTGGCTGCGCCCCCCGTGCTGGCGCTGTTGATCGCGGCGGCATGCTCGGGCACGCACGTCTACCTGGGCGGCGGGCAGAGCGCCGGCGCGTCCAACGCCGGAGGGAGCTCCAGTCTGGCGCTCGGCGGCATGGCCGCGGACGTGGGCGGTTCGGGCGCCGGAGCGGGCGCTCCAAACGGCTTGCTGGTCGACCCCGACCCGAACACGATCTGCGCCGCTGGTCAAAAGACCACCGTGACTGGCACCGTCTACGATCCAGCGGGCAATTCGCCCCTGTACAACGCAGTGGTGTACGTGCCCAGCGCCGCCGGCGCGTTGCCCGCGCTCGCGTCCGGTGTGGCGTGTGAAAAGTGCACCGACCCGCTGCCGGCTAGGGCGGTCGCGCTCAGCGGCCCGGATGGCAAGTTTCGACTCGAGGACGTTCCCGCAGGTCGGGTGGATTTAGTCGTGCAATTGGGCAAGTGGCGTCGCAAGCAGACCATCTCGGTCGTGCCCTGCCAGGACAACCCGCTCAGCAATAGAGACCTGACGCGCCTGCCGCGCACACGGCTCGAGGGAGACATTCCGAAAATCGCGCTCTCCACGGGACACTCCGACGCGCTCGAATGCTTGCTGCGCAAGATCGGCATCGCAGATTCCGAGTTCACGACGGATGCTGGCGGTGGCCGGGTCAGCATGTTCGTCGGCTGTGAGGGCGACCAGGCCGACAAGCACACGGGCGCCAACGTGTTCGCGGATCGCTTGGGCGGGGCTCTGTTTCCTTCGACCAGTGAGCTGTTCGACTCGGGCACGCTCAACCAGTACGACGTCGTGATCTTCTCCTGCGAAGGGCACAAGTGCGACGCCCTACAAACCCCGGGAAATGTCGCGCAATTGCTGAATTTTGCCGACCGCGGTGGGCGCGTCTTCCTCGATCACAACCACTACAACTGGCTCAGTCATGCGTCCGCGCCGATCGAGAAGGCAGCCGAGTTCAGCTCGAGCCCGAACGACATCCAGAGCCCGCTCGCGACCAAAATCAACACCGTCCAATTTCCCAAGGGTGAAGCCTTCGCGCAGTGGCTGCTGAACGTGCAAGCTTCGACCAGCTTGGGCGCGCTGGACATCTATGCGGCAAAGACCTCGGTCCAGAGCCTGAGCCCGAACCGCTCCCAGAGCTGGATTTATCGAGACGACGAGCCCCAGGGCCACTTCTATTTCACGATCAACACGCCCGTTGCCGTCGAGGACGACGACCCGGCACCCGAAGCCTGCGGGCGCGTCGTGTTTACGGACTTGCACGTGAGCAAGAGCGGTGGCGGCGACGCCGTGGACTTCTCCGACCAAGACACGCCCTTTCCCGACGGCTGCACGAGCAGCGTGCTGACACCCCAAGAAAAAGCGCTCGAGTTCATGCTCTTCGACCTGTCATCGTGCGTGCAGCAAGAGACGAGCATGCCGAAGACTCCGCCGATCAAGTAATCACCACGTCGGCAGTCGGCAGTCGGCAGTCGGCAGTCGGCTATGCGACCTTGGCGAGGAACTGCTCGCGCAGTGCGTTTGCTGCGCGTGCTGCCTGGGGTTCAGTGGAGGTCAGCAGCTCGCTGTAGACCAACAATGGATGCGCCAAGTGCGGCATAGCTCCTCGATATGCGAGTGCGCCCGGGGTTCGAAGGAGCGTCAAGGGTCCATCGGCTGCGGGCACGACCTGCAGTCGTTCCAATAGATCACGGGGGATTTCAGGTAAATGCAGGACCGTTTCTGTGCCGCGCTCGAACCGCAGCATGCGGCTCGCGGCTGCGGCGCCCCCGAATGCCCAAATTCCGTTGCCGCACACGCCCTCGATCAGCGCTTCCAACGCTTGCGGGTCGCTCACCTGCGGACGACAGCGAGCGATCAGCCAAGATGGCCGTACTGATTCCGCATAGGCCGTGAGCCAGCGATCGAGCAGCTCGCGTCCCTGAAGCAAGCCGCTTGGAGCATAGTAATCAAGCAGGCCCTGCATGTTCAGACGCCCGAGTTGCTCCTGCGCCGCGGACCTACCGATGCCCGCCGCCAGAGCAATCCTCCTCACGGGCGCTTCTGCTAGGTCAGGCTGGGCGAGCAGTGCGAACAGCAGCTGGTGGCTGGTGACTCCCGGCATCCGAACGCCAGGCTCGCGGACGGGTTTCCTGCCTTCGATGTGCGCCACCAGCATTTCGCGGGTTTCGACGTGGCAGTTCCCCACTGAATCGACATAGCTCACTTGCTGCGAGACCAGATGCTGTCCGATAGGGCCAGGCACATAGGGGGCAAACAATAACCAAGGTACTTCGGTGTGCTTTGCCTCTTCGATGATTCCGGCTGCCAGCGGATACGATAGATGCGTGCGGGTCGTTCGAACCTCGAAGCTGAGCCGAGCAACGTGCGCACCCAGCTCGAGCTGCAGCGTCGAAGAGCCGCCCTTGGAAATCAGCCGCGCAGTCACCGATTGGCCGAGGGCGCGCAGCGTATTCAAGCACCCTTCCTGCAAAGAGTCTGATCCCAACGGAGCCCTACTTCGCCCGCCCATCTTGTCCGGAAATGTGGCCCATCTGTTAGTAACGGACAAGGGACATTTCCGGACAAGCTTCGAGATTTGGGAACGCCGATTTCGGACAGGTTCGAGATTCGGGAGTCCCGGGGTGCTTATCGCTGCCAGAGCTCGGAACGCAGCGTGCCGCCCCAACCCGTCTCGACACTGGCCAGCTCGAAGCGGACAGACTCGAGCGCGCTTGGGTAGTCCGGGAGACGCGTGACTTCGAGCCCGGTGAGCCGTCCGAACGCGAAGTAGAGGAAGCGCAGCAGGAGCTTGGCGATGGGAGTCCAGAGGGCGTGCGTGGGGATGGCGAAGTCGGAGACGAGCCAGCGCGCGTTCGGAGCGAGCGCGGGCGCGATGCGCGCTACCAGATCCGCTAGATCTGGAGTGGTGAGACAATCGAAGACGAAGTGGCTCACAACCAAGTCGTAGCCTGTGCCCGTGACGGGCCAGGTTCGTAGGTCAGCGCATTGCAGCTCGAGCATGGCGCTCGGGGTCTTGGCGCGCACGCGACGTTCGAGTACTTCGAGCATGTCGGCGCTGGCGTCCACGGCGGTGATTTCGAGCGTGGGATAGCGCTCGACGAGGGCGGCCGTGAAACGCCCGTCGCCATCGCCCAGCACCAGGGCGCGGCGCGCGCTTGCGATGCGCGGATCAGTCAAGAAACAGCGCCGCCGGCGCGAAAGCGCGCGCCCGAAACTGAGCCATTCCAGCGGCGCATACAGGCGCGCGAGGCGGTCGAAGTTCGCGGGTGGCGCGGGTGGCGCGGGTGGCGCGGGTGGCATCAGCCCGAGATTCTGACCGCAAACCACAGCAGGGGCGTGAGCAACGCGACGTCTGCAAAGATACGCAGCGAGTCGACCGACAGGCGGAGTCGCCAGCGCTCGAGCGCCGCGAGCAGCATGAACGCGCAGGCGAGGTAAGGCGCGAGTGCGATGGGACGACCCGTGGTGTGCCGCCAGACTGCGAGCGTCACGGCGGCCAATGCGCCGGCAATCAGCAGCGCGCTCAGGTGGCGGGCCGCCCAATGGGTCGACCGGTGTGCATGCGTGGCAACCACGTCGTGCCCCTCCCAACGCTCGATCGCCACGCAGTTCAGCCAACACAGCACGGCGAACAGCATCCCTGCGGGCGCCAACTGAGTCCTGAGCGCGTTCGACGCGGTGGACCACGCTGGCAGAATGCAACCGAGCGCGAAGATGATCGCTACCGCGGCCTCCTTGGCCAGCACGCGCGCGCTGCGCTCGCGTCCCGAGTGCACCCAGGCGAAGTACAGCAGCGACGCCAGCGTGAGCGCGACGTAGTCGGCGAGCAAGGCAGCGGAGAGGCCGAATAATCCCGTGATCGAGCAAGCCACTGTGGCCAAGCTGACCAACGTGATGAGCGAGGCTCGCCCAGTGCGCCACCAGCTACCGTAAAAGCGATGACGAACGCGCAAGTGTGCTCCTTCGAGCGAGGAACGCGCGTCTTGCACCCGATCCCCGACGTAGCAGAGCCAGGTGGCCAAGCTCAAAAACACCAGTGGCCAGCGCCCAGTCGGAAGCGCGAGTGGAACCCCGACGACGCTCAGGAACGCCGCACACCAGGTGACTGCCACGGTGGGCGCGTCCAGCGAGAGCAAATGCCAGCCGTGAAGCACGCCGGTCGCGCCCCGCGCGAGCGGCGAGCGCCTCGCCATGGCCTTCGGCGTCGGTGAGGAAACGAGCACTTGCATCGCTCGTCCAACTACCTTGCCAACGCGCGTGCGAGGCGTGGTGGCAACGCGAGGTGACCGAAGCTCGCTGCGGGATAAAGGTAACTCTCTCCGCTCTCGTCGACTACGCGCAGCATGCCGAGCTTGCGCGCGGGTGCGTCCGGAACGGCGCGATAAAGCTTCCTCACTTCGAGCGACGCCGCGAAACCGCGATTCGACAAACAAACCACGAAGGTGGGCTGCGATCTACCGGTAGAAGCGCTTGATTTTCGCTTCTTTGCGGCCGATGCCGTGCGCTTCATACCAGTGGACTTCCGCGCTGTGGATGCTGCCATCGACGAGCCGAACCCTAGCAACCCCTTTCTTCTTCCGCCAGTGACCCTTGCCATACGCCTTCTCCAAACGACGCCACTCGCAAATGCCTCGCCCGGACGCGATTGTCTGTACGTCCACGATAGCCCCGACAATTTCGAGCATCCGTGCGGCATCGGTCAATTGCCGAGCTGGTTGCGTGACCTAGCGCTACGGATGCAAAAAAGTGCTCTACTCTGGCGCTTGGTCGAGGCGATGCTTGGGCACTGGTGCCGAGGTTTGAGCGCTTGCGCCGTGCTGAGCGCGACTCTTCTCGGGTCGCGCGTGCTGCGCGCGCAGGACCTCGGCCCCACGTTGCTCTCTTACCGCGCACCGGACGGCTGCCCGAGTGTGGCGGATTTTCAACGCAGCGTGCAGCGGCGCTCGGCGCGCGTGCGCTTCGTCGACGAGGGCGCGCATGACCGCGCATTGTCGATCACGTTGCGCAAGGACGGGGACCAGACGAACGGAGAGCTGCGCCTGATCGAACGTGACGGCAACGTGCGCCAGCGCGACGCCCGCTTCGCCACGTGCGCGGAAGCGTTGGAAGGCTTGGCGCTGATCGCTGTCGTCTCACTCGATCCGCAAGCGCTGCTCGAGCCGGACAGGCCCGCGGAGCCCCCGGCACTCCCGGTGCCGGTTCCGCTCGCGGTACCCGCCGCTGCCGCCAAGCCGCCTCCCGCGCAGGCGAAGGCAGCGCCAGCGCGTGAGTCGCTGCCCGCGACGCAGCCGGCGAAACTGCAGCTTGCCATCGGCGGCGCGCTCAATCTCGCAATTCGTGCCTTGCCGGAGCCTGCGCTGGGTGGGTCGCTGTTCCTGGACCTCGCTTCCGGCTCACGGGCTCGCTTCGCGCCGCTGTTGCGGGTGGCGCTCAGTCACGTCGAGCGACGCGGGTTGGACAGCGAAAGCGGGGCGGAAGCGAGCTTCACGCTCACTTTGGCGACGGTCTCGGCGTGCCCGTGGCGCTTTGCGGCTGGTTTCTTCGCGCTGCGGCCGTGTGGGTTCGCGAGCGGCGGCGTGCTCTTCGCGAAGGGCTCGAAGACCAACGACCTACAACAACGCACCCGCCCCTATGGAGCCTTGGGCGGCTCCCTCTCGCTTTTTGCGCGAGCTTCGCAAACCATCGACATAGTTGCCGATCTTGCTGCGGGGGCGACCCTGGTGCGGGACAGTTTCGGGTTCGAGCAGGATCCCCCCTGGCAGACGCCCGCGCTTTACCTTTCGAGCGCGATCGGAGCCCGGTTTGTCTTTCCGTGATCGAAATCACGTGCCCGAGCATTACCGCTCGTGCTCATGAGCGGTATCCTGCCAGTCGTGGTGTCGAATCCGGCGCAGCCCACGCGCGGCGAGGTATCCAAAGCGCGCCTGGAGCGGATGTTCAACGAACACCACGACTTCATTTGGCGCCTGCTGCGCCGGCTTGGTTTGAGCACGGGCAGCGCGGACGACGCCGCGCAACACGTCTTCCTGGTGGCTGCAGAGCGCGTCGACGACATCAAGCTCGGCAGTGAGCGCTCGTTCTTGTTTGGCACTGCGCTGCGCGTCGCGCGCTCGCAAAACCGCTCCGAGCGTCGCTGGGTGCTGGAAGAAGACATGGATTTTCGCCGCTCGGACGCGGGCCGCCCCGAAGAGCTGCTCGACCATCAGCGTGCGGTCGATTTGATGGGGCGCATCTTGGACAGCATGGTCCTCGATCTGCGCACGGTGTTCGTGCTGTCCGAACTGGAGGGCATGACCATGCCCGAAGTCGCGCAGCTCCTGGAAATCCCCGTGGGAACCGCCGCATCCCGCCTACGCCGCGCGCGAGAAGCGTTCCGCGCGACCGCCGCCGAGCTCGAATCCAAGCTGAAATCTGGACTGAACACGCGATGAGCGATCTCAAATTGGTTTCCCCCGATCAACCGACCGCGTTCGAGCAGCGCCTGCTGGACTCCGTGGCCAACGAAGCTCCGTCTGCAGAGCAGCGCTTACGCGTACGGCTCGCGCTCGGCCTGCCCAGCGTCGCTCCCGCGCCGCCGCCCGGGGTTGCCGTGGGACGTCGCGCTCTGCTCCTGAAAGCAGCAGGCGGCGCGAGCATCGCTTTGGCGGCGCTGGCGCTGCTGTTCGCGGGGCTGGCTCGCAAGACTGAGCCGGCCAAGCGTCCCGCCGTGCCGCTCGTCACACCGCCGCTCGCCACACCACAAGT
>Ga0247769_1000274_pt1 | contig 12341 bp, 15 predicted proteins | sample UWRJL166409R6_FD_179942 | JGI IMG/M metagenome (GOLD analysis project Ga0247769, IMG submission 179942) | Plant litter microbial communities from Arlington Agricultural Research Station in Wisconsin, United States - UWRJ-L166-409R-6 | ecosystem: Environmental > Terrestrial > Plant litter >... | reverse complement strand
TTATCGATTTGTTCAAGCAAATGCTCACGCCCTTCCTTGTCGTTGACGAGGGTGTAGTCTGCGAAGGCGATCGGGCCGCCCTTTTCGAGGTTTTCGATTTCCTCGATTTCCCTGGTTTCGACTTGTGCCGCTGAAGTGTATTTGCGGTGACCGTCAGTGCGTGCTAAGACGCGTTCGTATCTTGTTTGACGGGGAGCTGTGACGGCGACAACGATCAGGCCGTCGCCAAACTTGCCGCGTAGATATTTGTATTCGCTCCAGCTGTAGAGGCCGTCGAGGATAATGGCATGTGCGCCTTGGGTAATATAGCCCTCAGCTTTTTGGGCGACCATTTTGGCGATGACGGCCGGCCCTTCTTTGGCGCGCATGTCTTCGCGGACGAATTTTTCGTCTTTTACATTGTCGAGGCCGCGGCGCTGAACCTCTTCGTACATCATGTGGCCGAAGTGGATGAGCGGAAGTTTATACTTTTGAGAGAGGTGGTCAGTGCAAGTGCCTTTGCCGGAGCCAGGCATACCTACGAGTGCAATGAGTATAGGGCTTGTGTGTGCCATCTGGTTCTCGAGTATACACTATATAGTCTTGTTTGTCAGGGGTGAAATTGAAAAATAAGATAATCATGGTATTATTACGGTGTCCAAACCGCACGACCTGGGAAGTATACGATGAAAATCGATATTGTTTCTGTCCAGCCGCAGGGTTCCGAACTGCGAATCGTCTTCGCGAACCCGGAGTGGTACGCGACACCAGAAGGTAGGCGAGCGCTCCGTATTCTGAAGCTTCATTGTCAGGGTGGTCATGGTGTCCGCGATGGCGCCTTCTTCATGCACGAAGGAGCGAGCGCTACGGCGATCAACACCACGGAAAAATGCCAGGCCGAGATGCGACGGCTGATGCGTGTGCCGCTCAGGTTCGATTTTTCCGACCTGCGCGTCGGCGCTACCAACGCCCTCCATGTGTTCGGTACGATGAGCGAGGTGAATCGAGCGCGAGGTGGAAGCGGCAAGATTTGGTTGTCGTTCAAGGTGACCGCCAATATGGCGTTCGTCACGCCCGATATCGCAGCACTGGAGAAGGCGCTGAACTGTAGCGTGATTCCCGTCAAGAAAGACAACTGTTCGGTGAAGATCGTGCTGTATCTCACGGGCAACCGCGAGCACGACAATCCCTGGCTGCTGGCCCGAAGGATACAGTCCATGATCAGGCGGACCGTCACCTAGCGGCGGAATGGACGTTCGCCGACCCGGCATTGTGCCTGGGTCGGCGAACGCCAACATATCTGGCAGCGCTGTACCTGTTATACTGGGGTATATGAGCGAGCGACTTGTTATTATCGACGGAAAATCAGTTTTTTACCGTGGCTACTATGCCATGCCTAATCTCAGCACGAAGGATGGCACGCCAACTGGTGGTGTGTATGGTTTTGCAGTGATGGCGCTCGAAATTATTAAACGGCTCAAGCCGAACTATGTTGCCGTGGCGTGGGACAAACGCCACACTAATATCCGTTCGCGTCTGGCACTTTACCCGCAGTACAAGGGTAATCGCAAGCCGGCACCACCAGATTTCTACGAGCAAGTGCCGATTCTGCACGACCTCCTGCATTCACTCGGTTGGCCGATTTACGAAGCTGATGACTACGAAGCTGATGACCTAATGGGCGCTTTTGCCAAGCAAGCTGGCGAGAAGGGGATCGAGAGCTATCTGGTCAGCAGTGACCTCGACCTGCTGCAGCTAGTGAACAAGCACACCCACATCTACACGCTGAAGAAAGGTCTAACCAACATCGAAGAGTTTAGCGAGGAGTCGTTCTTCGAGAAGTACGGCGTCGACGCGCATCAATGGGTTGACGTGAAAGCCCTGAAGGGCGACTCGTCCGATAATATCCCTGGTGTTGCCGGCGTGGGCGAGAAGACTGCGCTGGAGCTAATTAAGGTCTACAAAACGCTTGATGGCGTGTATGAACACCTCGACGACATTAAACCGACCGTGAAAGCCAAACTCGAGAAGGACCGCGACATGGCTTACCTCAGTCAAAAACTTATCACGCTGATGGTCGACGCGCCGATCGATTTTGATTTTGAGAAGGCTAAGCTGCACGACGGCGTAACGCCAGAATTTGTGGCGATGCTACGCAAACTGGAATTCCGCAATCTTTTGCGTCAGGTTGAGAGTGCTATGAGCCGCGCGGAAATGGCTGAAGCCGAGAAGAACATTGAGGCGCATGAACTGCCACCGATCGCTAAGAAGAAGTTTGAAGCGAGCGACTACGTGCCAGGCGTGCCACGCCTCGTCGCCATGAATCCAGAAGGGACGACGCTGTGGGTAAGCCCGGATAAGGAGCACTTTAGCGTGCTGCCGATCCTCGAAGGTGGCAGTAGTCAAGATGCAGCGCTGCCGCTGCTGAAGGATTTGTCGGTTGTCGCGTACGGTGAGGGCGGCATGAGTGATCAAGCGCGCGAGATGCTCAAGGTCGTGATGAACGGTCCGGTTATCGGCCACGACCTGAAGGCCATTTTTCGGTCGCTGCTGGCCGAGGGTGTGCAGTGGGAGAGCGACGTCGAGCACGATACTCGTATTGCGGCTTTTGTACTCAATGCCTTGGAGCGCTCACGCGAGCTCAGCGATTTGCGAGGTATGACGATCGACATGAGCGATCCGGCCCAGGTAACATCGAGCATCTGGGAGGCGTACAAAGATCAGCAGTTGCAGTTCGAGCAAGCGCCTGACCTCTTGAAGGTTGTGCGCGAGCTGGATTTTCCGATGATCAAGCTTTTAGCTATCATCGAGCATCGCGGCATTCGCCTCGACAGTGAATACCTGGCCGTGATGGGCAAGAAGTTCGACGGGCGTATCCGCGAGTTTGAACAAAAGATTTATGAACTGGCTGGGACTGAATTCAACATCGCCTCGCCGTCACAACTTGGCAACGTTTTATTCGAGACCATGGGTTTGCCGACGCAGGGGATCAAAAAGGGCAAGACCGGCTACTCAACTGGCGCCAGCGAGCTCGACAAGCTGCGCGGCCTGCACCCAATCATCGACCTCATTACGACGTACCGCGAATACACTAAACTGAAGAGTACGTACATCGATCCGCTACCGAAACTCGTCGATAAAGAGGGCAAGCTGCACACCACATTTGCCCTGGATGTTGCGGCCACCGGGCGCCTCAGCTCTAACAATCCAAATCTCCAGAATATTCCGACTCGTACCGAGATAGGCAAGGCGATCCGCACAGCGTTCGTGCCAGCGCCAGGGAATGTCTTCGTCAGCGCTGATTACAGCCAGTTCGAGTTGCGCCTGGCCGCCGTCATGGCTGACGACAAAGATTTGCTCGAGAGTTTTAACAAGGACGAAGATATCCATGCCAAAACCGCCGCCGAAGTCCTAGGCATCCCGCTTGACCAGGTGACGAAAGAGCAGCGCCGTGACGCCAAGGTTGTGAATTTCGGCATTTTGTACGGCATGAGTCCACATGGTTTGAGCGCCGCCACGGGTATGACATTTACCGAGGCTAAGGAATTTATCGCCAGCTATTTCCAGTTGCGTGCGCCGGTCCGTGCCTACATGGACGAGACGGTGACGCAGGCAGAGAAGGACGGCTACGTTGCGACGATCTTTGGTCGACGACGCCCGACGCCAGATCTCAAGTCGAGTAACTTTATGGTTCGCGAAGGCGCGAAGCGTGCGGCTATTAACATGCCAATTCAAGGCACTGAGGCTGACCTCATGAAGCTCGCCATGCTCGAAGTCGAGAAGAATCTCGGCAGCCTCGGTCAACAACTGCTGCAGATCCACGACTCGATCCTGGTCGAGACGCCGGCTCAGAACGCCGACAAGGTAGCGAAGCTGCTCAAGGACACTATGGAAGGCGTTTATAAACTACCCGTGACGCTGAAAGTGGATGTGACAACGGGCGATAACTGGGGCGAGTTGTAGCGATGGAAGCCGTCGAAATCTTTCGTTTCTTCGGCCTTCTGTCGTTCCTCACGCTTGCGGTTGGTATCGGTTTTATTATCCGCCGCTGGGGGAAGGTGAGCATTCTGTCGCTCAGCAAGCATGCCGCGCGGCAGCAGGAAAGTCGTATGATTTTCGCCGTTTCCCTGACGCTAAGTATTGTGCTGTTCGGGTTATTTGGGTTTGGTTGGCTCGTGCCGGCATTGCAGTTGGGTGTGGGGTATGGGGTGTTGCTCGGGCTGGCGCTGGGCTGTGCGCTGGTAGCTGGACTGGTTGCTGACGCTGGTGGTTGGCAAGGACGCGTGCACGGAGTGACGGCCTGGACGATGGCGGTGTGTATGCCGCTGCTGATCGGTGGACTGCTGATTGCTCCGCGCGTCGGTGTGGCAGCCAAGTTTTTCCTCGCGATTATACTGAGCTATTTGGTTTTCGATTGGGTATTATTCACTTTTGCGCGGTGGTCGCGGAAGTTTTTCCTGATATTTCAGGCCAGCTATGTGCTGTGCTTCTATCTGGCTATGCTCCTGGTTGCGATATGAGTTCAGATTGTTCGAGCACACCGTATCGCCATTGAGATAGGGTCGCCCGGCTGGCCGTTGATAGCCAGCCGGGCGTTGTGCATCAACCGTGGATGACGATGCCATGCTTGTGGTAGAAATCGGTCATCCGCCGGCTGAGTCTCGCGGGCAGGATTCGGTCCGAGACGATTTCAGCGCCGTAGAGATCGGTCGCTCGATTGGCGGCGGCTCGATTGGTCAGGCCGGTCTCGGGGATGAGCTCCCACAGTCTGTCATGGCCGGAGTAGATCCTGGTGTAGCCGTTCTCGCGGTCCATCATGTAGGCAATGGCGCCCGTGCCGCCACCGGACCGGCTGAAGGTGATTCGCGCCCGCTCGTTGACGATACAGAACTTTGCGCGGGGCATCCTGCGCCTGGCCTCGGCCAGAAACACGCGACAGATCGTCGAGTGAATGCCGAGTACATGGCTCAGCTCGTCGACACCAATACAGGTGACCGGTATGGCCTGCATGCCGCTGGTCCTCTCTCCTTGGGGATGACAGGGGTACTATATCACGAAGCATGATTTTATTTGAGCCACTTGCTCTTTTGTGGTGAGCGAGCTACAATTCATATCCGGCTAATCTAACAGGAGTTGTCGACACCAACAGGGGTCGATATTTGTATGAACAAAAATATTAATGCTGTTGTCTTCGATATGGATGACACACTGATCAAGACTTTTGAAGTCAAACTGCGCCAGCACAAGCATTTTGCGCGGCAACGTTATGGTGTTGAGCTGCGTGATGACGCCTTTCGTGAGCATTGGGGTAAGCCGTTCCATCTCTTTCTGGAGGGGATTTATGGCGATATCGATTCGATCGAACGCGTCCATGCTGAGTACGTGAAATTATCACATTTGTTTCCGGTTGAACTGCAGGAAGACACACTGCATGTTTTCGACGAGCTGCATGATGCTGGCAAGAAGCTGGGCATCGTGACTGCGACAGCCCGCGAGATCGTGGAGCGCGATCTCGGGTTGATTAATTTCCCGGTCGATCGGCTGCACAAGCTACAAACTTCCGACGACACACCAGTGCACAAGCCAGACCCTCGCGTGTTCGAGCCAATGCTTCGCGCACTTCGCGATGCTGGCGTCGAGGGTGATGTGCTGTACGTGGGCGATGCGCTGACTGACTTTTATGCTGCGCGCGATGCGGGTTTGCAATTCGTAGGCGTGACGACCGGACTGGTGACGGCCCAGCAGTTCCGTGACGCCGGCGTGACGCACGTGGCTGATCGGTTGGGTCACGTATCCGATCTTGTATTGCGGTAGCGGAAGCGAGAAATTTCGCTCCCAATGCGAGCCCTGCGTGGTATAAGTGAGGGCTGATAACAGGGGAAACGCATGGAAACGGTAGCGCACTTGGTAGAACCGGCAAAGTTACAGGCCCGGGCCGCATCGGTTGACGCGTACAAAGAAGGCCAGGCGATTGTCGCGGCTGGCGGCGTCATGCTGGAAATGACCAATCCGCTAAAAGTTCAGGCCAAAGTGACAACACCTGGTGGCACAGTGCAGCACACCGAGCTGGCCTCGGCACCTGATGGTCTACAGTGGCACTGTACCTGTCCGGATAACACCTTTTGCGCGCATCTGGTTGCAACAGCATTGGTCACGAGCCAGAAGCTTCCCGAGCACCATCACAACCCGAAATCAGACGAGCAGACGGTGCTATAGTGGGTGTATGGAGCATGGTAGACACCCGGTAGATCTTGTGGACGAAAATGGCTTGGTCGTCGGCAGCAAATTGCGTCGTGACATCGACAAGTCGCGTGACGTATATCACGTTGTGTACATTGTTCTGGTGACGCCGGTGGGGCAGGTTGTGATGGGCAAAATTCCAGCTCGGACCGATCTACCAAATCTGTACGCAGATCAGCTTGGTGCACCGGCGGCAACTATTCGCCGGAGCGGCGAGTCGCCGCTGGCTGCGGCCCGGCGCTGTATTGAGCGGGAATTATTTATCGATGGCGCTAAGGTCGTGCCGGTCGGCGGCGGTCTCTTTACGCTCGATGACGGCCGGCAGACTTACGTCAGCGTCTACTATCTGGTTGCTGAGCCACCGGAATCGTATAGCAACACCGACATCGGCGAGCTAGTGACCTTCACGCCGCGCGAAGTTCGCGAGCGGATCGAGCACCATCCCGAGGAATTTGCGCCAACATTTATCGAATTGTGGCGTCGATATCAGGACCGTCTGCCGCTATAATGTGATCATGACCGATATATTACAACGAGTGGCTGCGAAAGGCTTAGTAGTGAATGGCGAGGGGAAGGTGTTGATCCTGCGTGAGGCCAACACTTATGAGGAAGGTACAAATATTGGACGCTTCGGATTGCCAGGTGGGCGAATTGACCCGGGCGAACTATTTTATGACGGCCTCGCGCGAGAAATTCGCGAGGAATGTGGTCTCGCGGTCCAGCCGCTCAAGCCGCTGTATGTTGGCGAATGGTTTCCCACGATTAAAGGCGTGAAGAATCATATCACCGCAATTTTTGTGGCCTGTACTGCCACCGACCAAGAAATTACTCTGAGCGAAGAACACGACAGCTACGAATGGATCAATCCTGCGCAGTATCATGACTATGACATGATGGATCCTGACGACAAGGTCATCCAGGCTTGGCTCGACCACAACGCTAGACCATTCCCGTCAACTTTGACACAATAGCCTCATGAGCGACGTACAAGTAAAAGTCATCAACCGATCCCGCCACCCACTCCCACAGGCCCAGACCGAGCATGCCGCAGCTGTTGATGTATGCGCGAATATCGACGAGCCGATTACTCTCGGCCCGCTGGAGCGCCAACTCGTGCCGACCGGTCTCTTTATGGCGTTGCCACCGGGTTACGAAGCGCAGCTGCGTCCGCGTTCTGGATTAGCGCTGAAACACGGCATAAGCCTGGTGAACGCGCCGGGTACAATTGACGCTGATTATCGTGGGGAAGTTGGGGTGATTTTAGTAAATCTTAGCAACGAGCCGTACACGATCAACGATGGCGAGCGTATCGCTCAGCTGGTCGTAGCCCGCCACGAGACGGTAGCATGGGAGGCGGTTGAGGCTTTGGACGAAACCGAACGCGGTGAGGGCGGGTTTGGCCACACCGGAAGCTAAGCCATGAGCGAGAAACTTCCGGAAATCTGGCAAGGACCGGCCGAAGCCATCGGCGAGCTGCTCTTGAGTAAGAAACTCGAGGCAACCGCGCCAGCGTTAAGCCAGATTCCACTACTCTCCATCGCGATTGCGGCCTACAAATCCAAAAGCGCTATTAGTGACTATTTGCTTGCGCGTAAAGTGGAGCGATTTTATTCGGCCTGGGAACGGTTGGACGTGCCTGAACGTAAGAAGATCTATCAGAAGTTCCAGAAGAAGCCGCGGGCATTCATCGAGAAGCTGCTTCTGACACTCGAAGCCCAGGAAGACATGGAGAAATGCCGGCTGCTCGGCGTGGTGACCGCGTCGTACCTTCAGGGCGAGCTGAAGCGTGCGGATTACCTGGATTTGATCGAAACTATTGCACACCTGAGCCTGCGTGACCTGCTGACGGTTGCGAATCTGTTGGAGTACAGTCTGATCTTTGCTCAGAGCGAGGTGGGCGAACGGTATGCGACATTGTTTGTGTCGCGGGGACTTGCCGAGACTGCGCCGCGCGTGCCACGCGAACAGAGAACGGCAGTTGACAATTATTATCAGCTCACGAAATTTGGCAAACTGTTTGCCGAGCAAGTAGATCGTTGCAAGCTGAAGGAAGTCTCATGATTAAGGCGATCATATCTGACTGTTTCGGCGTGCTCTACATTCCGAAAAGTGAATACATATACCAATCCACGTTGGTGAACCCGACCGTCAATCACGATGAGATCCGTGACCTGGTTGCCCAGAATGAGTATGGTCTCATCGACGATGAAACGTTGTTTGAGGGCATTTCACGCCTCAGCGGCGTGCCACTTCACGAAATCAAAACCAACCTCGTCAGCGGATTCGTACGCAACGATGAGCTGGTGAACTATCTGCAGAGTCTCCGTCCTCACTACAAAGTCGCCATGCTTAGTAACCTCGGTCGTGAATCGATCGTGCACTACTTTACGACTGAGGAGCGGGCAATGCTGTTTGACGAGGTAGTTATCAGCGGGGAGGTCGGTATGATCAAGCCGCATCCGGAGATCTTTGAGTACACTTGCAGTAAGCTCGGCATCGATGTGTCCGAGGCGATCTTTATCGATGATGTTGAGGCGAACTGCGCCGGAGCGCGAACCGCAGGGTTGCGTGCGATCCACTATGAATCATTTGGTGTCACGCGCGACGCACTTCGGCAGATTCTTGAGGTAGAATAGGGGTATGCCTGAACTTCCCGAGGTAGAGACAGTTCGTATTGGTCTGGCTGCGTTGTTGCCTGGCAGGCGCATTGCCGCGGTCGATCACGACTGGCCGAAGAGCTTTCCAAATACGCCCACTGATGTGGAGCATTTTTTGGTTGGTGCGCGTGCGGTGGCAGTGAAGCGCCGCGCCAAGGTGCTACTGATCGAACTCGATAGCGACTACAGTTTAGTTATTCATCTGAAAATGACCGGGCAGCTCGTGTTCCGTGGTGAGCAAGTTTTTGGTGCGGGACACCCAAATCACAGCCTGATGGGGGACTTGCCAGATAAGTCTACTCGAGTAACGTTCACTTTCGAGGATGGGAGCCGGCTGTTCTTCAACGATCAGCGAAAGTTTGGTTGGGTACGATTGTTGCCAACTGTTGAGGTGCCGGCAATTGATTTTTTCCAGAAGGTCGGGCCAGAGCCACTAGCCGAAGACTTTACCGCGCAGGATTTTGCGCTGTGCCTGCGTCGTCGCAATGGCAGCGGTGTTAAGGCGGTTCTGCTAGACCAAACCGTTGTGGCAGGCATCGGCAATATCTATGCCGACGAATCGCTCTGGGCGGCTAAGATTCATCCGCTCACGCGCGTCGCGGAGTTGAGCGACTCGCAGTTGCACGAATTATACCGTGGGTTGGTTGCTGTTCTGCGGCTGAGTATCGAGAAGGGTGGTTCGACCGACCGCAACTACGTCGACGCCGAAGGTAAGCGGGGGAGTTACCTGACGTTTGCGAATGTCTTTCGCCGGGAGGGCCAGCCGTGTCCGCGCTGTGGCACGACGATTGCTAAAATTCGCGTAGCCGGGCGTGGCACCCACATTTGCCCACATTGCCAGGTTGTGCTGGGGGCGCAGGCATGATTCTGTTTCTGACAGGCACGAATGATTTTGGTATTCGTCAGGCGATCGACGCACTCGTGGCTGCGGCGATTATCGCCAATGGCGCCAACGCCGTCGACCGAGTCGATGGCGAGACGCTCGACCCAGCGCGGCTACCGGATTTACTCCAGGGCGCGTCGTTGTTTGCGAACGAACGTCTGGTGATTATCCGGGACGCGTCTAAGAATAAGCCGCTGTGGGAAGGTTTGGGCGACTATGCTGAAAAAGTTTCTTCAGAGATAACGCTCGTCATCGTCGACAGCGCGCCAGATAAGCGCACGAGGACGTACAAGCAGCTCCAGAAGCATGGCTCGCACCAAGATTTTCCGGAACTCAGCGAACACGAGCTTGCCGCCTGGGCCGTGGACGTCGCCCGGAAGGAAGGTGCCACGCTCGACGGCCGCACCGCGACATATTTGGTTCGGCAGGTCGGCGCTAACCAATGGCAGCTTTCATCCGAACTTGCCAAGCTCATCGCCAGCGGGCAGGGGATTACTCGTGAAAGCATCGATTTGTTGGTCGAGCCCAGTCCGCAGGCCAGTGCCTTCGAGCTACTCGACGCGACTTTGCAGGGGAACCAGGCGCGTGCGCAGGAGATTTTAGCGAAACTCAAAACTATCGAGGATCCGTACAAGCTTTTCGGCCTACTGGTGAGTCAGGTGCACACGCTTGCCGTTGTAGCTACGGCGGTCGGCAAGAGTCCGGACGCCATCGCCCGTGAAGCGGGGATTCACCCCTTTGTGGCGAAGAAGATGCAGCCCCTTGCCCGGACGCTGAGCTATGCACAATTACGAGGTATTATTGGCGCGGTTGCGCTCGCGGATACGCAGATGAAGTCCACTGGCGCTGACCCGTGGATGCTGCTCGCGCAGTGCCTGGGCAAGATTGCTAGCCGGGCCTAACTTGGTCGCAGATATCATTTGTGGTATAGTATGCACGTTTTAGGGACGAGCTAATGCATCGCCCTAGACATGGGCAAAAGCAGTTACTCGTTCCTTCGTCTGAGTTAGGAGAGGAACATGGTACAGCACAAGTCAGTCACGGCATCGCCGGGGACGACGGAGGCCGACACGGCCGGCGTCGCCTTCTGCTTGGTGGCGGACAGCGTGGGAATCACCCGCGAGGTACTCATGGGTGAGATCCTGCCGCAGGTCGCGGCCGTTTTTCCGACTTCGGTCATGATGACCGGTATTCGCGGCATCCAGAGCGGCTACTGGGTCGGCTTCAACCACATTGTGTGGGCGGAGCTGTTCAGGCAGGTCATGGCCGCCATGGGCGTTTCGAGCGTCCCGCTGGAGGACCATCTGTCCGGCGCGACACCGCATCCCACCCTCAAGCGACAGATCGACCCTGCGCCGCCACTGGAAGCTCCCAAGGGCGGCGGGGATCCGCGCACGTCGGCGAAGAACACTCGTGCTCAAGCCTTCTGCCGGGTCAACTCGGACGAGCTTTCGCGCGCCGCCGCCAAGGAGATGATGCCGGAGGTGGCCGGAACGTACCACAAGTCGGTCATGTACATCGGCTTCAGGGGCGACGGCGACGGCTACTGGGTCGCCTTCAACCACGATGTGTGGGCGAACCTGTTCTGTCTGCTGCTCGATGGGGCCGGCGTCACCTACACCAAGGCGTTTCGGCTTCGGGGAGATAATCCGAACCCGGATCTAAAGACCCGCATCGAGCCGGCAGTCGAGTCCGCCAAGAGCAGGCTGGGGGCGCGGCTGGCGGCGACCGGTATCGCCGACAAGCTTCCGGCACGTCTGCGTCGCGGGAAGAAGTAACACTGCGAATGGTGGCGGGCTCCTCACCGGGGCCCGCCACTACAAATGACAAACTGTTTTTGCCCCTTCAGCTCAGAGTGCGATTTTCGTGACTTGAGCTGAAGTCTATGGTATAGTATCTCAAGTTTCAAGGGCCGCAGCTGTGGGCGGTTGGCCCTTGGCTCGGCAAAGACACTCATCGAAGGGACCAGAGATGCGAAGGAACGGAAACGAGCCGCGAGCTTATTTCGTGCTGAGCGCTCGGAGCGCGTACACGCCTCGACAGGTGTACGGCCTCATCCAGGAAGTGCAGCGCGACATGGGCAGCCGGCAGGTCATGGGCAAGGTCGGCTGGAGCATGACGACGAACAACACCGGGCGATACGTCGTGGCCTTCGAGCGCGACGAATCGGCCGACCGGTTCGAGCGTCTGTACCGCCAGGTGACAGGAGCGACCCTGCACCGCCAGCGGCGTTGTCCGGACGGCGTGGTGCTGGTACACACCGACCAGTTGGTGGCGAATGCGGCAGCATTCCTGCGCGCGGTCTGCGACCACCCCAGCCACACGGCGTCGCAGAACTGATCGAGGAACCGGGGTGGCAGCTGCTGCCCCGGTCTCCACTGTCTTTGCCGCTTTTCCTCTGTGCGTATAAGCGTATGCCTAGAGGAGAGGCATCCAGCCTCGACCGAGCCTCGTGGCCCGGTTCGGCAAGTGCAGTTTTTCCGAAGGGAGCCTTCAGTGGATCCGCTAGCCAGAATGGCCGCGTTCTTCACCATGCAGGAGAGGGTGGTGTCGTCACGACGTGCGCATCAGCTGTTCCGTGA
>Ga0247769_1000273_pt1 | contig 12345 bp, 9 predicted proteins | sample UWRJL166409R6_FD_179942 | JGI IMG/M metagenome (GOLD analysis project Ga0247769, IMG submission 179942) | Plant litter microbial communities from Arlington Agricultural Research Station in Wisconsin, United States - UWRJ-L166-409R-6 | ecosystem: Environmental > Terrestrial > Plant litter >... | reverse complement strand
GCGTGTCGTCGTTCCCAGGATCCGGATATTCGTCTCCGCTCCAGGCGGGTCTCCACAGCGCACAGATCAATGACATTATCTTGAAACAAGGCACTTCCATGCCCGCGAAGCTCGGTGCAACGTCCACTGCGGTGTCATCTCAAGAAGCAAAGCGCAAGCGGAGGCGTGAGTCACATAATCTAGTGGAGCGACGCAGACGGGACAACATCAACGAACGCATTCAAGATCTCAGCAAGCTGGTGCCTGCGCATCGCCTTGAGGACGAAAAGATACGAAAGGCAATCCAGAACGGAACCCCCCTCTCTCCCAGTCTTGGGGCCATTTCGAGCCCTACACAGGCAACATCAGCACTTGCTGGGCCGGGAGCTCGAAGAGCTGCCGCCGGAAACGCTGGAAACATCACTACGGGTCTGCCTATTGAGGAGAAGGACAAGGGCCCCAACAAGGGCGACATTCTGAACGGGGCTGTGAGCTGGACCCGTGACCTTATGTGGATGCTCCACCTCAAGCTGCAGCAGCAAGAAGAGCTCATCAATGCCCTTCTGGAGCGTGGCGGTTCTGTGCCCTTCGAGTTTACCGATGACGAGCGGCGCATGCAGACAGAGTTGGTGGACGCGATGGTGAGGATCGATCGTGAAGAGCCTAAATCGTTCTCGTACACTCGCACAGCTGGATCTGGCCTTCGAGTCCCCCACCATACCGACTACAAGGGCGAGCCTGTGAAGGGCAATGGTCTCTCTGTAGATCATATTTCCGTCAGCCCCGATGGTGATGGGACGTCTGGAGTTGGTGGCGACGGACTCGACCCTGTCGACTTTCTGGACTACGACGATGAGGGCGACGGAGGGATGGATTTCAAGGAGGAAGATGAGTACATGGACATGACGCAGTAAACAGCGCGGAATGTATTCCAGTGGCGTATTGGCGCGAGGTCTCTTCCTTCTTACTCCCTCCTATCATGGGCTTATATTCTTTTGTTTTCCTTTTCCCTTGCAGCGGTTTCATCGTTTTGTTCATGTCAGAGACATGCTAAGCCATGAGCTTGCCCCTCCTGCATTCTCCTATCTATATCTGTTGGGTTTGTAGCATATCAGGGGTCGTTATGGGCAGAAAGGGTTTGATGGCGCAATCGTCGGTATTGGGCTGGGGCATAGCTACATCAGCGGGATCGGCGAGATAGGGTTGGCTTTTATCGTTTTAGTCCTCTTGTGCCTTTACAACTCGTTGGTTGTTCATTTACGATGATACCTGGGAAGGACGGGATTGAGTGGGCTGTATTGTGTTCCGCGTCACAGTTCTCGGCTTATACTACTGGCATTTATCTCGTATGGCTTGGAAAAAGGCGCCCGTGGACAAGCGAGACCGTTAACTTACATCTGTTACGCTAACTGATACATATCCCACACTCCAATGACTGCTACTTCTCGCTCTTTGGGTCATCTTTGGTATTGTTCAAAGACGTTGTCCCAGAATCTGTTTCGTTGTTCATTTACGTCTCTCTCTCACTTGTGTTACCAGTGACGAACACAAAGCAAGTGCTCGCTCATTGCCGTGAGAAGGTTCCACACATCTTTCCGCTTCATGTCCTCCTGTAGGGCAATGCGCTCTAGCGCAGACCGCCCATTGAAGTATTTCAGGAACGGTTGCCACATATTGGCAACCCTCTCATCCCAGTCCTTGCCGCTGCCACCTCCGCCGGTCTGAGCCACGGCAGGTCTAGGGCCAGCGCCAACACTGCTCCTGCTGTTGGTGGTGTTGACGTTATTATTGTTGCTGTTCACATCTCTGCCCCTCTCTGGATGGCCCCTCGCCAATGCCGGGTGAGCAGCAGCTCTGTCCTTGAGACGCTGACCGATGGCGGTGAGGTACAGGCTGTCCTTACCCGTCGCCTTTTTAGCGTCCAAGATGATATGTGGCGATATCCCGATGAGGTGGCGAGAGTTATTGACGCTGGGGTGTGCTGTTTTCTCCGGAACGGCTTTGCGGGCGTGCGCCGTGGCGCGCTCGGCGAGTTCCCGAGCCACCTTATCGGCGATGCGTTCGAGGCGCGCTTTCTCAGCTGCTTGCTCGGCAGGCGTCGACTGGGTAACAGAGGATCCCTGGGTTGTGTTGCGGGACAGGGCCGGCCTCCCCAGTAATGGAGACAGAGATGAGGGCGAGTGGTCGTCGTCGTCGTCGTCGTCGTCGGATGTCTCGGCCAGGGAGTGTGAACGGGAGAGCGAAAGATCCCTCAAGGTTGCGGCAGAGGTGGCCAGATCCGAGGCGCCGTCATCAATCAATGGGAATGAGGCCGAGCTGGAGCCCGATGCGGCAACGTCTCCGAGCGCCGTGATACTGGATGAGTCGCCAATTCCACCCTGCGGTTCGCGGGACATCCCCTGGAAGCGCTTGGAGCGAGCGATATCTTCGGCCTCGAGGGTGTACTCAACTTCGTAGATGATTTCTGGCCAAACCACCACGTAGGCAAATGTGCACAACTGTGTAACCCACCCGCCGCGCATGAGCCATGCCAACATGGCCATGTAGACCGGGCGGTATGCCTTGCTGGGGCAGTGCATCTTGTATGGACGTGGGGCAACACTGAGCTCAGCTAGGAAGTTGGGCAACGCGGGCAGCATAGGAAACTGGCGTGCCCACCGAGCAGCTGCTTGTGGCAGCTGCCGCATGTCACAGTTCGGGTTCACAATATACATATCGCGAGCATGCAGTGGGGGAATAGCAATGGCGCGTCGCCAGTAGATGAAGTGGTGGGCGTACTTACGCACCTGGGAGGGCGTCAGGACGTTGCTCGACTGCTGTCCCACCTGATAGAAACTGTTCGGGGTATAGAATGGATTAGCGTGAGGGCGTTTGCGTGACTGGAGGAGGGCCAGCTCACGACAAAGTCGGCTTGCAATGCCGCACGAACTCGACCATGGAGACAGCAGTGCCATCCGGGTCGCTCTGCAGTTCGGCTATAATCTTCTTCTCGTCGGCCAGAAGCAAGAGGGCGAAGTTCTTGTCCATGTAGCCCGGCTCTTCCATCTCGTCGTCGGTCATGAACAAGTTCGCCGTTGTAAGCCATAGGCCGCACTGATGGCCCTCATTTTCTTGCGGCAGATCTGACACATGGAAAGGGATAGGGATTTGCACGGAGTGAGTGACCATCCCCTCGGCAGTGTCCAGCTGGAGAGCGGCTATCTTATTCTGGGACACGGCATCGTAAATGTACTGCATCGAAGCCGCCAGGGAGGAGCCCGACAGAATTTCATCCCACAACGAGCTCATCTTCTGCTCTACGCACAAGATGGTCAGTAACAATAGCAGACTTTGCAGTCCATCCGCGTTGGCTGGGGGGCGCCCACTGTCTTCTCGGCCCTTGTCTTTGAGGGCGAGGATCCTCTTAGACTCCTTCCACACAAAATCACTTCGCTCCTGGCAATATTTGTAGGCCTTGTTGATCTTCTTGATGATGTGGACGAACATGATATCCACAAGATCCCTCGCCTCATGTTCTCTTGGCTGAAGGAAGAAAACCAGGTTGAACATGGTCATGGAGCTCTTCTTATCCTCGGCTTCTTCTGCCGGCTTGGCCGCAGGCCTCGCCGGATCCCTTTCCCTGCTCTCGATCTGGTCGGCATCCGATGTCATCCTATCGGCATTCCGGGCAGCGGCAACGTCGGCATCGGCTGTCGCAAACCCTTCCTCTTCCTTCTTGGAGGCGGCCGTATCCCGACGACGTTGCTGCTTCTTCTTTCGCCAGACACCGTTCTCGGGTACGTAGATGGGGTATGACACGCAATAAATTGGGTCCAGAGACACCTGGAAAAGCCTTTTGTGGTAAGCCCTCGCGGGAGTAAGGATATTCTCCAGGTCCTTAGTAGGGAAACCCGCAACGTGCTCCCAGGGCACAATCTGGGTGCCGCTGTCTGTCACGAGGTGATCGTCGTGGTTCCACTGCGCCAGTTCGACAGCATGGGAAACGGACGAGGCACTCGCCTCGAAGCCGGCCACACGGGCGAGTAGGGCATCATCGTTGTCGTCAATGTCCCCGTTGTGCCCCGCCTTTGCACCGGCCGAGGAGGAACCGGCAACGACGTGGTGCGGATAGTGGAAGACAAATCGCGGTCCGTCCCGGGAGCGATTGATCACCAGGGCCACTCCCAGGAAATTCGATGGACTGGGCAGTACGGGAAGCGCCATGGTGGTGAAGAGCGGAGGAGCGCCAAAGCGCTGATCCGATCTAGCGGTCTTGTTCTCGACTGCAGCGAAATTGATGGCGGATGTGGATGAAGCTTCGTTCCTATCTCTTGAACATGTACTGTGTAGGTCACGCGCTTCACGTGCCCAGACACCTCCGTCCCTTGAAGTTCTTGCTTGAACTGCGAGTACCTAAGGTAGGTACTGTAGACCCTGCTTCGCCTGTGCGGCTTGCCCTACCAATCGCTACCCCTACTCGTATCCGTACATGTATGTACCTGGCAAGTATTTTACGAGGGACCCTTGCCGCAGCACCAAAGATACCCGAACAATCCCTCCACGCTGTAGGTTGCGTGTACTGCGGTAGCGATGCGCTCTGGCAATTACGTTTTACTCTAGAGGGTGGCGGCGATGATGAAATATGGTGTGTAGGATGTTTGGGGGAGGATGGCACGGATGGTATTGGATGGGATGCTCGTGGCAATGACGACTCCCTCTGCCCCCGTGACAGAAATCGTTGGGGGCTCGGAAAGCGGAAATTGATCGTGTGAGTTGCTTAGAGCGCCTGCGGTTTTGGTGAACAAGGAGACAAAAAGCACAGGTACCACCCCCGTTTTTACACCGGCTTTCCCCAAAAAACAAACAAAAAAATAAAGAAAAGAGCCGTGTCTACACTAGTGTCCAGAAGCTGCGCCCTCCCTACCCACGCTGCCCAGCACGCTAACCGACGTCCCACCGCTACAAACGTTCCCGGCTCCCAGCTCGCATTTATCACTGGCCACAGCTTTTTGCCGGAATAATCTCGTGTTCCGACGAAACACGCTCTCTCGACATAGCCAGCAAGGTGTAAAGATGGCTGTCGTCGGCAGCGACGGCCACCAGAACGGGCATCAAAACGGTGACGCCAACGGCAGCGATCCACGAATCCGCTTCATCCCTTTGTCGTATTCGAGCTCCGATTCGGACGACTCAGCGCTGCGCCTCGTTCTGTCCGTCCGCCCTGGGTGGTCTGAGCCAGGTTCCAACGTTGAGTTTGCCCGTTTCACCGACGGCATCACCAACACGCTCCTCAAGGCCGTCAACAAGAAGCCGGGCTTGTCCAAGGATGAAGTCGACAAGGAGGCCATCCTCCTGCGTGCCTACGGCAATGGCACCGACCTGATCATCGACCGCCTCCGCGAGACACAGAACCACGAACTGCTCATGAAGCATGGCCTGGCGCCCGAGTTGCTCGCCCGATTCGACAATGGTATGATATACCGCTTCATCCAAGGCGCTGTCACCCAGCCCGAGGACCTGCGCAAGCCTTCCATCTACAAGGCCGTGGCCCGCCGTCTCGCCCAGTGGCACGCCGTGGTGCCCTGCATCCCCGGGCGCACTGGTCATAGCCGGAAGAACTCCAGTGTGGGGGGTTACGCTGGAGTCGCTGACGTTCTTGGTGATGCCGAGTTTCAACAAGCCCTCGACCACGTCGCACCGGGAAAGCCTTCGCCCAACATCTGGACCGTCATGCAAAAGTGGATATTTGCCTTGCCGACAGATACCGAGGAGCAGAGAGCACGTCAGGCCCAGCTCCAGAAGGAGCTTACTGTGTTAGTTGCTGAGCTCAGCCAGCGGCCAGGGCTCGGCCAGAACGGGGTACGTTCCATTCCAGCCGCAATCCACTTCTACCGCGTACTAACCTTGCTTGCTCAGCTCGTCTTCGCACATTGCGATCTCCTCAGCGGCAATGTGATTGTACTGCCGAAATCCCACGATACAAACGGCGACAAGGCTACAGAAACCGTAACCTTCATCGACTACGAGTACGCGACTCCATCTCCCGCGGCCTTCGACATCGCCAACCACTTTGCCGAGTGGGGTGGTTTCGACTGCGACTTTAGTGTCCTCCCGACCCGTGCCCAGCGCCGCGATTTCGTTGCCGAGTACGTTCACGCCTACTTCGGCATGCTCCGCGAGAAACCCAAGGAGTTGGACGCCGCCGCTGAGATAGACAAGCTGCTTGTCGAGGTGGACGTTTTCCGAGGTCTCCCCGGCTTCTACTGGGGAATTTGGGCCCTAATCCAAGCTACCATCTCCCAGATCGACTTTGACTATGCGTCGTACGCTGAGACGAGGCTGGGTGAATATTGGGCCTGGCGAGAGGAGACGTCGGGAGACCGTGAGAAGTCAGGGAAGGAAATGCCGCTCCGCGAAAGGAGGTGGGCGCAGGAGGAGTGACATGGCTGCTTGTTTTGCGAAGCATGTTCTATCATTCATTCAGTCTCACTGCATTGACACGGGCGATTGGCGGGCTCGTGGAGTTATGGAGTCACTGCATCTACATTTCTTATTCCGGGGAGGGTATTTTCGACGGTCGGGCGTTCAACACGGCAAGCATTCAACATGGGCTCAGCGAAGCGACTTTTGGGTCTGGGTAGACATAGACCTCCTTTCCTTGTATTGATGGTCACGAAAAGACGGCGGCTTCGGTGGTACTTAACCGAGACTCTTAGCACAGGCTGGGAGCAAGGAGTACGGACCGTGGGAAGAGGGCTAAATACTTAATTGCAGTACCCATCTGGTATTGAGCTCGGATAATACCTGTTTATTTCCACCCCACGGCGTAGAAGCCGGGAGCCATTGGTTGGGTTCACATGCCATGTATGTACCTACGTAGCTGTCTGAAGGGAAGGATATGGATGGGAATTGAAGAACTAGGGGGGAACAAATGCGATAGTAAAATTAAAAATATAGAGAATTTTTTCAACAAATTCCAGATCACTTTCATTGGGCCTTGATTCCGGAGCTCCTAATCCCTAGGAATTATTATGTCTATGGAAGCTTAACTTACACACTTTCGTGTTGCATCACGAGATCGAAAGGACGGAGGCGTCCGCTCCTTGCCACAAAAAAACAGGTGACCAACTATGCTTCCCTTTGAATTCTAGGCCTATTGCATAACTACGTAGCCGCCGAATAGCGTGCATATTACGCTGGGACATTTGTGCTGATATTTTATGTACCTTGGACTGTTGAAACCCCAAGTCGTATATCCCCCTTTTGACCCTTTCCTCTTTCCTGTGACACAACAGCGCCTTGTGCAGAGATAGTCGCATTGTTGAACAAAACGCCACCACACACTCTATCTACCGCTTCACACAGTCCTTTACAGACCAGTACTACGGCCCCTTCCAGTACTTTGAAGGCACAAATGGCATTTTGGTCACGACCGCCTTCCTCGGTTTCCCTCGCACAAGGACAGTCACTTCAGTGCCCGCTTTGTGGAACCCATCTTTGATGTATCCCATGGCAATATTCTGCCCTAGCGTCGGGCTAGGGCAGCCACTCGTCACCACACCCAACCTAATGGGTGCTCCGCCGCCCTCAGGGCGGCTCACAATCTCAACACCTTCCCGGGCCGGTGCGCCTTCCACGACCAGCCCGACTCGGCGACGCTGGACGCCGCTTCCACCTTTGCTTCGAGGCACCAGCTGTTTAGCAATCACATTGGCACCGTAGAAGCCGGCGTCTGCCGTTCTCCTGTCTTTAGGGATGATCCAGCTGAGTCCAGCCTCGACTGGAGTGGTCGAGTCGTCTAGGTCGTGGCCATACAGACACATGCCGGCCTCAAGGCGAAGGCTGTCACGCGCGCCGAGCCCGGCAAGCTGGACCTTCTCCTTCCCGCCAGCGGCGAGTAGCGCCTTGGTGAATGTAACTGTATCTTCCGGGGGGATGGAAATCTCAAACCCGTCCTCCCCAGTGTACCCACCGCGGCTGACAAGCAGTGGTTTGCTCGACTTCATTCCTGGGAGCTTAGCTTGGACATATACCGAGTGGCTAAAATAAAGCGTGTCGAGATTTACACCGCTCGAGTCGCCCAAGGTCTGTGCCAGCACGGCCTGGGCCGCGGGACCCTGCAATGCCACCAGACCCCACCCGTCCAGTTGCTCCTGGAATACCTGTAGTTCGGCGTGGTCGGACTCAGCATTCCACTTGGAGATCTCGGCGTCGAGATAGGCGTTGTCCTTGTCGCGGCAGCCCGCGTTCGTCACAACGTAGAGGACGGCGTCCGTCAGGCGGGTGATGATAGTGTCGTCGACAATGCCGCCAGACCCATCAGCGTGGAGCAAGCACGACAGGGTGCTGCTATGAGACTCCAATGCACTGACGCTGCTGGGAGTCACACGCTCCAGGAAGGCGGCGGCGCCGGGGCCGGTGAATATGCGCTGGGCCATATGGCTGACATCGAAAATGGAGCTCTGCTCGCGTGTGAAGGCGTGCGACTTGCTGATTGATAGGCCAGCGTACTGCACGGGCATATAAAAGCCCCCAAAGGGGACCATCTGACCGCCGTGGGCGACATGGAAGTTGTAAAGCGGCGTCTTGCTCACCGAATCCCCCGTTGCGGCGGAATACTGGCGGGCGTGCGATGCATATCTGCCGTTGCTGCCGTGCCAGCCGGGGAGTAGCTGCGGCGCCGAGGATGCTGCAAATGTTGCTGTCCTGGCCAGACGGGCCGGGCGCAGGCTGTTTGTTGAAAGGATGCGGCGAGAGAGAACTGCGGCATAGGATGTCGATGACGTAGCGGTGTGTGCTGTTCCGACACGTCGACAGCTGCCGTGAAGGACTCTGCGTACCACGGTGAATTTCAAACACTGCATTGTAACGCCAATTGGGTTTCCAAGGCAGGTTGGAGCAGTTTCGTCGGATCTCCACGGTCGAGAGACAGCGAGGGATGACAATGAAGGACCGAAAAGTCGAAGGCTCACAACATTTTGGAACTGGCTCCGTTTGCTGGATATCCCCGGGCCTGGCCGGGGAAAGCGGGGCAGAATCGGCGCCCCACAGGGATACCCCGGCGGGCGTGCCAATGCTACTGAGCGCCCTGAATGACAAGAGTAGCCGAGGTCGCTGGTCACACAACGGTAATACCTATCATGTCTACATCGTAAATGGGCACCAAAAAAAACACCATTGAGGTATCGTGAAACCCAGGCTGGAACCCAAATACCTCTGCTCACCTCACATTTCCTGAGTATCGCCTAGAACCCTCGACCTGCTCGTTTCCGCGCTGGCTTCACCACAGCTCCTGACTTTACCACTTTCTTGTCCGCTGTGGGTGCTGTCTTCTTGATGAGCTTGAGTTCCTCCTCGGCTTGCAGCCGATGTGCTTCCCTCTGCTTGTCCACCGCCATCTGCGCCTCAATCTCCATCTTTCTGTTGAATTCCGTTTCCGTGATCCTCTTTTCGCGCGCCGAGTACCCCTTTTCCTTGACCGAGTAAAAGACGCCGCCTAGATCAGCCAGCCAATGCGGATCCACCGAGGTTACCGTTGACATGTACTCCTTGGACGTCAGAATTAGCTCGTGATATATCACGTAGTCCGGCAGGAAACCCAAACCGTAGAGCGCACTGGTCGGATGTAGCTGCACCGTAACGCTTGTACGGAGGTTGATGTATTCGCCAATCCCCTTCACCTTGGCGGCCTGGTGGTAGTACCCTGAGCAGATGCATTTGCGGATCACATCCCAGTCCGTACCTGAGCTGATCATCTCCATTTTCTGCATCTTCATAATGTCCAACAACTGGTCGCGAACTTCCTTGGCTCGCCGTAACGATTTGGAGTGTAGAAAGTGACGCACACACCAGCCATCGCTGTATCCGTTCGCTTTCCACTGCGTGTATACATGGAGGTACGTCAAGTGGTCTGACTCTGGAACAAAGAACTTCTCGCGTGCCGCATCAGACTCTTCTTGCCGTTCTTTGGGTCGGTAGAAAACGTTGGGAACTGAGAGCATGGAGACGATCGTGACCATCTCCTCGCTGCAGCCGTATTCCTCCGACATGATCAGAAGCTTCGCGAGAGGCGGGTCCATCGGAAACGCGTTCATCTTGCGCCCGAGATCCGTCAGCTCGCCGAGGTTATCCAAAGCACCCAAAGCCCACAGATCGAAGAGCGATGTAGTTATGGTGTCCTGAGGTGGCGGGTCCATGAAGTCAAAGTCAAGCAGGTCTCTGACACCAAGGGATTTGAGAAGAAGGACTGTGTTGCTCAGATTTGTCCTCTGAATCTCGGGGATTGTCTGGATATACATCTCGTCCTTGAAAGCTTTTTCGGTAAAGAGACGGTATGCCTGGCCAGGGCCTGTCCGCCCCGCACGGCCTGATCGCTGGCTGGCGTTCGCTTGTGATATCGGTGTGATCTGGAGTGTGTCCATCCCCATTCTTGGGTTATATACCTTGAGCTTGGAGTACCCCGCGTCAACAACGTACATGATGCCATCCACTGTTAGACTGGTTTCGGCAATGTTGGTTGCCACGATGCATTTCCGAACACCAGGAGGGGCTCGGTCAAAAATCTTGGCTTGGAGGTCGGCGGGCATTTGACTGTAAATCGGCAGAATACTGAGCTTTGGGGGATCGTTGAGCGCGTCCAACCGCTCTCGAACAAGTTCGCATGTCACCTCAATGTCCTCCTGGCCTGTCATGAACACCAAGATGTCACCGGCCGGCTTTCCACAGTGGATAGCCAGGACTTGTTGGACCGCCTGGTCCACATAGTCCTCGACAGGTGAGCGGTGAAACATAACATCGACTGGAAACGTCCTTCCAGGAATTGTGAATTCTGGAGCTCCACCATAAAAGTCAGAGAATCTCTTCGAATTCATGGTGGCGGAAGTGACAATCAACTTCAAATCGCGCCTTCTTTGGAGTATCTTCTTGAACAACCCCATCAAGATGTCTGTGTTCAGGGCTCGTTCATGGGCCTCGTCCATGATGACACAAGAGTAGCGATCAAGATCAGGCTCGTTGAGCGACTCCCGGAGGAGGATGCCATCGGTGAGATACTTGATCACGGTCTCGTCGCTGGTGCAATCCTCAAATCGAATAGCATAGCCCACGGTGGTGCCAAGCTTGACATCCATCTCTTCTGCGACACGCTTGGCAACGCTCATAGCTGCCACCCTCCTCGGCTGGGTGCAGCCGATCATTCCTGTCTTTCCATAACCATCCTCGTAGAGAAACTGGGTAAGTTGAGTCGTTTTGCCGGACCCCGTCTCTCCTACCACAATCACCACTTGGTTATCCCGGATCACACGCAGCAGATCCTCACGAACTGCGAAAGCCGGGAGAAATTCTCGCTGCTCCCTCAATGTCTTGCTCTGGCTGAAATTGCTGGCCCCCTCGGCCTTTTTCATGTGCTCGCTGAACTTGTTCGATGCTAGGGCCTTAGCGTTCTCCTCGCCCGCGATAGGCAGTGCGCTGTCGGTATCCTCCTCCTTGACGCCCATAAGATTGCCCAGCATGGTCCCCGCAACGTTGGTAGCCGACTGTGCCTGTCTCGCGCGCTCCCTCTGCTGTCTCCTCTCCCTGACAACCTTACTTCCTTTCCTGCTGAACACAGCCATGTCGCTCTGGGCGTCGCGCACGGCAGGGACCGGATCTAACTGCTTCGTGAAGACAGTCCGCCCATCCAAGAACGGCGGTCGCAAGTCATGCACCAATAAATGCACGCGTGTGGATTCCTGATCATCCTCGAAGTCGCGACCCAGATCCCTTCTTTGCGCCACACCCGATGTAAGCATTCGATTCGTCTCCCAGGCATCAACATCCTTCTGCTTCTGGAGTTGCCTCGCGTTCATTCCGCGTGAGACCTGGGCAACCTTCTTTTCCACCATAGCTGCCTCCCTCTCCTGCATCTCCCAGCTATTCTCGCCACCAAATGGGTTATGGGCGTCATCTCCGAAGGTGTGGCCACCGAGGTCGTCGTCGCCGCCGTACCAGTCACGGTCCAAGGCATTCGCCGCCAATAGGTCGTCGTCTCCGGCACCAGAGCCGCCAGCCTCTTGTCGATGCGGTGTCGCGGTCCCAGCAAGCTTAGACCCCGCGCGTGGGGTCGTGCTTCGCGAGTTGAAGACCCCATTGCTCCCGCTTGAACCCCCATATCCGCGGTTCTGGGGGCGCGACGGGAGGTCGCCAAATCGGTCGTCGGAGCGTAGAGGATTGAAGTCTAGCTTCCGCCTTTTATTCGACCGGTCGTCCTTGTCCCCGTGCCCCATAATAGCCCGCAGTAAGTTTCTTGGGGGTTAGGAAAGATCCGTCCAAGAGATAGTTGCACAGGCAAGCGATGGCGTCGCCCCAAAAAAAAACAGCGACTCAATCCATCGGTGGTTCATCCCCCCC
>Ga0247769_1000272_pt1 | contig 12388 bp, 21 predicted proteins | sample UWRJL166409R6_FD_179942 | JGI IMG/M metagenome (GOLD analysis project Ga0247769, IMG submission 179942) | Plant litter microbial communities from Arlington Agricultural Research Station in Wisconsin, United States - UWRJ-L166-409R-6 | ecosystem: Environmental > Terrestrial > Plant litter >... | reverse complement strand
CGTCGTCCTCAGCCACAGAGTCTAGTACGTTTGTCTCTCGGGCCTCTGCTCACTCAACCCCTACCTGCCGTAAACCCCCTTCGATGCCGAGGTGTGCTACACTAGAGGGAAATATCTAACGCTGGAATCTCCACACACAAAAGCTACCGCTTCAACGTCACCTATTCCCCCTCGCTGCCCCCAGCAGCCTGCTTCGCCCTCGGGACAACGCTCGATGAGGAGCTCAGCACCATCCAGGAGACACGATGCACCGAGACCCCCGAGGGGGAGGTCGTCTCCTTCAAGTGGACCCGCAAGCCCGACGGGAGCGGCGTCCTGTCCGTCTACCGATCCACCACCATCTCGGTCGGCGTGGAGGGCGATCCCGACGGCGTCAGGAGCGTCAGCGTCAGCGAGGAGGCCACCCACGTCGTACCCGTCGACCAGACCCAGGTCGTCGGCCAGGGCGAGTTCGCCCACGCCGTATACGAGGGGCCCGCGGACTTTAGCGTGCCTGTCCATCGCGTGGAGGGGTCATCTTGATCTCTTGAACGGTGAAGAGACAGGCAGCTTGGTTTTGTGGAAGATGACACTATGAATGGTAACTGGATGGGGCGGATATACCAACTGTGGAGAGAGGGCGGTGCCAGGGAATTTTCTAACCCTTTTCAAGATACCTTGTTCATCTCCATCTTTCATCTATCCTTCTCCTTTTTCTTCTTCTCGCATCCGTCTCGGTTAAGCATGGATTGCAGTTTTGCTGCCCTGTCTGTCTTCATGTTACCAACCTTATGCATTTGGGTTGTGCCTCTATTTTGCAAGGAGGGGAAAAGTTGGCTTTGGGTCTTGTGTTGTGCTTCGGCTTTTTTGTGTGGAAAGGGAAGGCAACCATTCATGTCTAGGGAGTTTTTTTTTAGGATTGTATCTGTATCTGTATCTGTATTGATCAGGGCTCTATCCTACTCGTCAAGGCGTTTTTATTCCATACCTCCCTGGACTTATGGACTCGGGTGGGGGGTTTATTTGCCTTGGAAATAGGAGGGAAGAGGATTATCACCATGCTGGTCAAGTTGGTATATCGTACGGAGGAGAGAAAAAGAGCAAGACTTGAGCGGTTCCAGTTGTGATTGTTTCTTTATTGTCATTTCTTATCCTCCACCAGGCGCACAGTGGGTCGATCATATGTGCCTGATAATAGCTAATCTCCCTCGCTCTTGCTCTTGATAAAGCAAACAGCGTCACGCAAAATACGTCTGGCATATATACGTCACAGTCCAAGTCTATCTCCCACCCAGTGAACTTTTTGCTTCCACGGTACCGTGGACGAATCTACAGCGAGACGCAAGCGCTCGCGCTGTCCTCGAGGAAGAGGCTGCCGTAGACGAGACCCTCGTTGAGATTCCGCTGCTGGAAGCCGGAATTGACTACGTCGCTCGTCCCGGTGGGCTTCTTGAGGATGCCGATCTGGTACTGGCCCTGACCGGAGTTGTCGTTGCTCACGGCACTAGTGACGCTCTTGAGGGGCTCGTCGTCCTTGGAGTAGTACACTTGGAGAGTGCTATTTTTGATATCCTCGTGTTAGATATTATATCTCATATCACACCCGGCCAGCCACTCTCTCTCCCTCGAGAGGAAGAAAGAAGGACACTCACTTCTTGCTAAAATCCAAAGTGATAGCAAAGTTCTGCCAGGCGGTCCTGTCGATAGGCGTCGACCAGATCTGCTGGTTCCGGCGGTTGAGCACCTTGTAGGTATCGCGGGCGAGGGAGGACTGGCCGAGGATGGCGCCGGCCTCGAAGTTGAACTGGTTGGCCGAGTAGTCGGCTGCCTCGTGCCACACGAGCAGGTACTCGTGGCTGAGGTTCAGGGCGCGCTGGGCGTCCCACTTCAGGCTGAAGTGGATGGTCTTGAGCCCCGTGCTTCCGGGGCTGTTGTTGTTGGTGTCGCCTTGGAATTGGAGTCCAGCACGTCGGAAGCCATTTTGGGTCTGGAAGATGCTCTTGTCGCTTATGGTCACCTCGAAGGACTTGTGCGTTTCGGGGACCTCGAAGCGGGAGGAAGGGGTGGTGTCTGCGGGGAACTTGATGATGTCGGACCACTTGAGGTCTTTGCCTTTTACGTACTCGGCGTTGAACTTGGACGTGCCGTAGCTATCGAAGTCGGTCGCGACGGCAGCCTTGGGGACGCGTCCGTCGAAGACTAGGGGGCATTTCACCGTGCCGGTACCGGCGATGGCTCTGACTTGGTGGGGTGTCGTTGTCGGGGGACGGGCCTCGACGGTGAGCGTCGTGGCGAGGGTGAGGGCTAGGCCCAGGAGGGTGGTGTGGTGATGCATCGTGAGATATTTTTGGTCTTTCTTTTCGTACCGATCACACACACGTATGCGAGAGGTGTGGGCTCGAGTCTAGTCTTTAATATTCTTCTCTCATGATTTTCGGGGTGAGGAACCTCGCGCCCTCAAATACCACGTTCTCCCGAGGTGTGTTTTTGCTCTTTCATCTCTCTCGGCCCTTCCTCTCCCCATTTTCCACTTTCCCATTGCATCATCTGGGAAAGAGATTGTTAAGTCTTCTCCGGCTGAATTCCTTAGTAAAGAGACTGACTGGGCTTTTGGCGAACCGGCATCGCGAACCGGCCGTCTTTAGCTGGCCACCCCTGGGTTCGTCCCGCCCGACGGGGAGACGCAAGACGCAGGCACGGATCGAGCAATTGAGAGGAGTGTGGTTCTGGTTCTGGCGGATGGGTTGTCATGTTCCGCATTTCCATATTGCTCTGTGGGGTAGAATCGACCCTGGGGGCGGGCGGTTCGGCCTGCAATCAATCTCCCCCCGCCGCCGCCGCGAAGAAGGGGGTGAGAGCCATCGCAGGGTGGAACAGAGACAACATATGGGCTAAGAAGGATTCTGATCTTCCGTGATTCTCTAGGTAGGGTTCTGGATTCTCGAAATCGATGGGGAGTCGAGGAAGGAGTGGTGCTACGAGAATAACCCTAACCCCTAACCTCCACTTGACGGTTCGTTCCCTCCCTCGCTCACTCCCTCCTTTCCTCGCCTCGAAATGGGAACAACGAGCAAATGGAACAAAAAAACCATTTGAGGAAATGTATCTCCCTCACAAACAACGCAAAAACAGCTCCATGTACGAATTGATTCGCACGAATCGTCTCATTTTCATCCCCCAAGCTTTCCAAGCCCCTAGCCAGTCGATTCAGCCCTGCCAAGACCCCGGTGTCGACGATCAACAGTCACCGGCTCACCCGTCGACGAATCCTAGCCGATCGATCGGGTTGACTCGGGGTGACGGATTCTCCCGTAACAACCCGGAATTTTAGAGGCACGCAGGCCCAATTGTCTCCATGATCTCCCATCCATCTGAACAAGCAGTTCTGGCCGGCGAAGGGACTTCGAAAAAGGCGGGGGTGGAACTCACTGGCTGACAGCGGGAGACAACGGACCGGCATTTTCCCTGCAATGCAAGTTACGGGGAACCCACCTACCACCGCCGTAATCCCGGATGTAGGCGAAAAGCCTACGTGCCTACCTACCTAAGGTAGTTACGGCCCACAGCCTCGCGAGGCCGGAATACGAAATACGATTGGATGACTGACTGTCAGTCTGTTTGCGTACCACCACAATGAAATACCTCTTGCACATCGACCGAGACCAAACCTTGTCAGGGCACGTTTGTTTCTGTGGGGGAAGCCGTGGGTATAAAAGGCAGCGTAGGTAAGGTGGACGGGGTCTGGAATGTTATTGGGATCTCATTCTTTGAATTGAATAGATATTCGGTTGCCTCTCTGTCTGTTTATTGCTAGCCTTAATATCACTCAGGATACCCCTATTCTCTCACCACTACTCCCTCCATCACCACCACACCACACCACAGCCCCTTTGGATAGATAGCCTATCAAATAAATCCCACATACCTTGTAAAGCCTCACCAAAATGGCAACCGACAACCGCACCCTCAAGGACGCCGCCGCCCAGAAGCAGGCTGACATCCCACCCCAAATCCAAGACCTGTGAGTTCCGACCCAACTCAAACGTTTCACCCACTTCGAGACCATCATCATCAACGATCTTCATGAGTCGGTGGTACTGACGAGATGCAAATTTTAAAAACAACTAGACACTGCTTCACAGAGACAAACGGCGTGATAACCACGACAATGTTCGACGTCCCGGGCTACCGCGTCGTCCGCGTCTTGGGCGCCGTCTACGGCGTCACCGTCCGCTCCCGCAACTGGGGCGCCTCCATGACCATGGTGCTCAAGAGCATCGCGGGCGGGGAGCTCAAGTGGTTTACCAATATGGTAAGTAATGAAAGAAGAAGAAGAAGAAGAGAGATTCACATGTAAAGAAATTTAAATAAAACGGGAATGATACTAAGGATATACCCGGGGAAAAAATATAGCTATACACGGCCAGAAACGACGCAATCTCCCGCATCGTAGCCGAGACCCAGTCCCGCGGCGGCAACGCCGTCATCTGCCTCCGCTTCGACGCCGGGGAGCTGGGCGGGTTCGCGCAGGTGTGCGCGTACGGGACCGCGGCCGTCATCGAGAAGGTGGATGATTCTTCTGTCGTCCATCCGCAGCTTGTTGTTCGGAAATGAACATGTCGTTGTTTTTGTTGTTACTCGGGATTATGGATGTGCATGGGGCATGGGGCATGGTCGCCTCTCTTCGAGCCGGACTGCTATGGTACTGTATTGCATTGGATGGGATTGTTACAGCTGGGTACCTACCTACCTAAGGTAATGTGCTTGGGGAGGTTGTTATTCTCTGGCTAATTACTTCCCGGGTGGGGAGAGAAAGTATGGAACATCTGTTAAGTCTACCTCAGGCTCGGTAGGAGATGGGGGTAATAAAACAGGGCGGCAGGTAAGAATAAAAGGCCGGACAGTGGATGATTATTTGTTGCAGCCAGTTAGTTTACCTTTGGTAGTCAGTCAGGTTGATAGATAAGAGGCTGGTTCCATTGGAGTTCCTTATCCAACATACAACTTACAACATACAACATACAACTTACAACATACAATATACAACTTACAACCTACGTCACCTCATACCAGTCAAGTAACTTATCTCATGCAGCCAACTTCACAAAGAACTAATAGTATAGCTAAGGTAGCTACCTACCTACCTAGCTCTACTATTGGATTGTAATACCGTTATTTACAGGATAACTAGCGAGAGGTACCTACCCATGTAAGGTGCTCCGGCCTTTGTATATAAGGTCCCCTAAGGAATATGAAGAATAGTTATCGCGCTGAGGAGGGGTGTTATGTCTGTTTTTGACGGCCTACCTAGGAACTTTGCAGAATGACGATAAGACACCCCGCAGTCTACCTTAGAATGGATTCCCTCGTGTGCGTGTGTGTGTGTACAATACATGTGTGACTACATAGGTAGGTAAGGTACTTTAGCTTATCCCGTATTCGTTTCCGCTGTATATATATATATACCTATATATATGGGAGGTTGGGCGTGATGTCTTTTGGTCACTGTAAATCCAATAGCCCCTTCTTCCCTCGGCGTCACGAGGAGTTGCTATCATGCTGGAGGTTGTGACCGATGTCGTATTCGAGATGGTGGAAGACGAAACCAGAAACGTTCTCCTGGTCGTTGTCCGGGTAAGCCGAATTAGTTATCTATTTATTTATGTTTCTGCATTTTAATATTCACCCACCGTGGAATAAAAATAGGTACCCAGGTCAGTCACCATGTGTAAGTTGTCTATGTTCGTGGTGGTTCATCGATAGTGAGCAACACCAACAAACGCAAAATACACCAGGTAGGAGACTTGCTTGCTCAAGTACATATTTTTTACTTTCTGGCTCATCTATATCTACCTAGGTATTCACCTAGGTTGCCCAAGGTAGGGTAGGGTACCCTACCTACCTCTCTGTAAACAACAAACATGCAGACCAATTATTCTAATTACCCCTCAATAGCGCAGGCGGGCGGTATACTTCCCGAGTAGATAAATAACGCAAGGTAGGTGAGGGGAGGTAGAGGCCCTCCTTTCGCTGATCGCCTCGCTACTGTGAGAGAAGAAGAATGAGAGGGGAGAGGAAAGTACTGTGTGTGTATGTGTGTGTGAGGGTACTCTTCGTAGGTGGAACCTGATCGGATGAAGTATGCTCGATATCTCTCAAGCATGGAGGGGAACTCATCAGGAACTCCTAGAGGTACAATACCTACCTGGCTACCTACCTACCTTACCTTACCTGAGGTAGGTAGGTATATATCTACCAACCATCATCCGCGTAGAAAGGAACACAAGATGTATATCTCCTACCCACCCAACCCCCTGTGAATAGCGCTGAAGAGATGGAGGGCAGACAATTACCTCTAAATAATATTCTCTCAACACAACGTCGACATCGAGTCGCGTCTGACTTTTACACGCACCAACGACAGACCCGACACGAAAACAGGCGCGAGGGCACATGACCTGCACGCATCAGGGGTGTCGAATTCGGCAAATCTGCCTGCCGATCCCTCCCACACTAAGGACGGAGGGGGCTGGCTTGGTCTGCACGCCCCGTAATTCTGAAACCGGCGCTGAGACCCTCAAGACCTGTCCCCGCACGGGTTTCACACTTCAGACCCGTCCAATGGCATTTGACACCAGTCCTTCTCCCCGGCCGAAGACGCGCCATTTCTCTCTCTTTGCATTCTGCCCAGGTGGTGGTGTCGAGGCTGAGGTCTAGACCTTCCAGATTTCCTTGTATCGCGTTTCGCACGCTCGATTGTCTTTTCCACAAATGGGCGGACGGGGCGAAACGAGATGCCTACCACCTACTCAGGTTTTTGACCCGTGTATGCTTCTGGAGCTTCGATTCCAACAGAGTACGGGTACCATCCGCGCTGCTGTGCCCCGGACCAGCCTTGACGTCTGTGACGTGTGACGGGATGATACCGCGTAAGACGAGGATGACATCGATTTGGCATTCTGATATCCCAAGCCCGTTGTTTGGCTGCCAGTTCCCCGATTGCCGATTCCCGTACCAACAGGATGCGGGGGAACGCCCCCCGTCCGTGGTCGGCGCATCGTCACACAACGATCGACGTCCCTCAGGAGTCACAACCTCATCAAGTCGACGGCGTGTTCCGTAGCCGACCGAGACCCAGCGCGTGATCCCCATTGGCTTCGCTCCGACACCCTGGTTTAGGTGGCTTTCGTCTGGACCGCCTCAGGAACTTGTTTCGCGGAGTCCAGCATCGACGTTCCTAGGGCCCAACATCAAGGAAACAGAACCGGCTGTGACCGGAGCTGACACCGTCCCGGACGGACTTTGGACGCTCATCGAAGCTTACAGGATCGAGTCCAAGAGTCCACAGCGGCAGGCCACTCGAGCTCCGCAGGCGCATGCACCCAGCCGTTGCCCAACTTTAACCAACTCAGCATATCCCGGCCAGAGCACACCAGATCTTCACCGCTCCATCACCTCGGATCGCGAACGGGTCCGCCAAGAGATCTGATCATGGGCAAGTCAAAAGCCGAATCCGGGACCTTACCAGGGCCAGCGGGCGAGCGGAACATCTGTAGGTGCCCGAAGAGGTATTGTACTTCGTTCTGCAGCAGGAAACCCAAAGTACGGACGAAAACAAAATGGCAGGCGCAGAGAAAGGAGATGGCCGAAATATCAGCGGCTTTTGTGACGCGGGGAGCCTGATCGTCCCAAGCCGCGTGACTCCCGTCTCTCATCATAGCGCGCTGGGCCGAGGAGAGCACAGGAAAATTCTGGCTGATTGATAAAAAAAGCAACGGACCGGTGTGGGTGAACAGCTTGGTCGTTGCGAGCGGGAAGTCTGAAACCCTGCGACATCATCGTCCATTGCGTCCTGTGCTGGGGAGATCGATCGCCATCCCCTTATTTTTATTACTCTTGGTAGGGAGGTAACATTGCGTAGTAGTGTTCATCAATCGTCAATGGCCAACCGTTCGACAAGTTGTGGCTTTGAAAAAAACATCTCGTCGAACGCAGGAAAAGACTCAGCGCCCACCCCCCCATGCAGGGACCATCCGAAGCCCCGATTTCAGATTGATTCGTGGCTTGGCCATCCCGCCACCGACCCGCCTCCCGTCCGTTGCCAAACAAGCCCGCAGCTGTCTCTCTACGATGCACGCTGCCAAAAGACTTGGTTCTATGTTTCGGATGATGGAGCCGACCTTGGTATGCTCGTCCCAAGACTTGGCGTACGGAGCAGTATTCGTCCCGCGCAACAAGCCGTTTCTTTCCGCAACCGTCATGTCCCTTTTCAAGTATGATGGTGCGAATCATTGGGAAAAGAGGGTGCCATGAGCTCAAATTGCTAGCCAGTGAGATGGGATGCCACCAGCTCCACCCCTACACTAAGGTATGGAAAGGGGAAAGCGCAAGGGGTTCCCAGCAGCGAGAGGGACGCCAATCGCTGGGCGCCGCCGGCCGTTTCGCCCACGTGAGAGGCGGCCAGAGGCCACAAAAAGAAACAGTCGCTTGGATGATGGATGTCTTGCATGGCCGCTTCGACTCGTGAGAGGTCCATTCCATAGCAAGTTCTGGGATTTGATCGGTTTCGAAACATATCCTCCTCCCGCCCGATCGAGACTGGGACCTTGAAGATGAGAGATTCCGGCCGCATTTCAAAGGGCATTTCCAACGATACGAGATGTCCTATCAGATCGTTCGAGGAACGAGTACCTGTGTTCTTCAGGCAGACCACCATACTGCACTAGTGGTGCTGCTGCGTATCTTCCATTCTCTTGCCGGCTAGCCGGTCGAGTGTGGTAGACCAAAGGCAAGAAAATTCGCCGTACTGTCAGCGAGATGACAGCTGTTAAATTGGCAAGAGGAGGTAATCTAGACTTCAATCAAGGTGCAAAGAGTTGAGAGGAGATCAAGGATCGGAAATGAGAGAACATATGTGAACCAAGGCCAATATACCCATGAGAATAGGGACGCTGGGGGTGAGGCTGGCACCGTAAATAAATAACACCTAGAATGCAACAGCACTCTATGAGGTCTCTGCTCATCAAAATGACCGACTTGGATACGGGAGCCACTACCTACCTATCCCGTACGTCTGGAAAACCGAACCCCCAAGGTTTCCAGCCTTCTCTCAACTCCGGGAGAGGTGGGTCCGGTTCCGGAGAATACTCCCGCTCTTAGGAAACCCGGAAAGGCAGATACCGCCCCTAGACGGGAGCAGGTTGGATGCGCCGACGAGAGGATGGTGACCACGCCGTGCCAATCGACGACGTTGCTAGTCGCGAGCCTGCAGCTTTTTCTCTGCTGGACAGTCCGGAAGGAGCGGTTTCGCCTGATGTAGCAGCAAACACGTATGTGCGTGTAACCTGGCGAGTCGTCTCCCACCAATACCGTGTAAGCGCGTGGCAGGTAAATCGCCCCCGCGATTATCGTTTGGTATTTTGTGGTTATGGTCGATTACAGTGGGAGGGAGTAGCCGCCGAAGCTCCAACAGCGTCGAGTTAGGCAAGCCCTTCAGTCCCTATCAGCCAGCCATAGGGCCAACTACCTGCAGCCAGCCGGCGCAGGTGCTGGTGCAGAGCTATGACTTGCCTGCCCATTCCTCTCATGCAGCGCCAAGACCACGAAGAACGTTCCATGGCGCCGTCGAGAGGGGACAAAGTGCTCGCATCGCTTGGTAACAGCTTGCACTGGCTCGGGGGTCCTGGGGGCCGAGCCTCGCTGCAAGTGTCTTCTCAGCGAAGCAGCTAAAAGCACCTCTTAGCGTTCTTGTGACCTATCATTATTCGCAAGATGTTTCGTCACACCTCACAGGACGTCCACGACGGGGACGTCAAATGAGGGAGACCGGGCACCCGCATCTGTGTGGATGAGCGGGTGGTTTGTGTGTTTCCGTATCAGTCCACATGCGTTGACCATCCCGCTCAGCTCCTTGGGCGGGACCAAGGATGGTAGGGTCCAAAAGGGGTTCGGGGGGCCGCGGGGTCATCAGTATGCTGCGTTCGCACCTATCACTGTTCAGGTTTCCAGCAATGACGTTCGGCCCTTTTGGAGTTGGATCTTTGTCTACTGCTGTTGAAATGGGGATCTCTCTCTGCCTCGGAACCTTGTACCCCTATCTCTCTGGCTGGGGCTCATCTCAATTTTCCTCAGCTGTTTGCAACTCCAAGTTGAGGTTAGCTGCGCAAAAGCATCATGAGCCCACAGGCACGTCTCCTGCATGATACAGTGAACTAGAGTGGTACCGTTGCGGGGGACGAGGGTGGCTTGAGTGGACCAAAGAACCGAGAACTGTGGAGAGGTGTTGCTGCAGAAAGGGACCGTGGCCGGGAAGGAGGTTCGAGACATGGCCGAGGCCGACTGCAAGCTTTTGACACCGTCAAAATCTGCTCGCCCGAGATCGCTTGCGGCTTGCAGCAGAAAAACGCACAGCGTCTTGTAATCGTGCCCATCCGCACCGGCACCTCTTTTCTTCGACAGCCAGTCGTCCAGTAGGAGGAAAACAGCAGAAATGCAATGTAACGTGATGAGTGGTTGGATCTGGAGTTCGATTGCCACGGCCAAATGGTGCAACCCTGATCCTTGAATTAAACCCCATACACACAAGGATCAAGGATAAACGTGGGAAGCTCTGAAGCAAATTGCCCCTCTTTGTAGCCGACTAACACGGAATATCTGGGAGGTGTTGAAGATTCGACCGGCATTGCGGTCGAGGTTTCGCTCTCGGCGATGGGAAACCCTATTCCGGTTGGGAGACGCCGGGAGGCTGCGCTGGCGCATTCGTCGGCACGCCGTCTATCCCAGCTTCCTGCTGTTCTTGGCCAGTGACTGCGGAGTGACCAGTTTGTAGATTCATGGCAAGATCTGAACGAGGGTCGGTCAGTGGTGAACGAACAGCGCACCTGCTCAGTCTGTCTGAGAGGAATATCTTGGGGCCCTTCAGACCAAGGGTCGATTCCATTGTCCTATTCCCGTCCTCCGAAATAGAGGCTGTCAGTGGGTGTTGGGATGAAAAGGGTCGTCCAGAAACCGTGGGCTGCACGGCCCCACGTTTCCATCAAGGCGCGTGGTTGAGAAACGGAGAGGGTCTGCCAGCTTCAGATCTGCCCAACTTGGTACTGACAAGTTGAAATGCGTCAAAAGCCGGAAAGGCCCAGCATGGATCGGAAACTCTGGACGATGTCCTGTTGGCCCGGTTTCGAGTACCACGAAGGAACCAGAAAGCGAAAAGTTGTGCGGCCGGCTAAATTCCGTGCGGAACTTCCCTCGCGAGGGGGGCTTGTTTCAGAAGTTCAAAGTCTCCCACTGCGGCTGGGTAGCAGGCTTGATGGTGGTTGTTAGTGAGGATCTCTTAGGGAGGGGCTCCTCACCCCTGGCGCTAGTTCCCGGTGTGGTGTTGGCGTCCGGCGAAGAAAGGACGGGGACTCACTCGCTCGAAGATGGCGAGAATGGAACGGCGAATTGTGGACTTTTTTTTTAATTGAAAGCGACGGCGGCGCATCTGAGATGCAGACGAGCAAGTCCTAAGGCGCCTCTGGCCTGCAGATACAAATGACCCCAAGACGCTTGCGGCCGAAATTATCAATTACAAAATAGAACGACCTTTTTGCTTGTGATCCTGCTTGGTGAAGCTGGAGACTTTCCTCCCGCCTCTATCCGCAGTGGGAAAAGGCTGGGCAACCTGAGGTCTAAGTCAGGGCTCGATAAGAGCCGGCCAGGGGTGACAGGCGCCAGCTTGAGGTCAGAGCTTTTCGCAGCGTTAGGTTGTGGAGGACGTCGTTGAAGTGCGAGAGTGCATCTCCCACCGCCCGCGTTTCTCCCCAGGAAAAAACCGTTGCCGTCGTTCCTTCTTCCTAGATCTTACGGATCTTCTGGATCTTCTAGTTCTGGATGGAGGTGCGGAGACCGTCTTTGGAGTTTCCAGCAATACCTACTGGACCGCCCGCCCGTTTGACGGATCTACTCGCCGTCTCGGTTTTGACCTGCCCAAATTCGCGGATGCTGTGTTGTCGCAGCGGCTCGTTGTAGCCGAACCTGACTGCAGGTGAGCCGCTAGGTTTGCCGGTCTCAGAGCCTCCCATAGCCGCAGTTCCAGCTTCCAGTAGTTACAGGCTGGCTTCCGCCCACAAGGTGTTCATCGCCTTCAACCCGGCAAGCCGAGCAGCTCTTCATCGACACCGTCGTTATTTATCCAACTGGTCCGCTGCCGCCCTTCATCTTGCTTTCCCCCTTCATCCAGCGTGCCCCGACCACACAACCACCGGCCGGCTCTTGCAGGAAAAAGGTCCCGTCGACTCGCAGACGGGTGAGTCCCAGGTCCAGCTCTGTGCCCTGCTACCTACGCCGCACACTGGCTCCCACACACCACCTTAAGCCGCCGGTCCTGCCAGTGAGGTGGTTACCCACCCGCCCCAACCCCCACCACCCCCCT
>Ga0247769_1000271_pt1 | contig 12390 bp, 20 predicted proteins | sample UWRJL166409R6_FD_179942 | JGI IMG/M metagenome (GOLD analysis project Ga0247769, IMG submission 179942) | Plant litter microbial communities from Arlington Agricultural Research Station in Wisconsin, United States - UWRJ-L166-409R-6 | ecosystem: Environmental > Terrestrial > Plant litter >... | reverse complement strand
GCCCTCGTTACGGCGTCCACAGCCATCGTCATGACCCGCCCGGTCCTCGTCTCGGCCAGCTCGACCCTGCCCTCCAGATCGCGAATCTGTTTTTTCGCCTTTTCGGCGATCCAGCCAGCAAATACCAAGAGTGAGCAGAATACCCACCACGCCCAAGGCCACCCCGAGCCAGGTCCCGACATCCGCTTGTGCGATCGTCATTTTCGTCGTCTTCGTCGTCGTCGTCGTCCTTGTCCTGCGAGCAAATGTCAGCGAACGTACGTGCGTGGTGCCCAACCCTCCAAAAGTTTTCTCAGAAAGCTGGGACGGCAGCTCTTTATGCTTGATCTTTTCCTCCACCCATTTGCCTGCTCTTTCCTCTTTGATCTTGGATAATACGGGAAGGAGGAAGGTAAGAACTTATCGGATGTATGTTATCCATGTTTGGCAGGAATTGCGCCTTCCCATACCCACGTGGGGAGGCAGGTATGCATCGAATCTCGTCTAGTAGAATCGTAACGTCCATTCCCATCTATACCAGGCAGATCGCTGCGCTTCTAACCCGTCAGGCGAGACGGACACCGGTTGCGATCACGAGAAGTCCCTCTCGCCGCCCCTCGGGTCCTCAACTCCGCTGGTGGTTCGGTATGTTTGTTTGTTCCAGTCTTGTCACGGGATTTAGGCTGCCAGTGGGCTGGGTTGGCTGCGTGCATAATGGGTGGATGGCTAATGAACGGTAGGGTAAGGTAGGGTTTCTCTGAGAAGTATGAATGGTTGTGGGGTGGCTGGTTTTAAGTCACTTTGGGACGATCCGTCGTTTGTTTGTATTCTGCTAGTGCCTGAGATCACGCATCATGATTGGCCTTGACGGTGGCATGTCTGCAGTCGGGGTCCAATAGCAATCTGGGTAGAAATGTTGATGGAATCGATTGAAGCATGCTGCTCTCTACGAATCCATGTAGCTATGCTGCGAATAAGCTAGGGGCTACTTAGATATATACGCCGGACAGGCCCGGCTCTGCAGATAGTTTCCTTTGTCACAGTAGTAACGATAACAATACTGCTTTGCACTCGTCTGCACTGAAGCATCCTTTGACTGCTTACGATCTACGCGATCTACCATCCTTTTGCACTCTTCGTTTGCACGCCCCTTGTGTGTACGCACCTCTCTCGTGTCAGCCATAGTCAGGAACTCTGTCTTCAGGATTCGGGTTGTATGGGTCATCACACCGAGCCCAATCTAACAATTCCGAGTTACGCAGCTCCGCCGGCGACAATGGTAGCGAAAAACTACATTTGCCTCTTCCCCTAAAGCATCTCCACCTCCTCCCCAAACCCCTCGACAAGATGATCCTCCAACGCCTTAGCACACTGCGTCGCATTCTCTCTGGTCCAGAACCCCTCGTACTCCAGTTGCACCGTCGCATTACTGATCGGCCCAAGATAGACATATGTGCAAACCTCCCAGTTGTTCTCAGCTGACTGGTGGGCCCCTGAGTCACCAGGTTTCTGGAAGTGGCTTACCCCTGAATTATCCAGAGAAAAGGAATTCCCATACCCCCTGTCCGCATGCAGCCCTTGATACGCACTCATCCTCCGCAATCTCAGATCTTTTCGTGTCGCCGTCGTCATTCTCCAAACAAAAAAAAAATCTAAAAAAAAACCTTCAACAACCTGACTTCTTGTGTGCCTTCATCAGAAACAGCCATCATCATGGATGCACCAAACGATGAACCGAGCTACTCGCTCGAGTCCTCCTACTACGGACCTGGCGCTCTCGTTTGCTGGCATCTCATTCTCACGTGCGTAATCATCACCTAGACATGGCATCCGACAGCGAAACTTGTCAACTGCGTAACCACTATCGACATTATCGCGTTCTAGCTCTACCCCTCACTTGCCGCCGGGCATATACTTCGATAGCTTCAGTCCTTTGACGTCGCGCACATCAACGAGCTGTCGAATTTTCTACGCGATCTCGGCACTACGGAAGAATACGAAGTAGAAAACTTCAACGCCCTCGCCCCCGCCTTGAAGAAAGCATTTTACGGTATCAATGCCCCTTTCCGTATCTGTCTCGTATCGGTTGTGGTATTAGCCCTCCCCGGACTTGTTACTCTTCTTATCGTTAATACCTAAGCTTAACGTCGAAAAGAACTTTAGCGGCTAGGAAGATTCCTTGTATAGGTCCTACTACTCCTATTACTATGGATTTACAGCTGCTTTATCTATATGGCGGCTCGGTTTCGGTAAGCGGATACGCTGGGAACTATTACTTTATCGGCGGTCAAGACTGCCTTAGGCGCCCCCCTAGCTGTTATTCTCCTAATCTTTATTACAATGGGTATTGCCGTCACGTTGGTTAAACTTCCATCCGGCGTGGTTTTAGAGATTCGAGATGTATGTAGGAGTTCGGCATTTGTGATGGTCGTAAGGATTTTTCTCACCGTGGTGGCGGCGCTTCCCCTTTAACATTTCGGGCACATACGCCCTATTTCCCCTTCGACCGAGCTGACAGCAGAGACTCATGCAACCACTTCGAGCCAATCCAGATTCTCGGGCGACCGCACCCAAACATCATCCTTATCGGGCTCCGGATCCCATATCCCAGACACTCCTAGAAGGAGCTCATCGACACCTTCGATCTTGACCAAGTTGGGGAACAGCTCCGCCTTCTTCTCCAGCAGTTCCCATGACTTGGTCGTCAATGACAGCATACTACCCTTTGTTGTACCTATAGAGACGTAAGAACTCGAGCTTGGTGGGTAGCGCTTTAACGAGTTAATAGCCAGCCGAGGGTTCGATATCCTCTAGGTCGATAGATGTGTCGTCGTAGCCGAGAAGCAGACCAATTCTCTAACCCAAGTCAGCGACTATCATCCTGTCACGATATTCCAAATGCAGCTGGACTCACAATGCTCAGATGAGTTAAGGCATTAAACCCATCCAGGCGCCCAATTGAGTCCTTCGGATAATCAGTCCTTGGTGCTCGCATCTTCACCACCCCCATGTTCGTCCTTGCCGCCACCCTTCTCCTCTTCGTCATCCTCCTCCTCATCGCCACCAGGCGCCGTGGCGAACCCATCCCAACTAGTAACGTGCGCATCCAAATCAAGCACCCTCAACGACGGACGATACCCATCCAAACACCTCCCCAGCATCCTATGATTGACCTACGAATACCCTCCATCCGTATTCATCAGCCCAAAAGTCGAATACTCAAACTCCTCCAATACCTTAGGAATCCTTATGATAGCCTCCACCATCGGGCCCGTCATATTACAGTGGCTAATATACGCCTTCCTGGTGAGCGACAACCCTTGCGGAAAAGAATGGTCACCGCCTTGGTAGTCCTTGAAGCCCTCGAGGGATACGGTTCGTATGGCGGGGAGCAGGTAGAAGTAACGGAAGTGGTGTATGCCTCTTATATCGTCGTAGTTTCTCTCGTCTTCGTAGCTGACAGGCTGGAGGATGACGGTTTCGAGATTCTGTAGATATAACTTCGGGAGACTTCCGGTGTTGTATGCGACGAATCTGGGCACACGAAATTTTCTTTTTGGTACCTTGCCCACGTGATACTGCTCACCTTGGCTCAGATTCGGCTCAGTCCCTGCTCAGGATTTGCTCAGGTCGGCTCACCTTTGCTTACCCTAATTACCATTTTCGGTAGGCCGAATTACTTCAACTCGAGTCGAGGGGGCCTAGAACTGGTCCAACATATAAAAATGACCAAAATATGTCTGGGAGCGGGTAAGTTAAGGCTTAAATTTGGGACCGCGGCGGGAAACTGCTAAGAGGCGGTAGTGCCCTAATGGCCTGAATTCTGGACTACTGTCCCGAATTTTGAGATGGTATATAATATCCAGTACCGATGGGATAGTACATAGTACCCCAGCTCGAAACTTGGGATAGTAGCGACAGTATATCCTACAGTATACTAGTACATAATAGGATGCCTTAGAATATACTATCAGAAAGATACGATACACTTTGTAGATCGCTGCCCTTATATTACCTACGGTATCTAAAAGGGTGATGTACGCCGTTATTAAGGTGTTGAAAACAGGCTTGGCCAGTGTTGCACATAGTGCCACAGTGGGCACAGGGAATCGGCGCAGTCCGCAGCTCTCACTGGGTGTGGGTGCCTTGCAGGCACTGGGTACTGTTTCACGGGGCTTAACCTTCTGTATTCGTAGGCCGTAGGCCACTGTATCCACAGTGGGGTTTACACTTGACCAACCACCTATATACCCACCGACTCCTGTGCAGAGATTGGCACGCCTACGGTAGCTTTTCCGTTAACCGGCACATTCCGATCAGCCAAAATAGCTGTGAAATCTTAAAAATGTACTCACCGCTCTGAACAGGCCGGCAACCGCACGCCGTAAGCTTGGAACCCTAACCCTACAGGGCTCACCAAGCCCTGCAGTGCTGACTGCCGGTGCATGGTACGCAGGGAGGTTCAGGTACGTGGTAGTACGCAGCACCGGTGCCGGTGCGGCACCCTGTAATACAACCACTACTACTAAGTCTGCTAGACCTGTAGAGGGCCCACAGGGGCCCCCTATTTTAACAGGAGGGTTTAACGATGTCTGGGAGGAGGTAGAGGAAGTGGCGGCGCCAGCACTAACAGCAAACACCAGCGCTGGGGTAAGCGCAAAAATAGCTAACATGCCAAGAAGGCGGTGAGCCAATTCTTTTGGTAGGGGCATCCCGTACCGTTCCCGGTATATCGAAGTGTCTCTGGCCGTGCCCTTGGCGTACAAAAGGAGCCCCAGCCCGCCCAGGCGAGAATACGACGTCGAGGTGCAACTCTTAGTAGATTTGTACGACGATCAGCGCCTGGCCGAACTCAGCAGCCTCGAGACAGTCCTAGAAGACCGGGCTCGCTCCGGGCCGCGATCCGATAACAATGCCGCGAGGAACCCTGGAGATTGCCTCGACACGTGTGAGAGGGCAAACTGGGCGTTCAACGTTAAACCGGATATCCAGGTGTCAATGGCTGCAACTGTTCGAGGATGAACTGGATGACGATACGTACAGGGCGGTACCTACCCACGACTCCCTTCTGGGGTACAACCCAGACCATCCTTGGGTGAGAGAGAAGCTCGCAACCGCCCCTGAGTTCCGCCCAGCCATCCTCGTCCACCTCAGTGCTGTCCCACCGATGGGCCGTGATACCATCAATTACATTGAACGCGTGGTCGCGCTTTGCTGAGACGGCATCAGAGCAGCAAATTTTGTGTCAACTACCGCTCCCCTTGTTTTTGAAGATGGACTTTTGTCCTCCACGCCTTCCGTCTCTAGTCCGCCTTGATCAAAACTGCCGCCTTCTCCCCAATTGCATACATCGTCGACTGTAAGTGCGCCACCGGCAACAACGGCATAATACTCGCGTCCACCACCCTTAAGTTCCCTACCCCATACACTCTCAACTTATCATCCACCACCCCTCCTTCCTTCTCCGGTCCCAACGCCGACGTGCAGCACGGATGCGCATTCGATGACCTCGCAGTCTCGCGCCGCAACGCCTCCTCAATCTGCTCATCCGTCACCACCGCCGGACCCGGCGCCACCTCCACTGGCCCCTGATTCTGCACTGCTTCTGTCTCCACCAACCGCCTCGCCATCTTGACCCCCAGCACTGCCATCTTCACATCAAACGGGCGTCCCCACGTCCCAAAGTCCACCCGCCGGCATCGCCCGATCCGGATGCGGGTTAGTCGACCTGATCAGCACCGTGCCCCGTGACAACGTCTTGTCGGCGACAGCAGCCGGCCCCGTCAGCCGTCACACGAACTCGTAGAGGCTAACGCCGGCGGCGATGATGCGCTTTTGCACTGCCAGCTGCGCGCGGTACCCGGCGACGATGGTCGGGTGCTAGGCGTAATGCGAGGGCAGGAAGGCCGGCGGGTCGGGGGAGAGGTCGATGGTGGCGAGGACGGCGACGGCGGAGGCGGCGGAGTCGGTGAGGTTTTGGACGGACAGCATGGCGCGGGCGCTGCCGTGCGCGACTGTCATGGGCTCGGTGCGGTTGGCCATGTATTCTGTCCAGGCGGAACTCCAGAGGGTGGTGTTGGCGGGGGTGAGTGTCCAGCGACCGTTGGGGAGGAAGTTTTTGACTGGGTCGTGTTAGTAAACAGATTACGCTCGGGTAGACAAGGTGAGAGAAAGGGAGTAAGCGGTGAAGGATGAAGAGAAAGACGGCTTACAATCATATCTCAGATCGAGGATTGGGTGGTCTTGGAGGTTGGCGCCAACTCCGGGAAGATCCTTGACAATGGTCATGTTGAACTTGCCGAGGAAAGACGCCGGCCCAATACCGCTGAGCTGCAGGATCTGGGGCGTGTGGATGGTGCCGGCAGCGAGGATGACGTCTCTCTTGGCAGTAATGGCAATCCTAGTGGCGTTGCTTGATCGCGAGATGACGTCGACGCCGACGGCTTTGGCATCGCGGATGTTGACCTTGGCAATGTAGTTGCTGACGAGAATGTCAAGATTCGGCCGCCCAGCTGCTGGGTCGTAGTAGGCCTTGCGAGCTGAAGATCGCGTTATGTTCTCTCCGTCAATGCCGGTCGGTCGCCAGTGGACGCCGAACACGGTGCCTGTCGAGCCGTCGTCGTCCCGGAGCGAGTAGCCGAGACTTTACCAGGCTTCGTGCAACGTGTCTAGATGCATGGTCAGCGGAAGGTCACGATAACAGGCGAGGGCTGTGTACAGATATCTGGCCATTGGAAGGGCGGATACGTGTTTTGCCACGGTCCGTTGCCGTAGCCGTCTCGGTTGAAGTTGAACCCGTACTTGGACAGGGTTTCGTTGTTGGGGAGGTTAAGAGTCGACGGCTGATACAATTAGCTTCAGCGCGAGCACGAAAACCAGAACGGGGCGAACCTTTTTCAAGTACTTGAATATCTCACTCCATCCCCAGCCGGGACTGCCGAGCTCCTGCCAAGCGTCATAATCCTCCTTCTGTCCGCGGGTGGCAGCCATGCCGTTGACGGTGCTACCGCCGCCAACGGTGGCCCCAAGACCAAATGTTTGCGTACGGTTGTTGAGGTGACGCTGAGGTACTGAGTTACCTGAGAACATCAGCGAGGCCGCCTGTCCACCGTTGGCATAGTACGGCATGGCCGTGTTCCAGGTGTCGTCGAAGTCGCCATACTCGACGATCAGGACCGTTACTGAAGGCCAGTCAGTCGAATCCAACCTGGACCTGAGTGGACAGCAGAGGGGGGGGCAGACCGTTGGAGTTCTCGCTCAGCCGATTGGTCACAACAAGACCGGTAAGACCACCGCCCGCAATGATGTAGTCGTACGAGGTCTGCAAGGTGGAGTGGGTTCGATGGATGCCGAGACCTGTGACGCCTGTTCCGGAGAACAGCGTCGTGAGCAATGTCCACCCCGCCCATCTTCTGGAGAATGGAGGAAACATGGTTTTGATGTCCTTGGCGGTTCCGAGGGGAGGCCCGGCCAGCCAAGGAACCAGAGGGCCAGGGTTGGTATTTATTTAGTAAAAGCAATTGCATCATGCCGTCTCCCGGGGCACACTCCATTCTGTTTCTGTCGTGGTATAGTAGCAGTCCGTACCGATGGTCCGATATATTGGAACTGAGTAAGTTACGATATCGGGAATCTCGCGTCGACCAGACGTGCAGCGTCCCAGACACCTCGGACTTATACGCTGCACACTCGCAAGATATCCGACGCGTCGCAATCTAGCCGGTTCACCAATACCAGTGACGACTAAGCCGAGTTGCATCGTCCCGGACATCAAATCGGTCTTTGCAGGGGTCCTCCCGTGCCGTCTCCGTGCACCCACACCTCGAGCAACCCCACAATCTGGGGACAACCTCATGCAGATCACAACAGCCGCCATTTGCATCATCGAACCAAGTGAGAGGGTTGTAGCACAAGCCTAAATTGAAAGCAAGATATACCTGTCATGTGTTCTTGGCCCGGATGGCGGCCTGGTGTAACCCTTCTCTCAGCGAATTATTTACTACCATCCCCTAGTGCCCTGTAACCGACCACCACAGCGAGGCATGGCCACGCTGATATACCATGTTGCCCGGCAGTTCTGCGCCAAGTCTGCTTGCATTACCCGCCGCGGCTCAACGACGTCGTATCAGGTGCCGGTTCCGAAGGCAACGGACCCGTACAAAGCATTGCTTGAGTGGGTGTTTTACGAGCGCAACACCTTCGCGGGATCGGAGCGGAGGCTCAAATGTGAGATGAATTACTGGTTACAGACCCAACTCCACTGCGGCTTTCGAGACCTCCATCTGGTATTGTACAGATGCCAGCTCCGATAGCTCTTTCACTTTTCCCAGGGGCATACCACAAGCTACAGCGTGCCCCATATCTCCGAACATGCTCCAATTGCGCGGCAGCCCAACATATCAGTTCATGATCAACTTGCCATGGGAATGAAGGGAACCTTACGACAAGGCCAGAACATGAGCGGCATCCACAAGAAGGCATAACAGATGTTGTAACAGCAGTCCTTGTCGCAGTTCTCGGCCGTAGCCTGGTGAATAAGATTGGTGATCTCCGGTTGTATGTTAGAGCGGCTACTGGGTGCGGTGTTGAAAGTGTTCTTGCCATGTTTAGCAGCTGTGAGGTTGAGCTGGCATGTCAGGGCCCCCGTGTCATGAATAGTGAACTTAAGACTGTCCTGGGAGGTCGTGGCGGTCGTCAGGGTGAGGAGGGTGGAGATGGCGATAATGATGGCACTGGGTCTCATTGTAGATGTCCACTTGAGGAGTGGAAAAAGTCCGGTGTACGGAGTAAACATGAATGTGGCCGCAAATCCGTTCAGGCTGTTAAAGCTGCAAAAGCGCGGAGGTGTAGTGGTCAACATTGCCGATTCTCAAACCCCCTGAGGGGACGAGGTCACTCGGCAGCCCGGGGTTCGATTCCCCGTGTCCGAGTTCCTTTTTTTTTTTTCTTTGCTTGGGTTCTCAACCAAGTTCGCCATTCGCTTTCTTGTGCGTCATCTGCTTCTTACCCATTCTGGGAGCCCACGTGACAAATTGTTTGCTCCTGGGCTGTGATTCGCCTCGATCCATGCTATTGGTCACCGCCACCCCTGTCATGCTCCTGAAATCTCAGTAAAAAGTCTCAGGACAGAGAAGGCTGTGTCCTCCTAGCCGAAACCACCAAAAGCTCACGTCCAGATCCAAACATCTGATTTGCGGCTAACGAAAACCCCAATATGCAGATGCATTTCTGTGTTAGAAATATTATGTGGTAAACGTTGTCCGTAGCCAGCCAAGCCCAGTGACGAGGCTTACCGGCGGTCTTCCACCCCCCTCGGGGTATTCTTCACCTCTTCGTAGCCTGATGTCTAGTCCGGCCCTGCTTGCAGTGGGATGCAGTGCATCGTGCAGGTTTCGTCTGGCCCTGCACTAAAGTGAGAGTCAGCAGCACCCGAGTATTACCAGGCCCACCCGACACCCCTTCTTTTGAATGTACAGCCCACTATCGACGAAGTTAGGTACTGTACCTACGGTAGGTGCCTATGCCAAATACGCCCCGAACACAGAAAGGTTATAGTATGAAACCATTGGAATGAGTCAGAAGACACAGGTTTTCTATGGCACAATCTCCAGTCGCATCCTCTGCTGTCGCCGTGTGTGTGTGCTCGCGTCGTCAACCCCTGGTAAACAGATAACCACACACAACAGGGCCACCTTTAAGCCAACCATCATTGTTCCCATACGTTTCGCAAGCACACTTGTTGTAGAAAAAAATATCAGACCTATCGCCTACGCGCCCTTGGGCCTGCTCGGTTCCCAGTCATCCAGCCTAATACAGTCGACTCCATGTTCATCTCTGACCCCGAATCCGAATCCGAATCCGAATCCGTCATGTCGGCGCTGATGCCCTCGAAAGCCTCCGATGCCACGTCAGTGACGTTGGTGAAGCGGCTGAGCAGGTTGGAGACCCTTCCGTCTTCTTCCTTCTTGGTCTCTTCGGCGAAGTCAACGACGTAGAGGTCGTTCTCCTCTTCTTGAGGTATCTTGTTATCCGCCTCACCGGAATCACTCGAGCCCATGATTAAACTGGCATAACTTGACTCGGGCGGCAATGCTTGTCTCCGCATTATCTTTCTTCGTACCATCCCTGGTTCCACGTCGATAATCTCGGCAGCTATAGGTGGAATGCGCGGTTGTGGAGGCACCCAAACCGAGCTTCTGCCTCTCGGAGGAGCATATTGATGACTGGGGATGTCAATAGCTGGGGCCGGGCGCGGGGTGACCGACGAGTGAAGGCTCATTGTGATCTTGTCTCCTGGGTGGATGATGGAGCCCCAAGAGATTGGTAGGATGATCTCCCCTCCAGCAGTTATGAGATCATACTCGCCCTGTCTAACGGCTAGTTCGATGTACTTGGGCTGGTGGAATACAAAGCAGTCTCGGATGAGTGCTTTCATGTCCTAGGCCAGGTCAGTCAGCGAGGAGATTCAGGGATTGATACAAAGGGTTCTTACCTCCCAGACCTTGCATTGTTCAAAAGGAAACTTGAACTTGCGCCCGATGCAGTCTTGGAAATGAATCGGCAGCGGTGGTTCGCCCAGAGAGAAGAAGATTAAGTAATAGGCGCGTTTTCCTCCAACCTTGTACTGTTGTATCCCGAGACAAGTCCGAACGTGGGGAGACTGAGTCCTGGCATATTTTGCGACTTGATCGACCAGGCCGCGCTGAGTGGGCGACATCTGAACGTACTGGTGCCACAGTGAGCCTCGCCTAGCCTCCATCGTCTGCTTGAGTCCTAAGGCGAGCCTCTGGTGGCCGAAAGGCAGCTTTACTGGAGAGTCAGGGGTACCCGCTTCGACGATGTAGGCTTCAAGATCGTCGCTCGGTGTATCAGTCAGGAACCTTTCCGAGGAACCAAAGACAGTGGCGGTCCAGCTTGCAAGGAATTCTGGGAGATTTCGGTGAATCCCATGGCGGGATGCCGGGGCGGGCGTGGACTCCGCTGCGGGCTCTCCACGAACTAGCACTCCAGTGAGATCGCTTGCCGGAAGAGCCACGACCAGTTTTGGTCCAGGTTTATTCTTTGCGTTGTTAACGTCCGCTTTGACTTCGGTGAGCTTCTGGATCGTTTCCGACCCCCGGCCCTCGGTTTGCTTCTCCGATGCTATCTCCTCGGGAGCTAAGGCGGGGTTGTCGGTCACAGAGGCGGCCACAAGAGGCGATATATGTTTGCTGATGCCTTGAACTACCGTAAACGCCGAAGATAGCACCTCAGTGGGCGGGGATGTGGTGTGCAGGCTGTTAGGAACTGCAGGCGATGCTGTATCGTGTCGAGGGGTGGTATTGATATCAACCAGCGGGGGTGCTGTTTGGGGAGTCTTGGAAACAGGCTCGTCCCTTGAACCCGTACCAGCTATTCCTTGAGCACTCTCGCGGCTCCTAGCGTTTGAGCTGGAACCATGCCTGTCCTTCCCAGCCTTTCCCTGCTGCTTCACGCCCACTTTGGCAAGCGACAGTTGGCGACGTCGCAGCTTCTCCGCCGCGCCCCTGAGTGCCATTTCCTGATCAAATGTGCCAGGGGCTCGTGGTCCGGTGTTGAGGTACATTTGTGCCAGGTTCGCAATCTGCAGGTTGATGAGCAAGCTGATCTTGAGCCAGCGAAGCTGAGTCTGACAGCGGTCGATGCGAGGCGCAAGCCACGGCCACTGTGCCTTGCGGAGGAAATTGAGTGGCTTGAGTAGGCTTGGATCAATCACCATATCTGCGCCTTGTGCCGGTTGACCGGCCCCAGCCGCCTTGGGGTTGAAGTTGGAGTTTGTCGCCTTGTAAACGAGCGTGACGATTGTCTTGTAGACTTGCTCCAGCTTGGCAGCGACGTCTCGAATCTCGGCTTCACCCGCCTCCTTGAAAATGGGTGGTCGGCTCTGCTCTGCAGCGGCAAGTTTGTCTGCCTCAATAAGTTCATTGAGCTGCCGCAGGGCAGATGCCGTTGCGTTGACGTCGAAGGTGATGTCGTGGAGCGCGTCGGCCGCTTCGGACGCAAGCTCCGTGTATGTGTGGAGCGCTGTTCCTAGGCGCACCCCAAAAGACACGATGCCGACTATGGAGCCGGCCATGCCAATTGGATCCGCCATGTTGTCGCAGTTGGTTGATGTGAGTCGCGATATTTCGACGATGCCGGTGTCAACTCAAGAGTGAGGTAAGAAGAAAAAGGCCTCCAGTAAGACACGGTCGTCTGTTTGTCCGCACATCTGTAGGCACGCCCCCCACAACCCAGAGTCACAGCCACCCACCCTCCCATTCATCGCCACCAATGATCTCAGCCGTTGTTTCAACCTATTTTAAAGTCGCACTCGCCAATCCTGTCACCCGCGCCTCCACATACAACCTTTCTGCCTTTTCCCTCGTCCACATTCAACGGTTTTTTTCCCCT
>Ga0247769_1000270_pt1 | contig 12417 bp, 10 predicted proteins | sample UWRJL166409R6_FD_179942 | JGI IMG/M metagenome (GOLD analysis project Ga0247769, IMG submission 179942) | Plant litter microbial communities from Arlington Agricultural Research Station in Wisconsin, United States - UWRJ-L166-409R-6 | ecosystem: Environmental > Terrestrial > Plant litter >... | reverse complement strand
TGTTTGCGGTGTATAGGCAACTTCCATTGTATTAAACTGCGGGACTCGTTGAACATCGGCATTTTGGTGGGACGAGTCGGACGGAGGCCAACAGGGGCATTCGCCTTGCATGGGGGTAGAGACTTTTGTGTATGACGTACTCCGACTCGCATTTCAACCACCTGGACGTATCGCCTTTGACGAAGATACATCCCAGCTGTGACGTCCGATGCTCCTGATCAAGTGCCATGGTATCTAAAATCCACACCCACGAAACTCACACGCGTCTCCAAACACACAAGTACTTCCATCACTTTATACCTCTCGGCTGGTTTGTTAAACGATTCACATGGGTACCTAACCTCGAAACAGAATAGCCATTGAAAAAAGTCACAGAATCAGATAGACACAACTTATCCGCGCCCTCGTCCTCGACCTCGACCTCGACCTCGTCCCCGGCCCCGGCCACGACCGCGACTCTGCGCGCCACCTCTGACAAGCCCAATGCCGCCGCCCCGCCTTGCAAGCCCGGTCCCACGCGCCGACTCTTTCCGAGCGGGTATATCCTCGTCGTCTGAGTTCGAACCGCTGGACTCGGACTCGCCCTTCCCCTCGCCTTCGCTCTCGCCCTCGCCCTCTCCCTCGCTCTCTGATGGAGAGTCGGATTCGCCGAATGGCTCCTCATCTGTGTCCATAAGTCTGACGATTGTTGGCCCAGCTGGCACCCTGGGTGGCGACGGTGGAGACGGTGAGGGAGACGGTGATGGAGACGCGGCTGGAGAGGGGGAAGGTGAAGGTGAAGGCTCCGGCTCCGGCTCTGCTGGCTGCGGCGAGGGAATTGGTGCTGGCGTTTGCACTTCGGTAGGCTTTGGCTTCGGCGATGCTCTTGGTTCGGGCGCCGGTGTTCCTTGTCTCGAAGTGGGCACTGGCCGTACTTCTTCTTCCGCAGCTGGATCGAAATCGTCGTCGTCCATGGCCTGGACGGGTTTCTTTGGAGGCCGACCCCGTCTCTTAGGTGCCGTGTTCGGCCCTCCGGCTTCGGCCGCAGGTTTGCTCACGGACGGTGATCCGGATGGAGTAGATGCTATCGAGTCCTCGCCGGGTTGGCGTAACACACGCGCCGTTGGCTCGCTCTTCCGGCCGGTAATCTTGATCTTTTTGCCCTTCAGCCTCATTCGCTCTGCCATGGACATAAAAGCAGATGCGGTATCAACAGATGTTGCCGCTTGCTGAGGAAGAGAGCTACGGGGAGGCCGGCCTCGCCTTGGGGCATCGGATTGCAATGCTGGATGTAGTGAGTGTCGTGACGAAGACGGTCGCTCAATGGCTTCACCCTCATCATCGAAATCTTCTAGCTGTCGAGCCAGTTGGGCATCTACATCACCACTTGCGGCGGACTCTTCTCCATTGCGATTGTCTTCCTGGGCAGGTTCCCGTGCCGAGCGCGGAGGCCGCCCACGGCGCTTTCCTTGCGGTGGCTGCCCCGCTGACGCATCTTGATCTTTCCGTGATGGACGACCAGGTGGTCGGCCAGGCTTTCGACTTGCTATCTTCTCTTCCGTAACGGGAGCTGGACTCGGCTGCGGGGGCGTGTTGGAAGCCGTGCCGGTCATGGCAGAAATCGCCGCTGAGGCCAGGTCTAAGGGGTCTTTATGGGTGACAGGGGCGTCCTGAGATGGGCCGGTCGGAACAATCTCTTCCAGATGATGTGATTCCGGCTCGGTCAGGAAGACTTCGTCAAATTCCTCCTCCCCGTTGTCCGCCTCCAAATATGATATCTTAGGTCGTGCGTGGCGAAGCGCGGGAATGTTCGGAGAGTAAGCTGCTGGATTGACTGCAGGTTCCGCCTCGGTCGGCGTGTCTTCATCTCCAGGTGCATCATTCATTGTCTCGTCTGCAAAGAGCGCTGGGTCCAGATCCATGTTGTCCAGCGCCTCTTGTTGTCTGCCGGGCTGCTGGTGGGGATTTGACTTGCGTTTCTTTTTGGGATGTCGGGGAGCTGCAAAGTCCGGGTCGTCGGCTTCATCGTTTCGTGCTCTGCGCTTTGCTAGACGGAGCTGCTTTTTGAGATATTCTGACATCTCTGGCTCGTCATCGACAACTCTGCTTTCGATTGTCGGCGCTTGGTAGGGGTCAAAGAGAATTTTATCGTCGCTGTCGTCCTGCTCGTAGTAGCCCTGGCCGAGCCTCATGCGCTCTTGGCCAAGCACAGATGGATCGGGGTACTCTGACTGGTCTTGGCTGACTGACATGTCGGCTTCTGGTGCTCTCGGGTAACCGTTTTGGCTGGCGTCATCTTCTTCTCGGATAGCGGCCTCCAGACTCTCAGCCAGTTCTCTGTCGGGCAATTCGGGCACATTGCTGTCGAGATGTGCCTCGTTTGCCTTTGCCGTTTCGGCGGCTTCCTGCAGTCGTTGAAACCGCTTGCTGGATGTGCTTCGACCATCGTCACCACCCTTCTTCAGCCAGGATAAGTTATGTACTCGGAAATCAACCAGAAGTTCAACACTTCGATCGTCTGCGATTGGGCGCGTGTCGTGCCCAAGGAGTGTATTCTTCGGGATGTACATATTGGGGTTGGCCTTGCGGCACTGGCCGCAATTGCAAATTCCCAGGCACTTTGGGCACACCCATCTCTCGTTCTGCATGACGTCCTGTGGTAACAAATCGAACGCCCTGTGGAGCACACCGAAGCAGTATGCTTCGGTGCAACCGGGGTTTGTGCAGAAGGCTAACTTGTAAGTGTAGTCCTTGTGAGAGCAGACATGACACCTGTACACATCACCCAGCTTCTTCTTCCGTTTCGGCTTCTTTTTTGGGAGGCCATTTTGATCAACTTCAGGCTCCGAGAGCTCAGCGTGCAGCGGCTCTTCAACTTTGGTGATATCCTTCCACGGTCGTCTTCTGAGCTGTTCCTGACAGATCTGAGCCACGGACTTCTTGCCTGTTTTCCTTCGTTCTAATTCCAGGGGCAAAGGAGACGAGTTGAAATCGATATATCCGTCGTTTTTGATGATCATAGAGCGCCATTCCTCGTATTGATCCACCAAGTCAGACCACTTCCACTGCTCGCACCAGTTCAGGTTCGAGACGCAAAGACAGGACCGACCCATGGCGTAGCACTCCATACAGACGTCGTACGTATCCTCATCGCCGTTGACAAGTTGGCGTACGCAGTGCTTGCAAGTTAGAAAGCGGTTGAAGATGTTCGCACGGCAGTAGGAGCAAGTGACGCAGGAGTCAAACCGAATGTACTCCACATCTTTCTCTTTGGTCGCAAACATCTCGTCAACAAGGATCTCGGTGAAAAGGCGGAACAACGATTTGAAGTCTGCCGCCAACTGCTTCATTCGGGGCGAGTTTCGCATCAAGTCTTGCCCAAAGCCAAGCAGTCCGATGTCTGCGGTTTTTTCTGAGTCGACCAGCTCCTGGTGGTATTTCCGAAGGGTGTAGAAGATGATGGCCTTGTTCTTGTACTGCTCATCCCGGCAGACAATCCGCGCCTTTGGTAGTGCTTCATGCAAGGCCATCTCGAGGGTTTCCACTGTGGTCCTATTCCACGCTACCTTGACGGTCCGGGTTCCGCGATTCCAGACCTGGTGCGGCGCCAATGGTGGAACGAGGACAAAGTCTCCGACCTTCTGCTCAACAATATAGACCGGGAAAGTTGCCTTCTTCCAGGCGTTGATCTGCGCGAAGTGTTTCTCGATTTCGATGTCGTGTCCCAGCATAGACAGAAAGTATTCCCGGACAACCTCGCGATCCTTCGTCTCAGTCATGAACCATATCGAGCTACCTGGTTTCTCTCCATTCTCGTCGCCTGATGCGTCGATCATGATGTTCTGGCCCAGGCTCGCGCACATCTCTCGATGGGCTGGGGTGTACGTCCCTTCGTGCCCGACGTAGCACATGAGATTCTGTGCCCTCATTTCCTCCGGCAGGCTGCTCATCAGATCGCCAGCCGGGGCGGCTGTGTGGCTCTCCTCGAACATGTCGAGGTCGCCTCCCTGCTTCCTTCCTGCGCGTTCGTCGATATTCTCGTTCATGTAGAAAACGTTTGAGGGAATGATTTTCCGTAGCATCGCTTGCCATTCCGGGGGACAATCGATGTCCTTCAGGTAGAGTCGCTGGCGTCGCTCGTCACGGAAATTAGTCGGCGTCCACTGGTTAGTGAGCTGTTTCATCGAACGCAGGTAGTGGCCAGTCGTCATCGGGATGTCGGTCTGGGAAACGATATCGCGGACATTCTCTTCTGCAAAGACAGTCAGCTTTCTGTGTGCCACCAGACCGGAAGCGCGAGAGACGCACGTCTCTTGTCGTAGGTCGACTCTAGCCATTTTGCGCTGAAGAGCGGCTTTGGCAATCTGTCGTTCCATTGCTCAATGACCAGCGGCTTCCCGCGCTGGATGACGTGAACTTTGACCAGGTTCTCGAAATCCTCCACCCTGATGTTTCGGATCTGCGCTGCTGTAATTCTTTGAACCCATTGGAAGTTCTGAGTCTTCTCGACGAGGGCGTTCAGGTCGAGATCCGGGGGTATGGGATCAAACTTCGCCTGCGGATGTTGGGATGGAGCCATCTTTGGGACTCGCGACGGTGTTCAATGTTTTCCGCAGGCGGCAGCGATGCCCTTCAACTAAATCCAATGTCCGAAAAATGGGTTCGGTGGCAACTGTCAGCCATAGGAGGTGGCGGCGGGATTCAAGGCCCTTGGCAGCGATTGACAGCGAAAAAGCGTTGCGAATTAATGGCGTCGCGTTCTTGATTGCGCCCTCTTTGACGCGACAAGGGAAAGTTCTGGCGGGGATGGCGTTGTGGCTCAGCTGTCTAATATGGCTAGCTCGGTTGCTGCCGGAGCTAGGCTACGTGTGGCTGAAGCCGCAGGGGAGAGCTCAAGAGGAGAGCGAGCAGGGGTAGGTTCTCAAACAAAGCCGAAGCGAGCGACCTCGATCGTTTTGATGATGATGGCTTTGGCAGTTTCGTCTGCGCCAGTCACTCAGACGGATGAAGCCGGAAACCGAGTTCAAAATAGAAGCCAATATGGCATCTCAATGATATGATATGATTTGAAGATCTTGTTTATATGCCTGTCTGGGTTCTCGGAGCAATAACGTTTACCTAAGGTGGGTAGGTCAAGATGAACTCGCTCATCCGAACCTTTCTCTAAGTCTATTGCAGATTTTCATGTTTTTGAAGGAGTAAACATCAAGGCACCTTCTCCGGGTGCGCGCAACGATGCCAACTCCTCGCACAATGCTGGGCCTAGCGCCTAGACGGTCCATCTTTCAGCATGCTCGCTGCGCCAGGTTGTCGACCATACCCCGGAGGAGGAAACCGTGTTGGGGGACGCTTTCTGCGCCCCGGCTCATGGCGGTCGACACTTACAACCGGCCATCTCACCAGTGTGTCGCATACCACGCAACCAGAGATCCCCTCTCCGCCTCAGCAGCCTCACCAATAACTGTACCCCCTCCAACGCCGTCCTACTCGCCCCCAAAGACCGGTTTCCTCTCCCTTCTCCCGTCATCATGGGTCCCTTACGCGGAACTGATGCGCCTTGACAAGCCGGCGGGCTCCTACTATCTCTACTTCCCCTGTCTCTGGTCGACTCTCATGGCAGCACCTATGGCCGTGCCGATGGCCTCCCCTACGGCCGTGGTTGGGTACTCCTTCCTCTTCTTTGCCGGAGCCATCATCATGCGGAGCGCAGGTTGCACGATCAACGACCTCTGGGACCGCAATCTGGATCCGCATGTTGCACGGACCAAGCTCCGGCCGATTGCGCGAGGCGCCATCACCCCCTTCCAAGGCGTTGTCTTCACCGGCGCACAGCTGTTCGCGGGGCTCGGCATCCTCTTGCAGTTCCCCCTTGAGTGCTTCTTCTACGCCACGCCGAGCCTGCTGCTCGTCGCTACCTATCCGCTCGCCAAGCGGGTGACATACTACCCACAGTTCGTGCTCGGCCTGACCTTTTCTTGGGGCGCCATCATGGGCTTCCCTGCGCTGGGTGTCGATCTGCTGGCGAACGGTGCTGCGCTGACGGCGGCGGGGCTGTTGTACGCGTCCAATGTTGCGTGGACAGTGCTGTACGATATGATATACGCCCACATGGATATCAAGGACGATGCGAAGGCGGGAATCAAGAGCATTGCGCTTAAGCATGATGCGGAGACCAAGCAAGTTCTGACGGGCTTGGCCATCACGCAGATCGCTCTGCTTACCGGCGCAGGAATCGCCAGTGGTGCCGGCCCAGCCTTCTTCATTGGCAGCTGTGGAGGCGCCCTGGTCTCACTGGGCATCATGATCAGGAGGGTGAATCTCAAGAACGTAAAGGACTGCTGGTGGTGGTTTGTCAACGGCTGCTGGATCACGGGCAGCGTTGTCAGCACCGGTCTCGCGGCCGATTACATTGTAAGATATGCTCAGGACGAAGGCAACATCGAAACCGCCTAGATCCGTAGATTTCTTGTTCAATATCATGTAGCATAGAACCGCGTCATGCATTAGACTAGCACTATGCCTTCGTGGCAACACAACCCGCTTAATCACAAGACGCCATTTCTGAACAGGGGACCAGTCTGTGGTGGCTCAATGATCTCTGATTTTCCGGACCATGTCTACCAGGAGAAATTCAGATTCCCTCAACCGGAAATCGCAATGCCGATGTAAAAAAGCCTCGTAGACTCCGCATGCCTAACCTTGCCCATTCCCGTACGTACCGCCCGGCATTTATGATCTGGGCTTCTCCTTCTTCTCCTTCCAGAGAGCAAGAAGACCGACACCGGACACCTTGACGACTGGGAGGGGGTCAGCGTTCACATCCAACAACCATTCTTCCCTGCTCCTTCACAAGCAGGGTGGAGAGAAATACTCACCCTTGAATCGCACACCGGGAATATCACCCTTCGCCTTGCCCTTGCGACCGAAACCAGCGAGAAGGACCTCGTCGTTCTCGTCAACGAAGTTAAGGCAACCGTCGTTGGGGACTGTATTGCGATACAACCGTCAGCGCATTGTCTATTCAAAATACCCAGCTTCCCGTTTCGCGGCCATGCTTCGTCTTCAAGGAATCGGAGGGGTCCGTACCGAACGCGGTGACCTTCTTGCCGTTCTTGATCAACTGGACTCTGACACACTTTCGGATAGCCTACAACATCGACGGTTAGAAGCGAAGATTGATCGGTTCGTGGTCGGGGCGGTACGTACAGAGTTGGGCTGCTTGGCCTCAACACCGACCTTCTCGAGGACGATTCCCTTGGCGTGGGACGATCCACCGAACGGGCTATCCAACATTGTCAGCCTCCCGTCGCTCCCTCCATTTCCACCGGTCTTATTTCCTCGTGGCGGCGTACCTGGACTTAAAGGCAGTTCCGAGAGCCCTCTTCTTGTAGTGTAAATCGGACCAGCGCTGCTCACGACGGTTGTTGCGCAGCTTGCGGGCCGCGTTCAGGCCACGGGGCTTTCCTCCAGACATGATTGCTGAGAAGCGGTGTCAGTACGTTGGGTCGCGGAATTCGTGAGAATGGCGACAATTGAAAGTTCGATATATGTTGCGTCTGCAGTTCGAGCGGGGTTGGAGCACCTACCGATTTAATATGCGATCGCCGATATCTGGGTGTGGTTCGAGATGCTGAGAGTGCACTTGCAGTCGTTGGTTTTTTTCGCCTGGAGCCGAAATTCCGCAGTAGGGCGAGGAAGCCCTAGCGCACTGATTGGTGGGGATGTATTGCGGCCTCAGGCTAGAGCACTAAGAGTGGGGCTCTCGTTTACCCTGGCCGCAGCATTCACTCCTTTAATTGCATAAATTCAACCATCACCTTGGAGACCCTTTGGAACCAGTCTCCGCCTGCATCGCGCAACCCACATCTTGCAGCATCTGAGCAAGGAATGTTGGGTATCGCGGTATCCTTCAAACGGAGGATATAGGAAACCCACCTATCTTACGTTCTCTTGGGAGGAAGATGTAGATATGTCCCAGCACGACAAGGGGAAGTCCAAGGAGGCCATGGCGCCGCCGGCGCTCTTCCTTCCCTCAGCATCCAGTTCTCACGTGTCAATCCCGGGAATCATGGCGCCTGGAGTCTCGACGCAAAATTCTGGAGCTCCTGCTTCGAACACGGCCCTCGGCGGACGTGGCGGATCCTTGCTCCGTGGCGATCCTTCATCGCTCACATCGGCGGTGGACGGCCGGGGAGGACCCGGTGTCCTCCGCAGTCCCAAGACTAACGCACCGCCGGCACTCAACCTGAACCTTCCCTTGCAGCTGCCCCGCGGCGAGTCCACACGCGCGACTGATAGGACGGACGCGCTATGGGCTGAGATGCAGGCCACGCTGGAGGAAGTTGAGCTCTCAGCCAGCGGCGGTACCCGAGTGTTTGGACCCGATCATGAGCGCAAGCTGAGCGAGCTGCGGATGGCACAGATTGCTCTGGCACAAGCATGGGCAAGAAGTGAGGCTGACGACGCGATCGAAACGGTCAGCGGCGGTGTCAAGCCTCCGGCCGCCACCGCCGATGGCGGCACGTCTGGCGATGGCGCAGGGAAGAGTGAAGCCGGGGGCGCCGGGGCTGCGGCAACAGATGGTGCCAAGAGCACGGCGGGGACAGGAAGTGGCAGACCCGGCAGTAGCGGGCTTGGTGGCGGCGGGGGCACAGAGAGACTGGGCGCGAGACTTGAGGAAGAAACCGAAGTCGATATTCTACTTGCCAGGAAGCGGCGCGAGGCCAACGATCGCTACTTCCAGCGGGTGAACCAAGGAGTTTTGGACGTTGTAGCTAGGCTGGAGGAGGTAGCTACAGCTATGCGGGCGGTCGAGCAGGAGAGCAAGGATATATGGGGTGAAGGAGATGAGGGCAGCGCGCCGACAACTGCCCCGGGGAGTGCTCCAGGGAGCGCTCCAGGAAGTGCAAAGGGGTCGCAGCCCTTCTCATGAAAATATTCGTCACTTTCGGCCGCTTAATCGGCTTCCGGGCGAGGGGAGATTCAACCAGAACCCCCATAACTAGTCTTACGTTACGGAGCTAGGGATGGCTGGTTTGGAGCACACGGCTTGATCCGGGTGGACGGATCGTTAACTCACTGAGAGAGAACCGCTAGGCAAGGTAGTCATTCGCGTTCCAGGGTTAGGGTACCAATGACGAAAGTCTCCATGGACCGTCCAATGCTTCAAAGGACCCCTGTTCCCGCTGCATGTCCCATTCACCCGAGTTGCCGATTGGAGCTTGTGCACAAGACAGCTCTCCGCCCGAATGTACCTCGGCGAACAGGAAACTGGACCAACAATTCCATCATGGATGAGTGTTGAGCAGCAAAGAACGAATTTTTGGAAAATAAAACAAAAATATTAGAAAGCCAGAGTTCGTATCAATGGGGAGATTGATGAATAGATATACATACTTAGAGCTTCCAGGTTCCCAGTTGCTGCCCGGTCTGAAGGGATTCCGGTCCTGTGCACGCTCCACATGGTGACCCAAACCCCGCTGAGCCGCGGTGCCTGGCGGGCGTCTGCAACCTGTTCCCTGCACCCTTGCAGGCCTGCCAACCTGCGAAGCCGCGCTCTAAAAAAATCCCCAGCCAGGTCTCATCCAAATTTCGTCTTGTCAACACTTTCAACCTACAATTCTCGCGTTTCTTACCCATCCGACGACCAGAGGTCAATTCTCCTTCAGTCCTTCCCGTCGACGGCCCCACGCTTCCCACGCGTCCTTCCGAGTCCTCCATTGTCCTCGACCGACCTTTCTTCAGTCCGTTTCCCCTCAAGTCGCAACCGGTTTCAAACATGGGCTACCTCGACGACGAAGTCAAGCGCCTGCAGGGCATCATCAGCGCCATCGAGGGACGGGTAAAATCCCTCGAGGAGAGGCAAACTGGCGGCAGCCCCAAGAAGACAACAGAGGAGATTCGCATGCTCCTCATCGGCCCGCCCGGTGCTGGTAGGATTCTCCCGCCTCCGTTCTCGCAGTGAGGGAAAATGGAACCGGCCAAAAGAGCTGACCCGCGGCTGCGATCCGAACAGGCAAGGGAACACAGGCGCCCAAGATCAAGGAGAAGTTCTCATGCTGTCATCTGGTAAGCCAATTGGCGAGAGTCTACGCTCGTGTCTCTCTCGTCATCCGGACCTTTTGCTGATGTCGTCGCCTGTAGGCTACTGGTGACATGCTCCGATCTCAGGTCGCCAAGAAGACTCCGCTCGGCCGGGAAGCCAAGAAGATCATGGACCAAGGCGGTCTCGTCAGCGATGACATCGTTATCGGCATGATCAAGGAGGAGCTTGACAACAATCCGGAGTGCAAGGGCGGGTGTGTATTTCCCAGTTTCTCCTATGCCCCGCGCATCGCACATCGAACGCGGTTCCATGTCCTGGCGGATGCTCGTTGCTGACTCTTGATTCACCCAACCGTTAGCTTTATTCTCGACGGCTTTCCTCGCACCGTCCCACAAGCAGAGGGGCTTGATTCCATGCTGCGTGACCGGAATCAGAAGCTCCAGCACGCCGTGGAGCTGCAGATCGACGACGCGTTGTTGGTTGCGCGCATCACCGGTCGGCTGGTCCACCCGGCGAGCGGGCGTTCGTACCACGCCACCTTCAACCCGCCCAAGAAACCCATGACGGACGACATCACGGGCGAGCCGCTGATCCAGCGCAGCGATGACAATGCCGAGGCGCTGAAGAAGCGCCTCGCCACCTATCACAAGCAGACGACCCCCGTCGTCAGCTACTACCAAAAGACGGGCATCTGGAAGGCTGTTGATGCCAGCCAGGAGCCCGGCCAGGTATGGAAGAGCCTTCTGGCCATCTTCGACGGAGACAAGGGCAAGGCCAGCTCGGCCGGCAGCGGTATCCTCGACAAACTTGCAGCCCGCTCGTAGATGAGCGGGGGTCTGCGGCCGGGGGAGCTGGACCTCCTGTTGTTCTTTAGCAGGCCTTGAAAGGGGGGAGGAACTGGCTCCGAAATGGGACAAGTCCTCGACGACTGCAAAAGAGTTTCAAGGGTTCCAAAGAGAAACTCTACGGGCAAAATTTAAAATCTCTGACTAATGTTTAAGTGGGTTATGGTCGGTCGGTTGCGGTCTATAACTTTGGAGTTGTTGATTCCAGTGCTCCAAAAACTGGGATCGGGGTGGGCTCGTGGTCGGCATGGTGCTTGATATAAGGAAGGAGATGGCGAACCCTCATGGGGGCAACAAAAGTAAAAACGACACACCCTGTACTACTTTGTGTAAGGTAGCTAGAATGAATGGGCCTTGATGCGATGCGGTGCGGTGCTTTGCTTGAGCTTCTGACTCCTTAGGTATCTAGCTCCTTTGTTTCCGTATATGTTTGTTTTTGGCGAGCGATAGCCTTTGTACAAACCACACAACATCCTCGACGATGAGCAGATTTTCTTCAGGCTTAGCGTGATGAGTAAAAAATATGACATAACTCTGTTACCATCTTTGCGCCGCAAATATATCTTTGTGTCGCAAATATATCGATAGTCAACACGAGGAATCCACCATTCTATTACATTTCCGTTCCATCTCTACTTGTCATTGGAGTTTATTCAGCCCACTCATCCTCCTCTTTCTTCTTTTCTTCCTTTCTATCTATCGACTGCCACACACACTCCTCCGTCCTCTCCACAACAGTTCAAAGGTATCTTCTATATCCCGCTCACACTTGCGCCTCCTTCGATTTCGTTTGACTTCCTTCGACTTCCCCTTCCCATGGCCACCACTCAAAATTCCCATCAGCAGCGGCTACCAACATCTAACTGAGGTAGGGCTGAGGAAGGTAGGTAACTAGCAACCAGTGCCAGCCAACAAAGACTTCCAGAAAAGACAACATGAGCGAAAAGAAGAAGTGGAAGCCATGACTAAAAAAAGGTTTGAACAGCTCCCTCGCCTTTACATATAAACCCAAAAAAGAGGGTGGTGAGGCGGGAAAAAAAAACCAAGAGAGCATAGTATAAAAGATGACAACCCACACACCAAAAAAGACTATGCCGTCGCCAATGTCCCCATCAATAATGTCCAGAATGTTTCCCAAGAACCAAGAAGCAGAGTGGTAACAACAAGAAGATGATTCCTCTGACGATGCTACCACGGCCATGCACGTATACTTTGCCATTACCCCTCCCTACTTTCCCATCATTGCTTGGGTGTAGCCTTGAGCCCAAATAAGTGCGAGCAGTACCGAAGATGTGTTTAGGCTAGAATAAAACTACCCATCGAGCCCCTATCTTCGAGGTGTAGCTGGAATCGTCCAATGTCAGCATGTGACGGCGACATGGAGTTGGCAACTTACCGTTCACCATCTGCCTCTGCTTATTTAGCCAGCTCTTCGGCGCGTCCTGCCTCCTTTGGAGGACTACGTGGTTGCTCTGCAAGCGACTAGTGATGTCGTACCACGCCGTCGTCATCATGGCGTTCTCACGCCGCAAAGTTTTGATCTCTTGG